>Ga0302321_100003956_pt1 | contig 12743 bp, 10 predicted proteins | sample Fen_T0_1_FD_202505 | JGI IMG/M metagenome (GOLD analysis project Ga0302321, IMG submission 202505) | Peat permafrost microbial communities from Stordalen Mire near Abisko, Sweden - Fen_T0_1 | ecosystem: Environmental > Terrestrial > Soil > Wetlands > Permafrost | place: Sweden: Abisko...
AGGCAAGCTGGTGGCCGAGGCGATCGATGGCGACGCACGTCGTTTCGACACCTTCGCGCGCATTCGCCATCGCAAATTCCCGGGTGGCCGGCTGTTGCGCACCCCGGCTCTCGTGCTGGGCATGGCCTACTACCAATTGAAGGACATGTTTTGAAGTCCTTGGCTCCCGCTTTGCGAGGTTGACTTCGCCCATAAGCCGGGCACACTCGTTGCTCACCCACGGTACACAGAAAGCCCAGTGTGAGAGCGGCCAAGAACCGCGTCACAGCAAGCCCAATGAACGCCTCCACGTCCCCTGCGCCGGTGCAAAGACCGGTGGTTTTGATTCCCGCCTGCAACCGCATGATCGGGCAGCACCCCTTCCACGTCGCGGGCAAGAAATACATCGACGCGGTTCGCCTGGCCGGCTGTCTGCCGCTCGTTGTGCCGTTCGTGTACCTCAACGAAGTCGATGAACTGCTCGACATGGCCGATGGTGTGCTGCTCACCGGCTCGCCGTCCAACGTGCACCCCAGCCATTTCGGCGAAGAGGTTCACGACGCCAGCCTGCCGCTCGACCGCGACCGCGACGCTTGGGTGCTGCCGCTGGTGCCGCGGGCGCTGGAGCGAGGCATCCCGCTCTTTGCCATCTGCCGCGGCTTCCAGGAAGCCAACGTGGCGCTGGGCGGCAGCCTGTACCAGGCAGTGCAAGAGGTGCCGGGCCAGCGCGATCACCGCGGCGTCACCGACAAGACGCCCGAAGAACAGTACGCCTTTGCCCACGAAGTTCATGTGGAACCCGGCGGCGCACTGGCACGCATCGTCGAGCAAAACGAATTCCTGGTGAACACCGCCCACGGCCAGGGCGTGAAGCAGCTCGCACCCGGCCTGCGCATCGAAGCGCGCGCACCCGATGGCTTGGTCGAGGCGTTCTCCATGCCGTCGGCCTCGTCGTTCAACTTGTGCGTGCAGTGGCATCCCGAGTGGAGGGCTGCAGAGAACCCCATCTCGCTGCGCCTCTTCAAGGCCTTCGGCGCAGCCTGCCAATCCTTCAGAGACCGCCACCGCGAACCCCACCACGACCCTGAGCGATAGCGCCCCCCAGTCGCTTCGCTCCTGCCCCCGAGGGGCGCCGTCCGGCTTGGGGCGGCCCGGTGCCGGACCTCCGAGCGCCCCCTCCCAAACGAAAACAGGTGATGTGATGGTGGACAAAAACAACTTCAATTTCAGCGACCTGGAGCAGTGGCTCAACGACAGGCGCGTGACTGAGATCGAGTGCCTGGTGCCCGACCTCACCGGTGTGGCACGCGGCAAGATCCTGCCGCGCGAAAAGTTCACCGAAGACCGCGGCATGCGCTTGCCCGAGGCCATCGTTGCGATCGGCGTGACCGGTGAATTCCCGGAAGAAGGACCGTACTACGACGTGATCCACGCGACCGACCGCGACATGCACCTGCGCCCCGACCCGAGCACCGTGCGCATCGTGCCCTGGGCGGTGGACCCGACCGCGCAGGTGATTCACGACTGCTTCGACCGCGACGGCAAGATCATTCCCTACGCGCCGCGCTCGGTGCTGCGCAACATCTGCGACCTGTACGCCGCCGAAGGCTGGGACCCGGTGGTCGCCCCCGAGCTCGAGTTCTACCTGATCGAGCGCAACGCCGATCCCAACACACCGCTCCGCCCGCCCAAGGGCCGCAGCGGCCGGGCCGAGACCTCGCGCCAGGCGTATTCGATCGATGCGGTGAACGAGTTCGACCCGCTGTTCGAAGACATCTACGCCTACTGCGAGCAGATGGAGCTCAACGTCGACACGCTCATCCACGAGGTAGGCGCCGGTCAGATGGAGATCAACTTCTTCCACGACCACCCGCTGGGTCTGGCCGACGAAGTCTTCTTCTTCAAGCGCACGATCCGCGAGGCCGCGCTGCGCCACGAGATGTACGCCACCTTCATGGCCAAGCCGATGGCCAACGAGCCAGGCAGCGCGATGCATGTGCACCAGAGCATTCTCAACAAGGCCACGGGCAAGAACATCTTCAGCAACCCTGATGGCTCGGCAAGCAAGGAGTTCTATTGGTACATCGGCGGCCTGCAAAAGTACACGCCGGCGGCGATGGCGCTGTTTGCGCCCTACGTCAACTCGTACCGGCGTCTGGCGCGCTCGACGGCCGCGCCGATCAACATCCAGTGGGGCACCGACAACCGCACCGTGGGCATCCGCTCGCCGGTGGCCACGCCGGCCGCCCGCCGCATCGAGAACCGCGTGATCGGCGCCGATGCGAACCCGTATGTGGCGATGGCTGCCACGCTGGCCTGCGGCTACCTCGGCATGAAGAACAAGATCGAACCCGCTGCCGAATGCAAGGGCGACGCCTATCTATCCGAGTACCAGTTGCCGCGCTCCCTCAGTGAAGCGCTGGGCTGGCTGGCCGACGAAAAGGACCTGCACGACGTGCTCGGCAAGCCGTTCATCACGGTGTACTCCGAGGTCAAGGAGATCGAGCACGAAGAGTTCATGAAGGTGATCTCGCCCTGGGAACGCGAGCACCTGCTGCTTCACGTGTAGAGAGCGTCTTCGTCGCAGCGCCCCCAAATGAGGCGCTCACGAAAGTAATTGCAGGCAGCGTGAATTGATGCCGACATCGGCCGCAGCAAAGGTCGCTGCGGACATCTGAATTCGATACTCTGTCACGTTCACACGCGTATTCAACGCGGGTCCGGCGATTTGATTTGGGAGGGATCTGGCATGGGCATCGGCACGTTCGCTTTGGACAGGTACATGACCTGCGTGGCTCTGATCGCTGTGGCTTCGGCCTCTGCGTGCGGCGGTGGGGGCGGCGGCTCGTCAGGTGGGACCGACTCCCCCGCAAGCAGCACACCGAGCACCACGGTGCACATCGACGCGAGCCTGATCCCCGATGTCAGCAAGCTGCAAAAACCGCAGGGCGGCTGGTCGCAAGACATGCTGATCGACACGACCGAAATCGCTCCGGCGTCCGACATCGGCGCGTTCCGCACCGGCTGCCAGGTCACGAAGTTCGCCTTCGACGACCCCATCGTGTTCCCCGGCCAACCGGGCAAGAGCCACCTGCACACCTTCTTCGGCAACACCGGGATCGACGCGTACACCACGTCCACCACCCTGGCCAGCACCGGCAACAGCACCTGCCGCGGCGGCACCATCAATCGCAGCTCGTACTGGGTGCCCAGCATGATCGACACCCGCACCGGTGCGCCGCTGGCGCCGCTGCTCGAGTCGAACTTCTACTACAAGACCGGCTACGCGCTGCCGCCCAGCGCCATCAGCGAGGTGCCGGTGGGCCTGCGCATGATTTCGGGTGATGCCAAAGGTTCACCGACGGCGCCCAGCAGTGCCGCAAGCTATTCATGCGTCTGGGACGGTGGCAACAGCAATTGGCAGAAGAGCATCCCGGACTGCCCGGTGAGCGGTACGTCATGGCTCATCATGGGCATCGACTTCCCGCAGTGCTGGGACGGCGTGAACCTCGACAGCCCGGACCACAAGAGCCACATGACCAACCCGATCGGCGGCGGCGTCAACCACAACGACTACGCCAACAACCACCAGGCGTGCCCGGCAACGCACCCGGTCGCTCTGCCCCAGATCGCGTACCAGATCCTGTACCCGGTCAAGGTTGCTGGCGAGACCAAGCACTGGCGTCTGTCCAGCGACAACTACGACCTCACGCAACCGGGAGGCTATTCGGGCCACGGCGACTACATGATGGCGTGGAAGCCCGAGATCGTGAAGATCTGGACTCAGAAGTGCGACCGCGAGCAGAAGGACTGCCACTCGCACCTGCTGGGTGACGGCCGTGCGATGGTCGTCCCCTGACCTGAGCGTCAAAAGCCTTTTCTCGAGCCCCGACCGAAGGGGTCGGGCTGAAGCTGCCCACCGAGGTTGACTTCGTCCACAAGCCGGGCACACTCGTTGCAATGGATCCGCCCACCCACGCCCTGCGTGAGTGGCCAATGACCGCTGCACCGCACGCCCGATGAACGCCCCACTCCCCTCAAGAAGCACGCAAGACTGGCAAGCGGCAGACGCCGCCCACTACCTCCACCCCTTCACCGATTTCAAGTCGCTCGCCCGCAAGGGCTCGCGCGTCATCACGCGGGCCGACAACATCTACCTGTGGGACAGCGATGGCAACAAGATCCTCGACGCGATGTCGGGCCTGTGGTGCGTCAACGTCGGCTACGGGCAGCAGGAGCTGATCGACGCCGCCACCGCACAGCTGAAGACGCTGCCGTTCTACAACTCATTTTTCCAGACCGCCACGCCGCCTGCCATTGAACTGGCCGAGTTGCTGGCGCAGGTGACGCCCCCGCAGTTCAAGCACGTGTTCTTCGCCGGCTCGGGCTCGGAGGCCAACGACACCATCGTGCGCATGGTGCGCCGCTACTGGGACCTGCAGGGCCAGCCGCAACGCAGCGTGATCGTCAGCCGCCACAACGCGTACCACGGCTCCACCATGGCCGGCGCGTCGCTCGGCGGCATGAGCGGCATGCACGAGCAAGGCGGGCTGCCCATTCCCGGCATCGTGCACATCGAGCAGCCCTTCTGGTTCGAGAGTGACCGAACTCTCAGCCGCGACGAGTTCGGCCTCAAGGCGGCACGCGCACTCGAAGCCAAGATCGTCGAGATCGGTGCCGACAAGGTGGCCGCCTTCATCGGCGAGCCCGTGCAAGGCGCCGGTGGCGTGATCGTGCCGCCGGCCAGCTACTGGCCCGAGATCCAGCGCATCTGCGACAAGTTCGGCATCCTGCTGATCTCCGACGAGGTCATCACCGGCTTCGGCCGCACCGGCAACTGGTTCGGCTGCGAGACCTTCGGCTTCAAGCCCGACCTGATGACCTTTGCCAAGGGGGTGACCTCGGGCTACATCCCGCTTGGTGGCGTGATGGTCGGCGAGCGTGTCGCGCGTGCATTGATCGACCAGGGCGGCGAATTCGCCCACGGCTACACCTACTCGGGCCACCCGGTGGCCTGCGCCGTGGCGCTGGCCAACATCAGGCTCGTGCAGCGCGAGCGCCTGGTCGAGCGCGTGCGCGAAGACCTGGGGCCTTGTCTGGCGAAAAAATTCGCCGAGCTGGCCGAGCACCCGCTGATCGGCGAAGCGCAGACCTGCGGCCTGATGGGCGCCTTGCAGATCGTCAAGAACAAGCACACCGGCGAGACCTTCGACGGCCCGCTTGAGGTCGGCATGCTGTGCCGCGCGCACTGCTTCGGCAATGGCCTGATCATGCGCGCCGTGGGCGACCGCATGATCATTGCGCCGCCGCTGGTGATGACGCTCGCGCAGATCGACGAGATGGTGGGCTTGATCCGCAAGTGTCTCGATTTGACACACGCTGAACTCAAGCAGCGCGGCTGGTTGTGACGCCTCCTGCCCTTGTTGGCACGGGGTTTGCCTGTAGAGCGGCCGCACGGCACGCTGCCTAGACTGGCGCAGGTGGCAACGATTGGACTGGCTCTCAACTTGAAGGAGAAGGCGATGAAACAGATGTTCGGCGCTCTGGGTTTGGTTCTTTCGGTGACGGCCCTGCTGTGGGCCGCACCGGCCGCAGCGCAGGAAGAAGAGAAGGTGCTGAACATCTACAACTGGTCGGACTACATCGCCGACGACACGCTGAAGAACTTCGAGAAAGAGACCGGCATCAAGGTGCGTTACGACACCTTCGACAACAACGAGATCGTCCACGCCAAGCTGGTGGCCGGCAAGACGGGCTACGACATCGTCGTGCCGTCGAGCCACTGGGCCAAGCTGCAGGCCGACGGTGGCCTGCTGCGCAAGCTCGACAAGGCGCAGTTGCCCAACCTGAGCAACCTCGACCCCGCACTGCAGACCGCACTGGCCCGGCTCGACCCGGGCAACCAGTACATGGTCAACTGGTTGTGGGGCTACACCACAGTCGGCATCAACGTCGACAAGGTCAAGGCCGCGCTCGGCGGCATGCCGATGCCCGACAACATCTGGGACCTGGTCTTCAAGCCCGAGTACATCTCGAAGATGAAGTCGTGCGGCGTGTCCTTCCTCGACTCGCCGACCGAGGTGGTTCCGGCCGCGCTGTGGTACCTCGGCAAGCCGGCCTACAGCAAGAACCCGGGCGACTACACCGCTGCCGCGTCGCTGCTGAAAACCGTGCGCCCCTACGTCACGCTGTTCAGCGCCTCAGGCTACATCAACGACCTGGCCAGCGGGTCGATCTGCCTGGCGCTCGGCTGGTCGGGTGACATCAACATCGCCCGCCAGCGTGCCATCGACGGCAAGACCGGGCAGAACATCCAGGCCTTCGTGCCCAAGACCGGCGGCCTGCTGTTCTTCGACGTGATGGTGATCCCGGCCGACGCCTCTCATCCCGGCAACGCACACAAGTTCATCAACTACATCATGCGGCCCGAGGTCGACGCAGCACTCACCAACAAGGTGTTCTACGCCAACCCCAACAAGGAATCGCGCAAGTTCATCAAGCCCGAGATTGCCAGCAACCCGACGGTGTTCCCGACCGACGCCGAGATGGCCAAGATGTCGGCACCGGATGCGATCTCCAACGACATGAGGCGGCTGATGACGCGCACCTACACCTCGTTCAAGACCGGTTTGTAATCGACCTCGCCCATGGGTTCATCGTCATTCCTGCAGATACAAAACGTCGTCAAGGACTTTGACGGCTACAAGGCCGTCAACAACGTCAGCATCGACATCGAGAAGGGCGAGATCTTCGCCCTGCTCGGGCCCTCGGGCTGCGGCAAGTCGACGCTGCTGCGCATGCTGGGCGGCTTCGAGACCGTCACCTCGGGGCGCATCTTGTTGAACGGCAAGGACCTGGCGGACATGCCGCCCTACGACTGTCCGATCAACATGATGTTCCAGAGCTACGCGCTCTTTCCGCACCTCACGGTGTGGGACAACATCGCCTTCGGCTTGCGGCGTGAAAAGATGCCCAAGGACAAGATCGCCGAGCAGGTCGAGGCCATGCTCAAGCTGACGCAGCTGGGCAAGTTCGCCAAGCGCAAGCCGCACCAGCTGTCGGGCGGCCAGCAGCAGCGCGTGGCACTGGCACGCAGCCTGGCCAAGAAGCCGCAGCTGCTGCTGCTCGACGAGCCGCTGGGCGCGCTCGACAAGAAACTGCGCGAAGAGACGCAGATTGAACTGGTCAACATCATCGAGAACGTGGGCGTGACCTGCGTGATGGTCACGCACGACCAGGAAGAGGCGATGACGATGTCGACCCGCATCGGCGTGATGAGCGCGGGGCAGATATTGCAGATCGGCACGCCGAGCGAGATGTACGAAACACCGGCCAACCGCTTCGTCGCGGGCTTCGTGGGCAACGTCAACCTGATGGAAGGCGTGCTGGCGCACGACGCGCCCGACCACGTGGTCATCGACTGCGCCGACTGCAAGCACTACGTCGGCCACGGCATCACCGGCACCGAGGGCATGGACGTCACCGTGGCGCTGCGGCCCGAGAAAATCCGCCTCAGCACCACCAAGCCCGAAGGCGAGCACAACATGGCCTCGGGCAAGGTCAAGGAAAAGGCCTATTTCGGCGCGTGGACGGTCTACCGCATCGAGCTGCCCAGCGGAATGATCCTGAAGGTCAACGAGAGCAACACCGAGCGGCATGCCGAAGACGCGCTGACCTGGGGTGACACCGCGTGGGCGAGCTGGTCGCCTTCAGCGCAAGTGGTTTTGACCTCATGATGACCGCCCATCGCCCGATGAATACATCGGTCGATCCCCCAGGGGGATGCGGGCCGGCTTGGGAGCGGTCCGGCGCTCGTCCCGCTTCCAGTATGGGGGTGTCTTCATGAGCAGAGGAAAGTCATCCCGCGCAGGCCGCTTCGCCGTCATCGGCGTCCCGTACCTGTGGCTGATCGTCTTCTTCCTGCTGCCCTTCCTGGTCATCCTCAAGATCAGCCTGTCCGAGATGGAAGGCGTGGCCTTCGGCAACCTGCTGACCTGGAAAGAAGGGGTGATGCAGCTGACGCTGAAGTTCAGCAACTACCTCTTCATCGTTCAGGACGAGCTCTACTTCAAGACCTATCTTTCCAGCGTGCGCTACGCCGCGGTCACCACGGTGATCTGCCTGGCCATCGGTTACCCCTTCGCCTACTTCATGGCGCGTGCCGAAAGGCGTTTTCAGCCGGTGCTGCTGATGCTGGTGATGCTGCCCTTTTGGACATCGTTCCTGCTGCGCGTTTACGCTTGGAAGGGCCTGCTCTCCGAACATGGCTGGGTCTACAACGTCATCGTCTTCCTGGGCCTGGACCACGTGTTGGCTACCGGCGGGTTGATCTCGGCGCCAGGGCAGCTGATGAACACCTCGTTCTCGCTGTCGGTCGGCATGGTCTACACCTACCTGCCGTTCATGATCCTGCCGCTGTACGCCAACCTGTCGAAGATGGACCTGCGTCTGCTCGAAGCGGCGGCCGACCTCGGCGCCAACCCGTGGGTGGCGTTCTGGACCGTCACCGTGCCGCTGTCCAAGGCCGGCATCATCGCCGGCTCGATGCTGGTGTTCATTCCTTGCATCGGCGAATACGTCATCCCCGAACTGCTGGGCGGCCCCGAGACGCTGATGATCGGCCGCGTGATGTGGGACGAGTTCTTCAGCAACAACGACTGGCCGATCGCATCAACGGTAGCGGCGGTGATGGTGCTGCTGATCATCGTGCCGCTGGCGATCTTCAACAAGTACGAAGCCGAAGCGCAGGAGGGGTCGCGATGATGATGACCCGCTTTGTCGGCCGCAGCTGGCTCACCGCCGGCTTCATCTTTCTGTACCAGCCGATCGTCGCGCTGGTGCTGTATTCGTTCAACGACTCGCCCATTCCCAACGTGTGGCGGGGCTTCACCTTCGACTGGTACGTGCGCCTCGCGTCCGATGATGCCCTGCTGAGCGCGCTGCGCCTGTCGCTGAAGATCGCGTTCTTCAGCGCCACCGCCGCGGTGGTGCTGGGCACCATGGCTGCGTTCACGCTGGTCAAGTACAAGCGCTTTGTCGGCCGCACCATGTTCTCGGGCATGGTTAACGCGCCGCTGGTGATGCCCGACGTGATCGTGGGCATCTCGTTGCTGCTGATGCTGGTGGCGGTGGAGCGCGTGACTCGGGACGCCTTCGGCGTGGGCTTCCCCGACCGTGGCGCATTCACGATCTGGCTCGCCCATGTGCTGACCGGCATGGCCTACGCCACCGTGGTGATCCAGTCGCGGCTGCGTGACCTGAACCCGCAGCTCGAAGAAGCGGCGATGGACCTGGGCGCCCGCCCGTGGGAGGTGTTCTACCTGGTCACGCTGCCGATGATTTCGCAGTCCTTGCTGTCGGCCTGGCTGCTCACCTTCACGATCTCGCTCGACGACGTGGTGTTGTCGTCGTTCCTGAACGCGCCCGGCTCCACCACGATGCCGGTGGTGATCTTCTCGCGCGCCCGGCTGGGGCTGAATCCCAGCGTCAATGCCGTGGCCACCATCATCGTGCTGGTAGTTTCCATCGGCGTGATCCTGGCCAGCCTGATGATCGTGCGCAACGAGCGCAAGCGTGCGCGCGACATGGCCGAAGCCGCCCGCAATTGAACCTTTCACCCAGACAACCAACCGCAGCCAAGAGGAGAAAACCATGACGAAGTTCTGGCACCACCCCACCGCTCTCACCCTGGCCTTGCTGGCCGCCTTCCCGTTGGCCGCCGGCGCGCAGTCGCTCGACGAACTGCGCAAGGAACAGAAGGCGCTCAAGGACAAGGTCGACGCCCTCGAGAAAAAGCTCAAGGATGCCGAAAGCAAGCCCGCTGAAGGCGGCATGACGGCTCAGCAGCAGCAAGACTTCAACCGCATCGCCATCAAGACCGAAGCGCTCGAAGACAACCAGGAAGCCATGGGCTTTCGCGGCCTGAAGATCAGCGGCCAGATGGACCCTTCGTTCATCTACAACAAGGCGCAGAACCGTGCGGGCTTCCAGTTCCTGAACAGCGAAAACGACAACCTCTATTTCTACGACAACTCGTACTTCGGCATGGCCATGATCGACTTCCAGAAAGAGATGGAGGGTGGATCCAGATGGCGGCTCACCTTGGCGCCAAACAAGGGAGCCGGTGCCATCTTCAACGGCGGCTCCATCGTTCACGAGGCCAGCGTTTCCTTGCCCTTGAGCGACCTGCAAACACGCCTGATCGCCGGGCAGATTCCGGACTGGTCCGGCTACGAGTACCTGCAGCCGACTCTCAACAAGCTGATCACCCACAACCTGCTGTTCGACTTCACGCTGCCCACCGCCTACACCGGCGCCGGCATGGAAATCACCAGCGGCAAGTGGATCGTCAAGGGTGTGCTGGCCAACATGAATGCGAGCAAGCGCGCGGCGAGCGAGAAGACGCCGGTGGTTGCTTACCGTGCCGACTATTCCAAGGGTGAGTTCCAGGGCTTCGGCTTCGCTGGCGTGCACGGCAAGGCGGCCAACTTGGTCAATGGCGGGCCCGACACCGCGCTGAACCTGTTCGAGGTCGACGGCTATTTCATCCGCGGCGACTGGACCGTGCAAGGCCAGGTCAGCTACGGCACACAGAAAGACGCGTCGATCACCGCCGACCCCGACACCGGCGAACTGCGCAAGTCACAGTGGTTTGGCTTGTCGACCCTGGCCGCCTACAAGTTCACGCCGCGTTTCGAAGGCATCGCCCGCTTCGACTACCTCAACGACAAGAAAAACGGCGGCGGCCTGCTGGGTTATGGCGTCGACGAGCGCAACGGCATCGGCCCTGATGCGGCGGGCGACCCCGAGGTCGGTGCAAACCGCTACGCTCTGTCGCTCGGTGTGGGTTACCTGTTCAACCTGAACACCACCTTCAAGCTCGAGTACCGCCTGGATCGCGCCACCCAGCCCGTGTTCGTTGACGTGAAGGATGGCGAGTTCAAGAAGAGCAACCACCTGCTCGGCGCCTCGATGGTGGTGAGCTTCTGAGCCAAAAATCGGCATGAACAAGCCCGCACCCGACTGGCATGCCCGCGCCGCCGAGCTTCGCATCGACGGCCGGGCGTTGATCGGTGGCCGGCGGGTCACGGCGGCGAGTGGCGACAGCTTCGCCTGCGTTTCGCCCATTGACGGCCGCACGATTGCACAGGTGGCGCGAGGCCAGCTGGCCGACATCAATGCCGCGGTCGCGTCATCGCGCCAAGCCTTCGACGATGGCCGCTGGGCGCGGCAGGCACCCGCCGCGCGCAAGAAGACCCTGCTGCGCTTCGCCGACAAGATCCTCGCCGCCAAAGACGAGTTGGCCTTGCTCGAAACGCTCGACATGGGCAAGCCCATCAAATACAGCCAGTCAGTCGACGTGCCTTCGGCCGCCCGCTGCATCGCGTGGTATGCCGAGGCGGTCGACAAGGTCTACGACGAGATCGCACCCACGCCGCGCAGCGCGCTGGCGCTGATCACGCGCGAGCCGATGGGCGTGATCGGCGCGGTCGTGCCGTGGAACTACCCGATGATCATGGCCGCCTGGAAGCTGGGGCCGGCGCTCGCCGTCGGCAACTCCGTGGTGCTCAAGCCCAGCGAGAAATCGCCGCTCACGGCGCTGCGCCTGGCCGAGCTGGCACTCGAGGCCGGCTTGCCCGAAGGCGTGTTCAACGTCGTGCCGGGCCATGGCCATGAAGCCGGCGAGGCGCTGGCCTTGCACATGGATGTCGATGCCATCGGCTTCACCGGCTCCACCCGTGTCGGCCGCAAGATGCTCGAGTACGCGGGCCGCAGCAACCTGAAGCGCGTCTACAACGAGCTGGGCGGCAAGTCGGCCTTCATCGTCTTCCCCGACTTCGACGACCTGCCGCGTGCCGCCCAGACGGTGGCTGGCAGCATGTTCTTCAACCAGGGCGAGTCGTGCAACGCGCCGTCGCGTGTCTTCGTGCACGAGAGCGTGGCCGACGATTTCGTCAAAGCCGTGGCTGCCGAGACGCCGGGCTACCAACCCGGCGACCCGCTCGACGCCACCACTGAAATGGGCGCGCTGGTCGACGATACGCAGCTGCGCACCGTGCTCGGCTACATCGATGCCGGCCGCAACGAGGGCGCCCGCCTTGCCGCTGGCGGCAAACAGGTGCGTACTGATACCGGCGGCTACTTCGTCGAGCCAACGTTGTTCGACGGCGTGAACAACGGCATGAAGATCGCTCGCGAAGAGATCTTCGGCCCGGTGATGTCGGTGATCCGTTTCAAGACCGAAGAAGAGGCCATCGCGCTGGCCAACGACTCCAGCTACGGGCTACAGGCCAGCGTGTGGACAACCAACATCAACCGCGCCCACCGCGTGGCGCGCGCGTTGCGGGCCGGCACCGTGCACGTGAACCAGTACGACGAAGACGACATCACCGTGCCCTTCGGCGGTTTCAAGCAAAGCGGCAACGGGCGCGACAAGTCGCTGCACGCGTTCGACAAGTACACCGAACTCAAGACCACCTGGATCAGGCTGGATTAGCCCCCCAGTCGCTACGCTACCGCCTTGCAGGCCGCGCTGGGCCAAAGGCCCAGCTCTTCGCCAGGCATGAACAGTCCACTGGACTGTTCAAGTCCGGGCTCAGCCCCCAAGGGGCGCCGCCTGGCTGCCCGGCAAAGCCGGCTCCGCGGGCGTTGCTTGATGGGCACTTCGCTGCGCTTGTGCGAGTAGGGTTCCCATTTCACAATCCGTTCGGGCTGAGGTATCGAAGCCCCGCTGTGCCGCCGCTTAGGAGACCCCCATGAACCAC
>Ga0302321_100003957_pt1 | contig 12743 bp, 9 predicted proteins | sample Fen_T0_1_FD_202505 | JGI IMG/M metagenome (GOLD analysis project Ga0302321, IMG submission 202505) | Peat permafrost microbial communities from Stordalen Mire near Abisko, Sweden - Fen_T0_1 | ecosystem: Environmental > Terrestrial > Soil > Wetlands > Permafrost | place: Sweden: Abisko...
CAGCCGCGACATGTACCGCGGGAGGTTCTCCACGTGGGACAGGTAGTCGAACAGGTCGTCGACCGGCATCGGGACGGTCACCGTGCGCTCGTAGTCACCCATGCCGCCCCCGTGCCCCGCCCCACCCGCGATCATGCACCCGCACCCCGTGCCGGCACCCGCGCCCGCACTCGCGCCCGGGCGGTCCGATCAGGGGCGCGGGGTGGCGGCGAAGCCGGGGACGTCGGTGCCCAACCACGCCAGCGCGGTGGGCAGCAGTCCCTGCCAGACCCCGATGCGGTGACCGGAGTTCTGCAGCACCGTCGCGCTGACCGACAGCGGCCGCTTCGCCGCCTTGAGAAGCGCCGTGCTGGAGGAGTACGACAGCGGGTCGGCGTGCGAGGTCTCCACCCACAGCGCCAGCGGCGGCGGGGAGCGGCGGACGGCGGCGACGAGGTCGTAGCGCCGGGCGGCGTCCGAGTGCGGCGGGAACGGCTCGTAACCGGGACCGAACTGGGGTCGGAAGTAGCCGCCCAGCACGATGGCGCCGCCATACTGCGCCGGGTGCAGCAGCGCCGCCATCGCCGCGCACCACCCGCCGGCCGACAGCCCGATCGTCGCCCAGGAACCACGCTCGGTGCGCACCCGGAAGTGCGCCGCGAGCCAGTCCGGCACGTCGCGCGTGACGAACGTCTCCAGCTGCGGACCGCCCTGGCCGCCGTCCACGCACTCGGTGTCGGTGCCCGCCGGCACCTCCAGCTGCGGCGAGACGACGATGACCTGGCCCATCCGGTGCGCCGCCACCTGCTCCGCCAGCGCGGACTGCAGCCGCATCGTCTTCACCCACTGGCTGACCGAGCCGGGGTAGCCGGGGAAGGTCTCCAGCACCGGGTACGTCGTCCGCGTGTCGGTCGGGTCGTAGCCGGGCGGCAGCGTGACCAGCACGGACGTCGTCACCCCCGACAGCGGGCCCGTCACCTGGTAGGAGACGACGCCCTCCTGGACGCGCGACCCGGCCGGCAGCGACTCCAGGGTGCGGGCCGGCGCGGTCGCCGCCGGGCCGGCGACCGACGCGGTCGCGGCCTGCGCGGCGGTGCCGCCCCCGTGCAGCGTGGACGACGTCGACGTGCCGCCGAGCGCCCCGCCCAGATCGGTCCAGTCGGCGAAGAAGAGGAACTGGTCGTTGAGCTGGATCGCGGCCGCCAGCACGACCAGCAGGTTGACGCCCAGCAGCATCCCCACCCGGCCCGCGACGCGCAGCGGCCGGCGCCCGGCGACGGCGGGCCAGGCCACCACGACCCCGGCAAAGGCCGCGACCGTCAGCAGCACCGTCAGCCAGCCGAAGAACCCCGACGTCAGCCCCATGCCCACCCCTCCCGTCGGCAGCCACGCCGGCCCCCGGCGATCAGACGCCCAGCTCGGCCGCCCGGTTGGCGCCTTCCGCAGGGTGCGCCGTGATCAGGCACAGTGTGAACGGGTGGGCTCGTTCAACCATGCATGATCACGGCGCCCCTGCGTCACCACTGTTGGGTGGTGGCGGGGGACTGACCGGTGATGCGCAGGCTGCTGGTGTGCCCGAACACCGAGGTGACCGCGACCCGGCCCGGCCCGATCAGGCGCAACCAGATCGTGCGCTGGCTGAACGAGGAGCGCCAGGACATCCCCGCGGCGCCGTAGGGGTGCTCCAGGTGCAGGTGCGCCCCGACCGACAGGTCGCGGTAGAGCAGCGCCCCGGGCTGGACCAGGATGGTCTCGCCCGGCGCCAGGTCGCGCAGGAAGGTGTTGCCGGGGGAGTGCAGCAGCACGAGCCCGGGGGTGGCGTGGGCGGTGAAGCGGTCCCCGAACTGGCCCAGCGGGTAGTGCGTCTCGCGGTCGTCGCCGGAGCCGGTGGTGTACCAGATCCCGGTCGGCTCCCAGGTGTAGGAGACGTTGCCGGTGGCGGTGAGGAAGCGGTGCTCGCGGGTCCACACCTGCTGCCCCGGCGCCAGAGGTAGGGCGACCAGGTCGCCGGCGTGGTTGTCGCTGAGCGCGACGTGCCCCGGCCCGCGTGCCTCCAGCATGACCAGCGGCATCCCGGCCAGCACCCGGTTCCAGGCACCGGCCAGCGACGTGTTCGACAGGCGCACGCCCGGCTCGACCCACAGCAGCACGTGGTGCGAGAAGTAGATCCACTCTTCGCCGTCCAGCGCGACGTCGGCGACCGGGACCTGGGTGCCCTCGATCTGGATCCGGGACCGGCCGATCTGGATGCGTGCCAGGTCCCGGATGGGCGGCTGCTTCAACCAGCCCGAGCGGCTCACCGCCGTCCGCAGGTCCAGCGCGGCGCCGCAGCTGGGGCAGGAGGGGCCGGCGGGCGGGTGCGGCGTGCGGCAGTAGTGGCACACGACGTACCCCTCGGGGACGCCGTACCCGGGCGGGACGCCGGGACCGCCTGGAGCGCCGGGGTTCAACGCGGCCTCACTCGGCGTGGTGGTGCACGTACATGGACTGGATGCCGACGCGTCCGGGGCCCGTCATCTCCGCCAGGTACAGGCCCCGCCGCAGCAGCCCCGTCTTCACCGGCATCTGGACGGCCTGCATGGCGACGGAGGCGTCCTTGTAGAGGAACGCGCCCGGCTCGACCATGATCTTCTCCCCGGGTGCCAGCCGGCGCTCGAAGACGTCGCCGTAGCCGTGCAGCACCAGCAGGCCGGGCGCCGACGTCGTCACGAACCGGTCGAGGTACATCCCGTTGCCGCCGTGCAGCACGTTCGCCAGCCCCTGGATGCGCACGAACGAGTACCCGATCGTGTGGCTGGCCAGCAGGAACGCGTGCTCCCGCGCATCCAGCTCCATGCCGGGGTGCAGCGGCAGGACGACGAGCTCGCCCGGCGCGTCGCGGGAGAAGGCCACCCGGCCCGGCCCGTGCGCCAGGGTCAGCACGAACGGCATCCCGCCGAGGATGCGGCGCATCCCGCCCTGGGTGGGCATCGCCGAGACCGGGGTGCGCTCGTCCTTCCAGAGCATCACGTGGTGCTCGAAATAGACGGCGTCACCCTGCGCCAGCGCGATGTCCGCCACCGGGACGAGCTCGCCCTCCACCTGGACCACGGACGCCGAGAAGCGGAACTCGGTCAGGTCCCGCAGCCGGGGCGCCTCCCGCCAGCCGGAGTCGGTGACCAGGTCGCGCAGGTCGAGCGGCGCGCCGCAGGTCGTGCACGAGGCGGCGCCCGGCTCGTTCTGGAGCCCGCACCAGCGGCACTCGACGCGTTCCACGGGCCGGAACGTAGCACCACGCCGGGTGGGTGACGGTGAGCACCGCCCAAGTCCGTGGTGCCGGTCGGTCGGGCCGGGGACAATTCCGGGGACAATAAGGTCGTCGCGGGACCGGTCCGCCCGTTCGAGGGGAGGGGAACAGATGCGGATAGCGGTCCTCGGCCCTCTCACGGTGACCGAAGGTGGTCGGGCCATCGCTATCGGCGGTCCGCGGCAGCGTGCCGTCCTGGCCTTCCTCGTGCTGCACGCCAACCAGGTCATGAGCAGCGACCGGCTCGTGGACGAGCTGTGGGGGGTGCCCGCCCCCGCCGCGGCCGGCAACGCGCTGCAGGCCGCGATCTCACGGCTGCGCAAGGTACTGCCCGGCGGCCGCCTGATGACCACCCCGCACGGTTACCTGCTGCGCGTCACCGCCGACGAGCTCGACCTCAGCGAGTTCGAGCAGGCGTTCGCCCGCGGCACCCAGGCCCTGACGGCCGGGGCCCCGCACGACGCGGCGGTCATCCTGCGCTCGGCGCTGGCGCTGTGGCGTGGCCCCGCCCTGGTGGACTTCCGCTTCGAGCCCTTCGCGCAGGGCGAGATCGCCCGCCTCGAGGAGGCCCGGCTGGGCTGCCGGGAGGCCCGGATCGAGGCCGACCTGGCGCTCGGCGGCGGGGCCGACCTCATCGCCGAACTCACCCGGCTGGTCGCCGAGCACCCGCTGCGCGAGACGCTCACCGGCCAGCTCATGCTCGCCCTCTACCGGTCCGGGCGGCAGGCGGAGGCGCTGGAGGCCTACCGCAGCACCCGGGACCTGCTCGCCGACGAGCTGGGCATCGACCCGTCCGCGGCGCTCGTCCGGCTCGAGACGGCGATGCTGCGCCAGGAACGCTGGCTGGACGCGCCCGGGCCGCCCGGTCCGGCCGCCGCGTCGTCACACGCCCCGGCACCGGCCCGCACGTTCGCGGGTGAGCCGCCGCCGGCGAGCGCTCCGGGCGCCCCGCAGACCCCGGACGCCGCAGGCGTCGCCCGCAGGGATGCCGCCCGCAGGGACATGGCGCGCCGGGAACCGGCCGGGTTCGCCGGCGGCACCGGGGTACCGGTCGTCGCCTCCTCCCGCCGGCCGGTGACGGTCGTCTGCCTGGACGTCGGCGGCTCCGCGGCCGCCGCTCCCGGTGGCTTCGGCGGCTTCGGCGGCTACGGCACCGGGCTCGATCCCGAGATGCTGCTCGTCGTCGGCGAGCGCGTCCGCGGCGTGGTCGGCCCCGCCCTGGAACGGCACGGCGGCCGGCTGATCCCCGCCCCGGGCCAACGGCTCCTCGGCGTCCTCGGGGCCACGACCCTGCACGAGGACGACGCCCAGCGCGGCGCGGCGGCCGCCCTGGAGGCCCGCGACGCCGTCCTGGCCCTGCTCGCGCCCGCCGACGGCACCGACGGGGCGCTGTCCTGCCGGGTCGGGGTGGCGACCGCGGAGGCGCTCGTGTCGGCCGCCGACCCGCTGGCCGTCGCGGTCGCCGGCGAGGCGGTCGCGCAGGCGCAGCGGCTCGCGGAGAGCGCCGCGCCCGGCCAGGTGCTCGTCAGCGACCGGACCTACCGGCTGGCCGCCGCCGCCCTCACCGTCGAGGCTCCTCCTCCTGGCGAGGGCGTCGACCGGCACGTGCTGCTGGCGGTCCGCTTCGGGGAACGCTCGCTGCCGGTGCGGCTCGAGGCGCCGGTGCTGGGCCGCGCCGAGGAACTGCGCCGGATCGAACAGGCGGGCGCGTTGGCCCGCGAGCGGCGCAGCACCGCGTTCGTCACCGTCGTCGGGGACGCCGGGACGGGCAAGACCCGGCTGGTCCACGAGCTGGGCGCCCGGCTCGGCGACGGCGCCCTGGTCGTCACCGGGCGGTGCCTGCCCTACGGCGAGGGCGTCACCTTCTGGCCGTTGCGCGGGCTGGTCGAGCAGCTGACAGGCGGGGGCGGCAGCCCGGCCGAGGTGGCGCGGGTGCTGGCCGGGGAGCCGGACGCCGCCGTCGTCGCGGACCGGCTCACCCGCGCGTTCGGTGCCGGCGAGGCGGGCACGTCGGACACCGCGGAGATCTTCTGGGCCACCCGGCGCCTGTTCGAGGCGGCCGCCCGCGAGCGGCTGCTCGTCGTCGTCCTGGAGGACCTGCACTGGGCCGAGCCGACCTTCCTCGAGCTGGTGGAGTCGGTCGCGCTGCAGCCGACGTCGGGCCCGGTGCTCGTCCTGGCGGTGACCCGGCCGGAGCTGCTGGAGGACCGCCCCGACTGGCTGGCCGCCGCGGCCGAGCACGTCGTCGTCCCGCTGCCGCCGCTGGACGACGCGGCGATGGCCGCCCTGGCCGACGAGCTGGCCCGCCCCGGGGTGCTGGCGCCGGAGGCGCGCGCCCGCCTGGTCCGGGCGGCGGGCGGCAACCCGCTGTACCTGGAGCAGCTCGTCGCCGCCGCCGACGAGCAGGGCGGCGGCTGGACCGTGGGGGACAGCCCGGTCCCGCCGACCATCCAGGCGCTGCTCGCCTCCCGGCTGCACCGGCTCGGGCCGGCCGAGCACGAGGTGCTGGCCGCGGCCGCGGTCGTCGGCAAGGACTTCGGGACGGCGGCCGTGGCCGCCCTGCTGCCGAGCGGCATCGGTGACCGGCTGCCCTGGCACCTGCGCACCCTGACGACGAAGGCGCTGGTGCAGGCGCAACCGCCCACCGCCGACCAGCACAGCTTCCGGCACATCCTGGTGCAGCAGGCGACGTACCGGGCGATCCCCAAGGCCGCCCGGGCGACCCTGCACGAGCGCCTCGCCGACTGGGCCGAGACGGCCCCGCGCCCCGCGGGCCGGCAGGGTGACGGCGACAGCCAGCGGGTCGAGATCCTCGGCCACCACCTGTCCCAGGCCACCAGCTATTACCGCGAGCTGGCCCAGACCGAGCGGGCCGAGACGCTGGCCGGGCGCGCCGCGGTGTACCTGCAGCAGGCCGGGCAGTCGTCCCTGGCCGTCGGGGACGCGGCGGCCGCGGTCCGGGCGTTCGAGCGCACTCTGACCCTGCTGCGCCCGGACGACGGCGAACGGGCCGACGTCCTGGCCGGGCTGGGCGAGGCGCTGGTCGAGAGCGGGCGGCTGACCGAGGCGCGCGCCGTCCTGGACCAGGCGCGCCGGGTCGCGCTCGAGGGCGGCCAGGACCGGGCCCGGGCGCACGTGCACGTCCAGTCGCTCCAGCTGGACCTGCACCTCGACCCCGGCGGCGCGGTGGAGAAGGTGGAGCAGGCCCTGCCCGACGTCCGCGCCGCCCTCGCCGGGGACGTCGCCGGGCTGGCGCGGGCGTGGCTGCTGGAGGCGACGGTGCACTGGCACCGGGCGCGGTCGGCCGCGGCGGAGCAGGCCTGGGAGCGGGCGGCGGCCGCCGCCCGCGCGGCCGGTGACCGCCGGCACCTGGCGCAGAGCCTGTGGTGGCTGGCCTCCGGCGCGTTGTGGGGGCCGACCCCGGCCCGGGAGGGCATCGCCCGCTGCCGCGAGTACCTGCGGGAGATGGGCAGCAGCCCCACCGGGCAGGGCGTCGTCCAGCTGCACCTCGCCGGGCTGCATGCGATGTCGGACGACCTGCCCACCGCCCGCGCCCTGCGCGCCCGCGGCACCGCGACCCTGCAGGACGTCGGCAGCACGCTGCCCATCGTGCTGGCCGAGCCGGCCGCGTTCATCGCCGTCCTCGTCGAGGACTTCGCCGCCGCCGAGGGCCACCTGCTCGGCGCCTTCGAGGCGCTGCGCCGGATGGGCGAGCAGGCCGACCTCGCCACCTGCGCGGCGATGCTGGCGCGGGTGGTGGCGTTGCAGGGCAGCGACGCGGCCGGCGTCCCGGCGCCTGGTTTCACCCGCTGGGACGAGGTCGCCGAGCACGTCGGGACCAGCCGGACGTCGGCCGGCGGCCAGGACCTCACCGCCCGGATCATCGGGCAGGGCGCCCTCGCGCGTGCCGACGTCGCCCGGGGCCGGGCGGACTCCGCGCTCGCCTTGGCCGCCGAGGCCGTCGAGCTGGCGGCGCGAACCGACCTGGTCAACCAGCACGGCGACGCGCTCGTCGACCGGGCCGCCGTCCTGCGCGCGGCCGGCCACGAGGACGACGCCCTGGCCGCCGCCCGGCAGGCCCGCTCGCTCTACCTGGGCAAGGGCAACGTGCTGGCGGCCCGGCAGTGTGATCGTTTCCTTGCTGGCGCGGATCAACCGGTGACAGACTGGGCGAATGCCGCCGCTTTCCGCAGTGAACAAGGCCCGTCTGCTGAAGTCCGGTGATGTCGAGATCAGTCTGGTGCTGCCGCACTCGGTGAAGGGTTCGGAGATGGTGATCCACGCCATCGTCACCCAGGACGCGCTGCCCGGGCGCGCCGGCCGGGCGCTCGCGCACACCAGCTGGGTCTTCGTCCCGCCCGAGGACGGCGCCAACGCCGTCTTCACCGTCCCGCGCGACCCCGCCGGCGCGACGTTCGACCCCAAGGTGGGGATCGAGGTCCGCGCCAACACGGCGTGGGCCTGCTGGTCCACGCTGGACGGCGCCGCCCCGAAGCAGGGCGGCTGGACGTGGGCCCTCAGCGACTGGGGCTGAACGCCACCGAGCCGGTGACGGGGATCCGCACCGGCTGACCGCCCGCACCGCTCACGGTCACCGTCCCGGCGACCGTGAGGGTCATCGCGTCACGTCGGCACGCCGCTGGCGCGTCCGGAGCCAGCGAGACGCCGACCGGCACGCCCACGCCCGCGTCCAGCGTGAGGGGGCCGGGCGGCGTCCAGACCCGGATCGCCGTGGGCGGGCACCCGGGCGGGAGCGACCCCGCGACCGGCGACGCCTCGACCGCGGCCACCTCGGTGAGCGCGCCGCCCGCGGCCCGGCCGTCGCCGGCCCGCGCCCCCGCCGCGGATAGCCGGACCGTGACGTCCGACGGTCCGATGCCCGTGGGCCCGGCGAGCGTCGGTGCCGGCAGGTCGGGCGGCCGGGTGTCCAGCTCCATGACGCCAGACGGCGGCGACGTCGTCAGCCCGACGACGAGCGCCAGGCCCGCGCCGGCGAGCGTCGCCGCCGTCCCGGCGCCCCGCGGGGTGCGCAGCGCCGCTACCAGGCGCCGGTGCAGCGGCGTGCTGCCGGCCGCCCCGACGGCGGCGGCCCAGGCTCCGGCCACGGCGGGGACGGCGTCGTGCACGTCGGGACGCTGGATGGGCAGTGGGATGGGCAGCGTGGGCGGGGAGGAGACCGACCGCTGGCGGTCGAGCGGGTCCGTCGGCGTCGCGGGCGGCAGGCTCACGGCACCACCTTGGAGTGCCGACGCCCTGTTCAGCGGCCGAATGATGATCGCAAACAGCTGATCTGCAGCACCCTACGAACGGAGGTCGCGCGGGCCGGCGCAGCCCTTCCCTGCGCCGGCCCGCGGTGTGGGGCGACGCCCGCCAGCGTCGACCCGTCCCCATGCTTGCCACCTCGGCCGACCGCCCGCCCACCGGACGAGCACAACTCACCTCATCGGTGGACGCCCCCATCCGTCCGCGGTGATCATGCACACTTGAGTTGATCATGCACGGCTGACCGCGCGTGTGGGTCGCGGGACTCGATCTGGGCCGATCGTCGTCGGGCGCCCAGTTGCTGGGCCGATCGCCGTCGATCGTGCAGATCGTCCAAGGCGCGGCGGCCTTGTTCAACCGTGCATGATCAACTCAGGTTGGCATGATCACGGCTGGTCCGGGGGGCGGGTCATCGGGACGTGGGGGATGCCGTCATCCAGGAACTCCGGGCCGGTCGCGGCGAACCCGAACCCGGCGTAGAACCGGACCAGGTACGCCTGCGCGTCCAGCGAGATCGGGCCGCCGGCGTGCCGTTCGACCGTCTCGCCGACCAGGCGGGCGGCGTGCCCGGCCCCGCGGGCGTCGGCCCGGGTGCACACCCGCCCGATCCTCCGCTCGTCCTTGTCGGCGAGCACCCGCAGGTACGCGACCGGTCCGGCGGCGTCCTCGATCCAGCGGTGCTCCGTGCGCGGTTCGAGGTCGCGGCCGTCCAGCTCGGGGTAGCAGCACTGCTGCTCGACGACGAAGACGTCGACCCGTAGTCGCAGCAGCGCGTACAGCGTGGCCGGGGCCAGGTCGGCGGCGCGCGCGCAGTGGGTGGGCAGGCTCACGACCGGCACGCTACCGCGGCGCCTACGATCCCTCGGTCGGCCCCTCGGTCGGCCCCTCGGTCGGCCCCTCGTCGGGGTGGGGGCCGAGGCGGAACCAGATCGTCTTGCCGTGGTCGGTCGGGTCCACGCCCCATGCGTCGCTGAGCAGGTCGACGATGGCCAGCCCGCGCCCGCCCTCGGCGTCCGGGGTGAGCGCGCCCGGCACCGGCACCACGGGGCTCGCGTCGCTGACGCGCACCTGCAGTGCGTGGCTCGCGTCGCACGCGATCTGCAGGGCCAGTGGTGGCCGGCCGTGCCGCACCGTGTTCGTCACCAGTTCCGAGACGAGCAGCACCGCGACGTCGACGACGCGCGCGTCGTGCTCGTCGCAGAAGCGCTCGCGCAGGAACTGTCGTGCGGTCGCGACCGACGTCGGCCGGGGCGGCAGGGTGAGCTGGGCCGGTGCCGTGTACTCGCACACGCTGCCGTCTCCTGATCGCTCGTCCGTCCGGTCGCGGCCGGCTCCACCGCCCGTACCCCGGCAACCGCGGCGCACACGTGATGCCCGGACTCTCCGAGTTCATCGCGGCGCAACCAACGACCTGCCGCCGGGAGCTAGAGTCCTGCCATCCTCGACGACATTGATCCCTTCATCGGCACCGCCGCGACCGCCCTGCCCCCGTCGCGCGGTCTGGCCGCCACCTGGTGGTGGCCGAAGCCGCAGGTGGGCAACACCCACCCGGGGGCCACCTCACCCCTGGGCATGGTCTCCGCGTGCGCCTACTCGGGCGCCTACCCGACCGGTTACGGCCGGTACACGAAGAACACCGAGGGTGTGCCCGAGGCGATGTTCGACCGGATGCAGGCCTCCGGGTTCACGCACTTCCAGCAGTCAGGCACCGGCGCGATCCGCAAGTACTACAACTACGTGCGCGTGACGCCGATGGTCGAGCCGCTCGACGTCCTCGGGCACTCGTGGGGCCTGTCCGACGAGGTGGCCGAGCCGGGGTACTACGCCGCCACGCTGGACACCGGGATCCGGTGCGAGATCACCGTGGGCGAGAAGGTCGTCGTCCACCGGTACACCTTCCCCGAGCACCGCAGCGCCCGCGTCGTCCTCGACCTGTCGTGCGGCGGCCTGGCGATCGAGCACGGGCGCACGGTGCCGCTGCGCGCCCAGGTCGAGAGCATGGGCCACGGCCGCGCGCAGGGCACGATCGTGATGGAGGGGGTGCCGCTGTCCGTCCACATCGAGACCGACACCCCGGGCTGGAGGCAGATGCTCTGGCACGACCGGCGGCTCATCGACGGCGGCACCCGGCTGGACTTCGACAGCATCCGGCACACCACGCTGCGCCCCTTCGGGATGCTGTTCATGGGGTCGGTCAAGGCCGGGCAGACGGTCGAGGTCCGGATGGGCTTCTCGATGCGCGGCTGCGAGCAGGCGCGCGACAACCTGCACGCCGAGTGCGGGCAGGGAGGCCCGGCGTTCGACGTCGTCCGCGCCCTGACCCGGGCCCGGTGGAGCGCCCGGCTGGACGGCGTCCGGGTGCAGGGCGGGACGCCGGCGCGCCGCCAGGTCTTCGCGACGGCGCTGTACCACTCGCTGATCAAGCCGTGCTTCGGGGACGACGAGAGCCCGTTCTGGCCGTCGTCGGGACCGTTCGCGTTCGATGTCTGCACGATGTGGGACATCTACAAGACGCAGCTGCCGCTGCTGATGGCGATCGCGCCGGAACGCGCGGGGGACCTGTTGGAGTCCCTGATCCGGGTCTGCGAGGAGGAGGGCAACTTCCCGATCGGGTACCGCATGGCGCGGGGGGCCGACCGGTTCTTCCGGCAGGCGAGCGCCCTGGTGCACACCGCGCTGGCCGATGCCTACGTGCTCAACATCGCCGACCTGGACTGGAACTGGGCGCTGGTCCACATGACCGACGACCTGCGCCGGATGTACGGCGAGGACTTCTTCGAGCAGGGCGTGGTCCACCCGATCACGCACACGCTCGACCTGGCGCTGGCGAACCACTGCACGGCCGTGGTGGCCCGGGCGCTGGGTGACCACCGGCTCGCCGACGACCTCGCCGACCGCAGCCAGCAATGGGTCAACGCCTTCGACCGCAGCACGGGGCTGCTGTGCGACTCGACCTTCTACGAGGGCGGCAAGTGGAACTACTCGTTCCGCCTGCTGCACGACATGGCGGGCCGGATCGCGCTGGCGGGGGGCGATGACGCGTTCGTCGGCATGCTGGACGCCTTCTTCGGCTACGGCGCCGCGCCGGTGGTGCAGGCCGGCGTCCGGCCCACGCCCGCCGAGATGATCGCCGGGTACTCGCTCAACCGGTTCGAGGGGCTCAACAACGAGCCCGACATGGAGGTCCCCTGGGCCTACCACTACGCGGGCCGGCCGGACCGGACCGCCGAGGTGGTCCACGCGGCGCTGACCTACCAGTTCGGGACCGGTCCGGGCGGGATGCCGGGCAACGACGACTCCGGGGGCCTGAGCTCCTGGTACGTCTGGGCCTCGCTGGGCCTGTTCCCGGTCGCCGGGCAGAACCTCTTCCTGATCAACACGCCGGCGTTCGCGCGGTCGGTCCTGCGGATCGGCGACAACGAGTTCGAGATCACCACGAGCGGTCACCGGGACGGCGGGATCAGCTCGGACGGGATCGACCACGAGCCTCCGCCGCAGTACGTTCAGTCCGCGACGTTCAACGGAGAACGGCTGGACGTCGCGCACCTGCGCGCCACCGACGTCCATGCCGGCGGCCGGCTCCACCTCGACCTCGGACCCGAGCCGACCGACTGGGGGCGCAAGATCAGGCCTCCGTCGCTGTCCGATCGCCCTGCGACGCCGTAGGAGGCGCCGTGACCCACCCCGACCGTCCCCACCGCCGCCTGGTCATCGTCGTCCGAGCCGACCCGGTGATCTGCGGTCATTCGGGCGAGGCGCGCAACCTCGCCGAGGTCGCGCTGACCCGCGGCTTCGACGACGTCCGCCTGCTGACCTGGCCCATCGCCACCCTGCAGGCCGCGGGCCTGCCGCTCAAGCCGCTGGACCGGCTGACCGCCTACAGCGACGGCATCACCGTCGAGCGGCCCGAGGCGGTCGGGGACTACCGGGTACCGGACGGGCGGCACCTGGCCGGGCTGACCGGCCGCCTGGTGGAGCTGCTCGCCGAGGACGTGCCGACCGTCTGCCTGTCGATGTACCTGGCGCCGCACGCGACCGTCGTGGCGGAGGCCGTGTCCGCGGCGCGGGCGGCGGGGTTCGCGCCGCAGGTGCGCACGATCGCCAAGGCCGTCGGCTCCGACGTCACGAACGTGATCCGGTCGTGCCTGCGCGACGGCCGGTTCGGTGCCGCGACGGTGCTGTTCACCACCTTCCTCGGCAACGACGAGGTCGTGGC
>Ga0302321_100003961_pt1 | contig 12739 bp, 13 predicted proteins | sample Fen_T0_1_FD_202505 | JGI IMG/M metagenome (GOLD analysis project Ga0302321, IMG submission 202505) | Peat permafrost microbial communities from Stordalen Mire near Abisko, Sweden - Fen_T0_1 | ecosystem: Environmental > Terrestrial > Soil > Wetlands > Permafrost | place: Sweden: Abisko...
GCCGGATATGGCACCTGGTCTGGCGTCGGCCAGGTCGGCGATGCCGACCCGATCGAGCCAGGCACGCGCCGTGGAACGGGCTTCGCCCTTCGACGTGCCTCGGGAGCGGAGTCCGAAGGCGACGTTCTCCAGGACCGTCAGGTGGGGGAACAGGAGGTGGTCCTGGAACACGACACCGACCGGCCGACGCTCGGCCGGTTGGAACACGCGGGAGGCGGGGTCGTCGACCACCTCGTCAGCGATGGCGATCCGTCCGGCGTCGATGGCCCGGAGCCCGGCCAGGGTTCGCAGCACGGTGGTCTTGCCGGCCCCGTTCGGGCCGAGGAGCGCCACGACCTCACCCGGCTCGATGGTGAGGTCGACCTCGAGCTCCAGGGTGCCGACCTGCATCCGGATGGTGGCGGTGACGGTCATGATCGTGCGAGCCACCGGTCGCGCAACGAGACGATCACGATCAGCGACACGCCGAGCAGGACGAGGCTGAGCGCGATGGCGACGTCTGGGTTGGACTCGAGGGCGAGGTACACCGCCAGGGGCAACGTCTGGGTGCGGCCGATGATGTTGCCGGCGAAGGTGATGGTCGCTCCGAACTCGCCGAGCGCCCGGGCCCAGGCGAGCACCGCGCCGGCGATCACCGACGGCAGGATCAGCGGCAGGGTGACGCGCCGGAACACGGTCCAGCGATCCGCGCCAAGGGTGGCAGCGGCCTCCTCGTAGCGCAGATCCATCGATCGCAGCGCTGCTTCGACGGTGATGACGAAGAACGGCAGGGCGACGAAGGTCTCGGCGAGGATCGCGCCGGCGGTGGTGAACGTCAGCTGGACCCGCCAGCCGAACAGCGCATCGAGCAGGTTGTTGACCAGGCCGCGGTTGCTGAACGCGGCGAGCAGGGCGACGCCACCGACCACCGGAGGAAGGACCAGCGGCAGCAGGACCAGACCCCGGACGAACGGCTTGCCGGGGAACTCGACCCGGGCCAGGACCCAGGCCAACGGCATGCCGAACGCCACCGAGAGCGCCGTCGCGCTCAGCGAGCAGATCAGCGACAGGCGTAGCGCGTCGCTGGCCACCGGAGTGGTGAGGTCCTGGCCGATGGTCGACCAGGACGCCCGTTGCAGCAGACCGATCAGCGGCAGCGCGAAGAACGCGACCGCGACCACGGCGACGGCGACCACCAGAATCGGCGGTCGCCGTCGCCGGGTGCTCACGGCGCCTGGAAGCCTGCGGCCTTCAGCACGGCCAGGCCCTCCGGCCCGAGGACGTACTCCATGAAGGCGTTGGCCAGTTCGTTGCTGGTCGTGGCCTTCAACACGGCGATCGGGTACTTTGCGACGACGTTCTGGGCGGTGGGGATCTCGACGGTGTCGACCTTGGTGCTGGCCTTGGCATCGGTCGCGTAGACGATTCCGGCCACCGCGTCACCGTCGGCCACCGCGGCCAGGGTGGTCTTGGCGTCGTGGCCGAGGCTGACGCTCGATGTCGGGATGGTGACGCTGGCGGTGGTAAGGACCTGGTTCGCGTACTTGCCGCACGGCGCGGTATCGGCGCACAGGGCGATGGTGCCGGCGGTGGACAGGTCGGCGAGGGTCTTGATGCCCTTCGGGTTGCCCGGCTTGGTCACGATGATCAGCTGGTTGGTGGCGAAGATCTCGGCCGGCGCGGCCAGCAGGTTCTTGTCCGACAGCTTCTTCATGGTCGCCTCGTCTGCGAAGGCGGCCACGTCAGCAGGGGCGCCGCTCTCGATCTGGCTCTCCAGTGTGCCCGACGAGCCGAAGTTGATCGTGATGTTGGCTCCGGGGTTGGCCTTGACGAAGTCGTCCTTGATCGTGCCGAACGCACCCGTGAGCGAGGCGGCGGCGGACACCGTGATCGTGCCGGTGACCGGAGCGGCCGTCGAGCCGACCGTGGTGCCGGTGGTCGCGGTGTCGGACTTCTTGGACGAGCTGCAGCCGGAGGCGACGAACGCCACCGACAACATGATCGCCAAGGTCAGGGTGAGGAATCTGCGCATGGTCGTGTGCCTCCGAGGGCGGTTGGGACGGCCTGGGCACGAGGGGCCGTCAGTGTCGGGGGATCTCGACGACGACGTTCGTTGACTTCACCGCCGCGGTGGCCAGGTCACCGGGCTGCAGGTTCAGCTCATCGGCGGCTTCGCGGGTCATCAACGACACCAGCCGATGGGGTGGGGCGTGGATCTCCACCAGCGCGGTGATCTTGTCCCGCTCGACCCGGGTCACCACTCCGGTGAACCGGTTCCGGGCCGACTGCGCCATCACCGAGTCGGGCTCGTACGCCTTGGCCTGGTCGGAGAGGTAACGGGCCAGGTCGGCCCCGTCGACCGAACGGTGTCCGCCGGTCGTCTTGGTGACCGGCAGGCGGCCTTCGTCGCACCATCGCCGGATCGTGTCCACGCTCACGCCCAGCAACTCTGCGACCTGCTTCGTCCCGTAGAGAGGCACGGGGGCAGCCTAAGCGATCCAAAGTAGTGGACGCCATGTCCTAACGACATGTCAGCGGCATGTGCGTGTGGAGCGATCCCTCATAACCGCAGAAACGACTCCAATTCGGTTGAGGAGACGGCGATCCCCACCCGACCCTCGGTCCCTCGGCTCAGCGGCCCTTCCATTCGGGGTCGCGCTTCTCGATGAACGCGGTGGCTCCTTCCTTGGCGTCCTCGCTGCCGAAGACCAGCGGCTGCCATTCGCCCAGCTTCACCTGCGCGGCAGCCGAGTCGGTGACGGCCAGGCGCACCAGCTCCTTGGTGGCCTGCAGGCCGAGGGGTCCGTTGCGGGCGATGCGCTCGGCCATCGCGATGGCGTTGTCGAGCACCTCGCTGGGGGCGACGATCTGGTTCACGAGGCCGAGGGCGTAGGCCCGCTCGGCGTCGATGTAGTCGCCGGTGAGGGCCATCTCGAGCGCCGCGGCCTGGGGGATGCGGGTGGCGAGCATGATGCCGCCGCCGGCGGCGAACAGCCCGCGCTTCACCTCGGGGAGGCCGAACTTGGCCTCCGACGACGCGACGACGACGTCGCACCCCATGAGCAGCTCGAAGCCGCCGGCCACCGCGGTGGCGTTGATGGCCGCCACGAGCGGGACTGAGATCTCGCCCTTGATGAACCGGCCGAAGACGGCCAGCCCGTCCATCTGCTCGGGTGTGGGTGCCTCGCCCGAGGCGAAGGCGGCGAGGTCCATGCCCGAGCAGAACGCCCGATCGCCCGTGCCGGTGAGCACGACGGCCCGGGTGCCGGGGTCGGTCTCGGCGTCGACGATCGCTCGTCCGAACTGGGCGATGAGCTCCATGTTGAGTGCGTTGCGCGCCTCTGGGCGGTTCAGGCGCAGCACGAGGACGGCCCCTCGCTGTTCGCGGACGAGGACGGGTTCGGACTCTGACATGGCGGAGGTTGCTCCCTCGGTGGGTGGCGGTCGGCCCCACCCTTGCCGAGGGCGGACCGGCGAATCAACCCGTGTGGAGGTGGTGTCGCCGTTCGTACGGCCCGACCTCAGCCGCGCACGGCGGTCGCGAACGCTTCGAGCTCGGCGGGGATGTCGCCCGCTGGTTGGTACGCGATGTCGGTCACGCCGCCGTCCTCGAGCGCAGCGAGGCGGTCGCGGAGCTCGGCCGGGGTCCACGCGTAGCCCATCAGTTGGATGTGGGCGGGGCTCACGAACGGTCGGTCGCGCTCGTTGACATCGATCATGTGGAGGTCGTGCATCGCCAGGTGCCGTTCCTCGGCGGGTACGTCGTCGTAGACGTGGAGCCACTCGTCGAGTCCCGGGATGAGCTCGTGGGGCAGGTTGTTCTCGGCGACGAAGTGGTAGGCGACCGGGACGGTGTGCCCGGCCGCTGCCATCACGCGGGGATCGTCGAGGTCCTCGCCCTCGCGCAGGACGGTGCCCGGGAACAGGTAGGCCTCCCAGTCGAATCCCACCACCGGGCCGGTGCCGGCGAGGAACAGTCCGTCGGCGATGTCGTGGGCGGTGGCGATGCCCTTCGGGCCGGCGGCGCCGAGGAGGAAGGGCACGTCGATCGGTCGGGGCGGGCCGAACCCGTCGGGGTGCAGCATCTTGATGCGGCCGCCGTCCCAGTCCGCGATCTCGCCGCGCAGCAAGGCCTTGACGGTCTGGACGTAGGTGGCGACGTCGGCCCACCTCAGGGGGCGCTTGCCCAGCGTGAACCGTCCGGTGAAGCCGGAGCCGACGGCAACCGCCACCCGCTCCTGCCCCGCGATGTGGACCAGCGTGCCGATGGCGGCAGCGGTCACCATCGGGTGGCGGAGACTCGGGATCAGCACACCCGGGCCGAGTCCGATGCTGGAGGTTCGCTCGGCGGCCCGACAGAGCTGGACCCAGACATCGGGGTAGAGGGCGGGGGAGTCGTAGCACCAGGCCCGCTCGTAGCCGAGCGACTCGGCGATCCGGATGTGCTCGTGGGTGTCCAACGACGTCGCGAACGCACAGGTCAATCGCATGATGGTGCCCATCCTCTGCCGGCCGGTCTGGGGTCGAAGGTAGTTGGCGAGGCCGGTCGTCTCTCAGTCCAGTCCGTCGAGCAGCTCGGCGAAGCGGCTGCGGAAGCGGCGGAGCTCGTCTCGGTGCAACACGGAGAGCGCTTCGAGCTTGGTGTCGCCCAGCGCGGTGAGCCGGATCAGCTGGCGACGGTGGTCGTCGGGGTCCGTGTGGAACTCGACCAGTCCGGCGGCCCCGGCGCGTTGCGCGAGCTCGACGGTCGAGTGGTGGCGCAGTTGGAGCATCTCGGCGAGATCCGAGATCGCCGGCGCCGAAGGCTGGGGCCATCCCCGGACCGCGAGGAGCAGCTGGTGCTGGTGCGGGGTGAGCCCCTCGGCTCGCGCCGCTTCCTCGGAGAACCGGAGGAACGTCCGCAGCGCGTGACGGAACGCCGCGAGGTGTTGGTAGTCGAGGTCGGACAGCTCGTGGCGGTCCTGGGCTCGTGGCTTCATGGTTGGTTCCCGAGGGGTGCGCGTTCGCGTTGGGTCTCGATCATCGACGTGCGGCTGGTCAGGAGCAGGGCGATGACGGCCGCGGTGAGCGACATGGGGAGCAGGGTCAGGCCGGCCATCTGGGTGACCACGAGGGTCGACCCGAGCGGCGTCTTCGTGACACCGACGCAGAGCGCCACGGCGAGGGCGGCCATCACCACCGTGACGTTGGTGGAGGGTACGAGCAGGTGGATGAGCTGACCACCGGCGATCCCGACGAAGAACAGCGGGATGATGAAACCACCCTTCCAGCGGCCGGTCAGGGTGACCATGAGCCCTGCGAACTTGGCGGCGATCGCGACGGCGAGGGCCGAGGCGGTGAGCGAGCCGGAGACGATCACGTCCACCTGGGTCTCTCCGTTGGTCAGCGCGAACGGCGACCACCAGAACAACAGGGCGAGGGCCAGGCCTCCTGCGGCCGGCACCACGAAGGGTGGAACCTGCTGCACCGACCGGCGGGCCAGCGTCGCGACCAACGTGAAGGCGATGGCCCCCAGAGCGCCGAGCACGCCGCAGGCCGCGCCCCACGCGAGGTCGGTGGGTCGGAGGGTTCCGATGGCTGGGAGCCGCCACAACGGCTCGAGGCCGACCCCGGTGAGGGCGAGGTGGATGCCGTAGCCGGCGAGCGCGCCGATCAGGGCCGGGATGATGGCCTCGTAGTACTGGAGGCCGCGCCGGTGGAGGATCTCGAGGGCGAACACGGCGGCGCCGAGGGGTGCGCCGAACAGGACGCTGAACCCGGCGGCCATGCCGGTGATCGTGAGCACCCGCATGTCCTCGGCGTCGAGTCGGTAGCGACCGGCGAGCCAGGATCCCAGCGTCCCGCAGGTCTGCACCAGCGGCGCCTCCGGGCCCATGGTGCCGCCGGCGCCGATGCAGAGCAGGGAGGTGGGGACCAGCGAACGGACCTGGCTCACGTCCTCGGCGCCACCCAGCACGTGGATGTTGTCGACCAGGAGCTCGACGTTGCCGCTGTCGCCGAGCAGTCGCGTCAACACCGACACCGACAGTCCGACCGCGACGAGGATCGCTCCCTGGGCGAGGGCCGGTCGGTTCCCCGGGCCGAGCCAGTGGGTGAGCCATCGCAACGCGGTCAGGTAGCCAGCGCCGATCAGTCCGCCACCGACGCCGACGATGACCACTGGCAAGGCCTTCCGCAACTCCACGGGAAATATCGTAGAACGATAGAAGCCAGTTTGACCAGTCTGCCGGTTGACCACGTCAGCACGGCGGTCGCCGACTCATCGGGCTACCGCTGCCTCACCAGCACCGGCAACTGACCCCCGATTGCGGGCCGACGAGGCGATCGACAAGATCGTCATCGAGCTGCCCACCGACCCCAACCGACGTCACCGGGCAGGCAACCGAGGAGCGAGCATGACCACAGACGACCTTCGCCAGCGCCGCATCGCCCTGCTCGAGGAGCACTTCGCGTCCGAGGTGGACCAGGAGTTCGACCGCACGCTGGCCACGTTCAACGGCCACCCGCGCTACGAGATCATGGCCACCGGCCAGATCTTCGACGGCGACGACGAGGTCCTCGCGTACCACCGTCGGCAACGGGGAGCGTTCCCTGACCAGCGCCACGAGAACGTCCGCTACCACTTCGCCGACGACTCGGTCGTCACCGAGTTCGACCTCCTGGGTACCAACCTCGGCGAGTTCTACGGCCTGGCACCCACCGGCAAGTCGTTCCGGGTGCCGGTCATCGCGGTGTTCTTCTTCGACGGCGATCGCATCACCAACGAGCGCATCTACCTCGACAGCGCCAGCCTGCTCACCCAGATCGGACGGGGAGAGATCCTCGCCTTCGCCGGCTCGGGCGAAGAGTGAGCATCGCCACCAGCGACCAGACCGCCGGCGCGCGTGTCGCCTGGCTCACACCGGCGTGGCGCAGATCTGCGAGGATGCCGGTGTGACCAAGGGGGTGTTCTCGCACCACTTCCCGGAGGGCAAGGACGACCTCACGGTGGCGGTGATCGAGGCGAACAGCGCTCAGGTGCGATCGGGGTTCGTCGACGTGTTGACGGAGGGAGGCCCACCGGCGGCGGTGGTGATGGCGCTGTTCTCGGGCTACACCACGATGATGCGCAGCAAGGGCAACGACTTCGGCTGCCCGATCGCTGCGAGCGTGGTCGACGTGGCGACGCTCGAGGGCACGATCCTCACCGCCCGGGCCGAGGGTGATCCCGAGCTGATGCGCCGCACGGGACGACGCCTCGCCGCGCTGGTGGTGGGGGCAGGATGAGCACCGTCGATCCGATGCCGCCGGTGATGCTCACCGAACGCCACGATGGTTGGGTCCTGCTCACCCTGAACCGGCCGGACAAGCGCAACGCGCTGTCGATCGAGCTTCGGGACGCGATCACCGACGAGCTGCGAGCCTTGGCCGACGACGATGCGGTCAACGGCGTGGCGATCACCGGTGCGGGGGGCACCTTCAGCGGCGGTTGGGATCTGAAGGAGTTCGATCTGGCCGCCACCGACCCCGACCTGGGGCGGCAGATCTGGCGGTCGGCGGATGAGTTCCATCACACGCTGCTCACGTTCCCACTGCCCCTGGTCGCCGCGGTCGACGGACCAGCGCTCGCCGGGGCCTTCGACCTCGCAGTCTGCTGCGACGTCCGGCTCGCGTCGAGCACCGCCCGATTCGCCCATCCGGAGTTCATCTGGGCCGACCTGCTCTACTCGCCGCTCGAGGCGATCGTGGGCGGGGCTGTCGCCCGAGACCTCCTGCTCACCGGCCGCGAGATCGGTGCTGCCGCGGCGCTCCGGGTCGGCCTCGTGTCCGAGGTGGTCGAACCGGAGCAGTTGAGCGAGGCGCTGCACGTCGTGATGGGTCGCATCGCGAGCGCTCCGCGTGACGCGCTCCGGCGCACCAAGGCCAAGGCGATCCGGCGCGCCGCCATCGACCTCGTCGAGACCCTGGCGTTGTGCCCGTCGGCGCCTCGCCGGCCATGACTGACGTCCGCACGGGCCGACCGTCCTAGGCTGACACCAACGTCAGAAGTGGGGGGTCGACATGTTCGACGTGAAGGGCAAGCGCATCCTGGTGACCGGCGCGTCGTCGGGTCTCGGGGCCGCCATGGCGATGGGCTTCGCCGAGCGGGGAGCGACGGTCGGGCTCTGTGCCCGGCGGCCCGATCGACTCGCCGAGGTGCTGGCCGCGGTGCAACAGCACTCGCCCGCCAGCCGCTCGTGGGCGGTCGACCTGGCCGACATCGACGGTGTCGACGGCTTCGCCACCCGGGTGCTCGATGATCTCGGTGGGCTCGACGTCCTGGTGAACAACGCCGGGATCCCCAAGCGGCGATGGGCATGGGAGCACCGACCCGATGAGATCGCCGACGTGTTGCGCGTCAACGTGGAGTCGCCGATCCGACTGACCCTCGCCCTGCTCGACGCGCTGGGATCGAGCGGCGGCCAGGTCGTGTTCATCGGTTCGGTGGCGGCCCGACTCGCGCCGCCGTGCGAGGCGGTCTATGCCGCGTCGAAGGCGGCGATCACCGCGTTCGCCGAAGGCTTGTCCGTCGACCTGCGGGTGGCCGACAGCCCGATAGGGGTCCACATCGTCCAGCCGGGTGTGCTCGACACCGAGCTGTTCTCGTTGCCCGACAACGACCGTTCGCTCGCCGACATCGAGGCGTTGCCACCCTCGGCGATCGTCGAACCGGTGCTCGGAGCGCTCGACTCGACCCGGATCGAGACGTTCGTCCCGGACTGGTTCGGTGACCTCCCTCAGGTGAAGGCGGGAGACCTCGACGGCTTCCTGGCCGGCAGCGTGCTCTACACCCGCCAGCGGCTCGAAGCCGAGGGCCTCGAGCTCCCTAGTCGGCCCGAGGTCAGGTCCCGGTGAGCGACCAACGATCAGCGCCGCCCGAGCTCCACCCGCTCGACCTGCTGAGCGCCGAGGAGGTGGCAGCGAGCCGGGAGATCCTGCGGGCGGCCGGGGAACTGCCCGACGGTGCCGCAGTCGCCCACATCGTGCTGGACGAACCGGACAAGCCGGTGCTGGCGGCGTGGACCGATGGTGACCCGGTCGTGCGGCGCGTGCGGGCGCTCGTCGTGCCCGGGCCCGAGCTCACCATGATCGAGCTGGTCGTCGACCTCGGTGACCGGCGCATCGTCGAACGCAACGTGATCGAGGGCATGCGGCCCGCGCTGCTGTTCGGCGAGTCGTTCGGTGCGGTGCTCGCCTGCATCGGTCACCCCGACTACATCGAGGCGCTGGCCCGGCGGGGCATCACCGACCTCGACGGCGTGCAGATCGACCCGTGGCCGGCTGGTGTGTTCGGCTACGCCGCCGAGGAAGGACGGCGCATCGCCCGCTGCATCTCGTTCCTCCGTGACGCTCCCGAGGACAACGGCTACGCCCGTCCGATCGAAGGCCTGATCGTGCACGTCGACCTCGGTCGGGGCGAGGTCATCGAGGTGATCGACCACGCCGTGCGGAACGGCACCGAGCCGGTGCCGGTGCCGACGGCCGGGGCTCGCTACGGAGCCGGTGACGTCGGGCCCCTGCGCACCGATCTCCGGCCCGTCGAGATCACCCAGCCCGAGGGGCCGAGCTTCACGGTCGCGGGCAACCTGGTGCGGTGGCAGAAGTGGTCGCTCCGGCTGGGATGGGACCCCTATGAGGGCCTCGTGCTGCACCAGATGGGCTACGACGACGGTGGGCGAACGCGCTCGATCCTGCATCGGGCCTCGATCAGCGAGATGGTGGTTCCCTACGGCGACCCCGGCGAGGTGCAGGGCTGGAAGAACGCCTTCGATGCCGGCGAGTGGGGCCTCGGGCGCATGACCCAGTCGCTCACCCTCGGCTGCGACTGCCTCGGAGAGATCCACTACGTCGACGTCACCATGGCCGACGAGCAGGGCCGGCCCTGGGTCGTCCCCAACGCGATCTGCATGCACGAGGAGGACTTCGGCATCGGGTGGAAGCACGTCGACCTGCTCAGCGGACGCCACGAGGTCAGACGGAGCCGTCGGCTGGTGATCAGCCACATCGCCACCGTCGGCAACTACGAGTACGGGTTCTACTGGTACCTCTACCTCGACGGGAACATCCAGCTCGAGGTCAAGCTCACCGGGATCATGTCGTCGCAGGGCATCCTGCCCGGGTCGACCAGTCCCTGGGCCACGACCGTTGCCGAGGGCGTGGTCGCCCCGGTGCACCAGCACCTGTTCTGCGCCCGGCTCGACTTCGACGTCGACGGCCCGGTGAACCGCATCGAGGAGATCGAGGCCGAGGTGCTGCCGCTCGACGACGCCAACCCGTGGGCCAACGGCTTCCGGGAGCGCGCCACGTTGCTGTCGCGGGAGTCCGATGCCCGACGCGAGACCTCGGCCGCGACGAGTCGCCGGTGGCGCGTGACCAACCCGGACGTGCGCAACGGGCTCGGCGGGCCGGTGGGCTACCAACTGCTGCCGACCATGTCGACGCCGACCCTGCTGGCCCGGCCCGAGTCGTCGGTGGCCCAGCGGGCCGGGTTCGCATGCCACAACCTGTGGGCCACCCCCTATGCGCCGGGCGAGCGGCGGGCGGCGGGCGACTACCCGAACCAGCACGCCGGAGGCGCCGGGCTGCCGGAGTGGACTGCGGCCGACCGGGGGCTGGTCGATGCCGACGTCGTCCTCTGGTACACGTTCGGCGTCACCCATCTGCCCCGTCCCGAGGACTGGCCGGTGATGCCGGTCGAGTACACCGGCTTCCTGCTCACCCCGCACGGCTTCTTCGACCGCAACCCAGCCCTGGACGTCCCCCCGTCGACCACCGACCACTGCACCTCCGACAGCTGACAAGCGCGCCGTCAGGGGTGGGGGGAAGTCGGTGGGAGGGGGTCGGCGATCAGAAGGCGGGCCGTGCGGGCGGCCATGGCCATGATGGTCAGGGTCGGGTTGTAGCCGGCCGAGGTGGGGAACACCGACGAGTCGACGACGAGGACGTTCTCGATGTCCCACAGCCGACCGTGGGGGTCGACGACGGAGGTCGCCGGGTCGGCACCCATCCGGGTCGTGCCCATGATGTGGTAGCTCGCCGGGGCGACCCCGAGGGGGGAGACGTCGCCCTCGCCGTGCGTGGGCGGTGACGTGGTGGTGATGGTCCACTCGGCGCCGGCGTCACGTAGGACGTCCTCGAGGATGGGGCCGACGTGGGCCGAGGTGGCCAGTTCGTGGCGGTGCGGCGCGTAGGTGACCCGGCCGGCGGGGAAGCCGAACGCGTCGCGCACCGTCGGGTCGAGGTCGATGCGATTGCTCGGCTGGGCCAGGTCCTCACCCTGCATGGTGAACACCCAGAGCCGGTCGTTGAGCGAGGAGTCCCGCATGGCCGCGCCGTGGTGGGCGCCGGGACCGTAGATCTGGGCCTCGCGCACCGGCTGGGTGGCGCCGCCGTGCTCGACGAGGCCACCGCGCACCCAGGGCAGGCCCGCGGCTCGGGCCGCCGCCGCACTGGCCGCGTCACCGACGATGTGGTCGTCGTGCGCCCCCGTGACGCAGCGGCCCTTCATCGACTCGAGGCGCTGGGGGAACGCCCCGACCGTCAGCGTCTGGAAGTGGTACATCAGGTTGCGCCCGACCATCCCCGACGAGTTGCCGAGCTCCTGGCGCAGCAGTAGCCGCGGCGTCTCGAAGGCTCCGGCGGCCAACACGACGTGCGCGGCCCGGATCTCGTGCTCGACCCGTTCGGCGTCGAGGTAGCGCACGCCGGTCGCCCGGCGCCCATCGGGGGAGGTCATTAGGCCGACCACGTAGCTCTCGGCCCGGATGTCGCAGCGCCCGGTGCGCAGCGCCCGCCGGAGCAGGGCCACCGGGTCGCCCTTGGCCTCGATGGGGCAGCCGAAGCCGCCGCAGAAGCCGCAGTTGTTGCACGCCGGTCGCCCGTCGTAGGGCACGGAGTTCACACCGCTCGGGCAGCGGTAGGGGTGCAGCCCGGCCCGCTCGGCGGCGGCCATCGACATGATGGCCCCCTGCATGTCCGGGCCTGGCGGCATCGGGAACGGGCTGGACCGCCACGCGGCGAACGGATTGGTCTCCTCGCCGGCCACGCCGACCAGTCGCTCGGCCTCGGCGTAGTACGGCTCGAGATCCTCATAGGTCAGCGGCCAGTCGACGACCTCGGCCCCGTCGACTGGACCGAGGGTCGAGCGCAGGCGGAAGTCGTCCTCGCGGAAGCGCGGCAGCTTGCCATCGGCGTGGAAGCCACCGCCGCCGATCGTCGACGGCAGCGAGTTCACGTGGCCGACGAAGAGGTGGTCGCCGTCGGCTTCGCTGCGTCGGAACGTGCGGGGCTCGACGAGTGGGTCGGGACCGAGCAGGTGGCGGTGCAGCGACTTGAGCTCGTCGTTGGCCGAGTGCCCGAGCGGTCCGTATGGCGCCTCGAGGTCGATGAGGTGGTTGGCGCCCTTCTCCAGCACCACCACGTTCCACCCGTGGGCGGTGAGCAGGTCGGCCACGGTCGAGCCCGATGGTCCGGAACCGACGATGACGGCGTCGCAGTCGAGTCCCGCCCCTGGCCCCGTCATCGGCCTCGGCTCGCTCATCGGCCTTCGACCTCGGCGTCGGTCCAGCCTCGCGGCTGCACGTCTCCGGCGAAGCCGATGGCCGTCCAGCCCGCACCGTCGCGGTTGCCGCCGTAGACCGGGTCGCCGTAGAGCGATTCGCAGGCATGGACGAAGGCCAGCTCCCGGAAGGTCGGGTCGGTGGCGTCGAACCGGCGGGTTCGTTCATCGGGAGCGACGTCG
>Ga0302321_100003962_pt1 | contig 12738 bp, 13 predicted proteins | sample Fen_T0_1_FD_202505 | JGI IMG/M metagenome (GOLD analysis project Ga0302321, IMG submission 202505) | Peat permafrost microbial communities from Stordalen Mire near Abisko, Sweden - Fen_T0_1 | ecosystem: Environmental > Terrestrial > Soil > Wetlands > Permafrost | place: Sweden: Abisko...
GTGGGCCGCCCGGACGTCTGCGGGGCCTCCCGGCCCGGCCGATGGGGGACGCACAGGCGGACCACCCGGCTCAGTCGCGCTTGCGGGCCTTCCAGACCTCCTCGACGGGCCAGGAGCGCGCCCACTCGTAGGGCGCCCACGCATAGCTGGTCGTGGCGTTCTCGGGGATCCGCGGCTCGAGCAGCTCGACGACCTCCAGGCCGCTGTCCCGGAAGAGCCGGATCCAGTCGCCGTGCGAGAGGTGAAACTCCACGGACGTCTCGCCATCCCAGCTGATGCGGCCCATCCCGAACTGGGTCCGCAGCAGCCGGTCCGTCAACGGGGCGTCGGGGTCCATCGGTGCCGTCAGGAACGCAAGCAGGCTGTTGGTCAGCACGTGGAGCCGGCCGCCCGGGCGCAGGAGCCGTGCCGCCTCGGGGACCCAGGCGAAGGGGTCCGCCCAGAGGACCGCGCCGTACTCGCTGATCGCGAAGTCGAAGGATGCGTCGGGGAAGGGGACCCGCTCCGCGTTCCCGAGCAGCAGCGGGAAGTCCATGCCGTGCTCGCGCTGGAGGCGGGTCGCCGTCTTGAGCTGGTTCGGCGAGTTGTCGATTCCGACGACGCGGGCGCCGCGGCGGGTCATCCAGGCCGACACGTAGCCCGTCCCACAGCCGAGCTCGATGGCGTCGAGGCCCGCGAGGTCGTCCGGCAGCATCCGCAGCTCCGCCTCCGGGATGCCGTAGATGCCCCAGGTCTCCTCGCCCGGCCGCTCCGCCCAGGACCGCTCGCCCGCGGCGACGTAGTCCGGGGCCTCGGCGTCCCAGCTCGCGCGGTTGGCCGCGACGTGCTCCGGCAGCTCCTGCTCGTCCCCGTTCGTCATGCGCCAGCCTCCCCGAGGTGCTTCGCCCTGGCCCGGAGCAGCACCTCGATCATCCGCTCGTCGGCCGGGCGGAGGTCCACCTGGAGGTGGCCCACGCCCTGGTCCCGCCACGCGTCGAGCGCCCGGGCCACGGTGTCCACGTCCGCGGTGAGCGCCGCCGGCGCGCCGGGCCGCGGGTTGTCGTCCGCCTGGTCGTGGATGGTGACGCCCGCGGTCACGGTGATCCCGGCCGGGTCACGGCCCTCGGCCGCGCAGGCCGCGAGGAGGTCGGCGCGCCGGGCCGCGAAGCGCTCGTCCGGGAACCCGAACCAGGCCGCGTTCCAGGCGTCGGCGTGGCGCGCGACCAGCCGCAGGACCCGCTCGCCCTTGGCGGCGATGAGCAGCGGCACGCGGCCGGGAAGCCGGGACGGCCGGGGCGGAGGCGGGATCAGCACCGCGTCGTCCACGTCGTGCCACCGGCCGTGGAACGTCACCCGCTCGCCGCGCAGGAGCGGGCCGATGATCGCGAGCGCCTCCTCGAACCGGCCGGCACGGTGGTCGAAGGGGTAGCCGAACGCCGCGTACTCCGGCTCGTGCCAGCCCGTGCCGAGGCCCAGGATGAGGCGGCCGCCCGAGACCTCGTCGAGCGTCGCCGCCATCTTCGCCATGAGCGCGGGCGGCCGGAAGCCCGTGCCCAGCACGATCGTCCCGAGCGCCGCCCGCTCCGTCACGGCCGCCACCGCCGAGAGCAGCGTCCACGCCTCGTGGATCCCGTCCTCGGCCTCGCCGGCCATGCGGAAGACGAGGTGGTCGTAGACCCACAGGCTGTCGATGCCGCCCGCCTCCGCGAACAGGGCGAGCTGGCGGATCCGCGGCCAGCCGCCCGCCCCGGGGCCGTCGGACTCGTTCATCGGGAGCACGATGCCGATCTGCATCGGCCGATGGTACGGCGAGCGCGGGCGTGACGGGACCCGCACGGCGGCAGGAGGCGCCGCGCCCGGGCCGAGGGTTCGCGCCCGGGCTGCAGCCACCGGGACCGGAGACCCTTGACGAAGCGTGGCCACGGCCGAATGCTCGCCGTCATGGAACGAGGGGGCCGGTGGCCGATCTGGCTGGCCGGGTGCGCGCTTGCCGGGTTCGTTGCGCTTGCGCTGAACGCCTGTGGTCCCGACTGCGTGTGGGCCCACACCATCGTGGCAGGTGGGGGGAGGTCCTCGGTCACCCTGACGGCAGCCGAGCCAGTCGCCGAGCAGCTGGTGACCGTCCGGCTCAATGCGGCGGCGCTGCCGACGGACGTGCCGACCGTCGCGAGCCTGGTCATCACCCGCCCGTACGGCGCTCTGGCCCCGACGGCCACGCCCGCCGCGCCGCCCGAGATCCCCCCGGTCACGTCCCCGGAGATCACGGTGGTCGATGCCACGAGCGGTGTCGTGATCCCCGCCACGGCGACCTGGACCGGCCGCTCCACCCCGTGGGATCAGGCCTTCTTCGTGGCGTCCATCGTGTGCCCGGTGGGCGGTGCCTGCGAGCGTGCCTACCGGGTCCGGGTCGCGGCGCCGGGGCTCGCGAACGGCGCGGAGGTCGCGTTCGCGTGGCAGGTGACGGCCGGTGTCGAGTACACCGGCATCGACGAGCGGTGCGGTGCACCGGACGGGGCGAAGGCAAGCATCGAGGCATCGACGCCGGTCCCCTTGCCGGCCGGCCGCGTGGCGTTCGCCGGGCGCCAGGATCGCGGGCAGCCCGCGGGTCCGATCGCGGCCCACCGCGTAACCGTGTCGGCGGAGGGCGGGCTGCCGGCGTCGGCCTCCATGCGCCTCTCGATCCTGCCCCTGGCGACGGTGCAGACCCACGCCTGGGTCCGGGTGCTGCCGGACGGCTCGAGCGAGCCCGTCGCCGACCTGCAGCTGGGCGGACCGCAAGGGTGGTGGGTGGGGCCGCCGGGCGGCACCGTCGACATCCCCGTCCTCGGCGGCTGTCCGGCGGGCGGGGAGTGCCGTCGCGGCTACTGGGTCCTCGTGCAGTCCATGTCCCAGGCGCCCGGGGCGATCGCGCAGGTGGCGAACCCGCCACCGCCTGCTGTCGGCCGCTTCGCGTGGGGGATCTCGGCGACCGCGGTGGCGCCGGACGGGGCGGCGGCCTCCGGGTCCCGGCAGCTGGTCGTGGCGATCGACGACGAGGCCGCGCCCGGCCCCTGGCTCGAGTCCACGCTCGCCGCGACCGCGGAGCCCGTCGCTGTCACGGCGGTCCGCACGCCCACGGTCATCGACGCGACCCTCACGGTGCCGAACCGTCCCGACCGGGAGGGCGGGCTCGACCCGTTGGCCGCCGCGGTCGTGATCGTCCACGTCAGTGGATCCGGCGCCGCCTTCAGGACGTCCCTCGAGGGCGATGGCGCAGCGCCGCTGACTGGCTACCTGAACGGGGTCGGGGACAACCTGGTCGCACATCCGTTCGACGCGTGCCCGCCGGACGGTCCCTGCCGCGCCACCCTCAGGCTGGTCGGGCTGGCCGACCCTTCGGGCCCGGACGAGTCACGGCCCATCGACGCAACCCTCGAGTGGAGCCTCGACGTCGTGGGCGCGCCGCCCGGGACGTTGGTGACCTTCGGCGAGCCGTACGTGGTGCGGCCCGCGCCGCCGATCCTGGCGATCGCCGCCGCCGCCGGGGTCATCGTCGCGCTTGTCGTCCTGCTGGCGCGTCGACTGCGGCGGCGCGCACGCCGCACCGAGCCGGGGCCGGGCTAGGAACCCAGCCCCGCCAGCGCCTCCGCGATCGCCGCGGCGGCCTCGTCCACGGTGGCCAGGCGCAGCTCGATGTGGACGTCAGCCGCCCCGATCAGCATCGCGTTGAAGGGCATGTCGCCCGAGTCGCCGGTCCCACGCAGGTCGCTCCGGAACAGCACGACCGGCTTTCCCACGCCGTACGCGTAGCCACACTCCCAGCACGTGCCGGAGTCCGGGTCCGCGCCGTCCATGATCGCGACCAGCGCGTCCGCCCAGTCCACGCCCTCGAGATCCTTGCGGAAGATCGCCGCGGCGGTCCGTTCCGGGGCCGGGTGCAGGTGCGGGACGTAGACCTTGTGGCCGGCGGCCTCGAGGCGGGCGGCGAGGGCCTCGTTCCAGAGGCGCTCGGGTGTCGTGAACAGCGGGCCGGCGAGGTAGAGCTTCAAGCGGGACTCCTGCGGGTGGTCGATCAGGATGCCCGGTCCCGGCCGGGAGCGCACGATGACGTGGGCCAGCTGTGGACGTCCCGGCCATCCGCCGGGGGCGGCCGCGCGAACCTCCAACCGACGAGGAGGTCGCACATGAACGTGATGCAGCGCTTCAACCGGGTCCTGGGGGAGCGGATGGCCGCGTCCGGCCGGATGGCGATGATCGAGGTCACCGGGCGCAAGACCGGCAGGACATTCCGGACGCCCGTGGGATATGTGGGCCACGATGACGGGACGGTCTGGCTGGGCGCGGGACGCGCGGAGTCCCAGTGGCCCCGGAACCTGCTCGCGACCCCGCGCTGCCGCGTGCGCATCGGCGGCACGGAGCTGGTCTACGCAGCCCGCGAGCTCGAGGGCGAGGAGCGCGAGCGTGCCATCGCGGCGATCCACCGCAAGTACGGCGCCCCGGCCGCACGGGTCGGGGCCGGACCCGTGTTCGCGCTGCGACCGATCGCGGACGATGCGGACGACCGGGCCGCGCAGGGCCGTCGGGCCGCCGAGGGCGACGACGCCGCCGCCTGACCGCGCATCCCCCACAATGGCGCGCGACGTCACCCGCGCGCCGCCACAGGGGATCCATGACCATCGCACTCGCCCGCAGCAACCCGCGCTTCCTCGTGGGCGTCGTCGTGGCCGTGGTCATGTGGCTGCTCGTCGTCGCGGGCTCGGACCCCACCATCGACGTCACGGAGCCGTTCAGCGGCAAGGTGGTCACGGCCCAGGATGCCCGCTCGTACTACGGGCTCAACCTCGACGACCTGTACACGGGCCGGACCGCGTGGAACACCATCGGCGCCTACCCGTACTCGCCTGCGTTCGCCCAGCTGGTCTCCCCGCTCGACAGGCTCCCATGGACCGCGTTCGTGGCCGCCTGGACGGCGATCCTGATCGCGGCGGTCTACCTGATCACCGGGCCGGACCTGTTCCTCCTGGGCCTGGTGGTGGGGGCGATGGAGATCGCGGGTGGCAACATCTCGCTGCTGCTCACGCTCGCGATCGTGGCCGGGTTCCGGCGCCCGTGGACGTGGGCCTTCGTCCTGCTGACGAAGATCACCCCGGGCATGGCCCTGCTCTGGTTCGCGCTCCGGCGCGAGTGGCGGCAGCTGGCGATCGCCCTGGGGGCGACGGCGGCGATCGTCGCGGTCTCGTATCTCGCCAACCCCGGGGCCTGGCGTGACTGGATCGCGCTGCTCGCCGCCAACACCGGCAAGGGCGGCACGTGGGCGGCCGTCCCGGTCCCGCTCGTGGTCCGCGGCCCGATCGGGATCGTGCTCCTGGTCTGGGGCGCGCCGCGGAACCAGCGCTGGGTGGTGCCGGTCGCGGCCATGCTGTGGCTGCCGGCCCTGTGGTACGGCTCGCTGTGCATGCTCCTGGGCGTGATCCCGCTCACCACCCCCGAGGAGCGGCGCCGCGGCTGGGCCAGGGTCGTCGCGCTCGTCCGGCGGCAGCCGCGCCCGGTGGCCCCGTCCGCCTAGGAGGTCGCGAGGACCTGGGCCAGCCGGTCGGCGAAGGGATCGAGGTTCGCGGCGGTGAAGCCCGCGACGTTGATCCGGCCCTTGCCAACCACGTAGACGCCGTGCTCGTCCCTGAGCCGGGCGACCTGGCCGGTCGTCAGGCCGAGGAGGGCGAACATGCCGCGCTGGGTGGCGATGGCGGAGAAGTCGCCCGGGATGCTCCGTGCCTCGAACGCCTCCACGAGCGCGGCCCGGTTGGCGTTGATGCGGTTGCGCATCCCCGCGAGCTCGATCTCCCACCGGGCGCGCAGCGCCTCGTCCGCGAGGATGGTCCGGACGATGTCCGCGCCGTGGGCGGGCGGGTTGGAGTAGTTGACCCGGACGGCGATCTTGACGTGGCTCTGGATCGCGTTGGCGTCGGCCGCGTTGCCCGCGATGACGATGAGCGCCCCGACGCGCTCCGCGTACAGCGAGAACGTCTTGGAGAACGACGTCGACACCAGCAGCTCAGCACCCGGCCGGACGAGCTCGAGCAGCCCCGCGGCGTCCTCGGCCAGCCCGTCGCCAAAGCCCTGGTAGGCGAGGTCGACCAGGGGCAGGAGGCGGTGCTCCTCGACGAGGTCGCCGAGCCTGCGCCAGAGCGCGGGGGAGGGGTCGACGCCCGTGGGGTTGTGGCAGGCGCCGTGGAGCAGGACGACGTCGCCGGGGCTCGCCTTCGAGAGCGCGCCGAGGAGCGCGTCCTCGTCGATCCTCCGGCCGGTCTCGTCCGTGTACGGGTAGGTCTGGATCCGGAACCCGGCCGCGGCGAACATCTGCGGGTGGTTGGGCCAGGTGGGGTCGCTCATCCAGAGGGTCTGGCCGCTGCCCGTCTGGCGCAGCAGGTCCGCCGCCACGCGCAGGCCGCCGGTGCCGCCGGGGGTCTGGGTGGCGAGGGCGCGGCCGGAGGCGATGGCCTCGTGCCCGGAGCCCAGGGCGAGGGCTCGGACGAGCTCGCGATAGGCCACCTCGCCGTCGATGGGGCGGTAGAGCTTGGTGCCCGATGCGGCCGCGAGCCGGCGCTCGGCCTCGACGACGGTGGGCAGGACCGGGGTCTTGCCCGTCTCGTCCACGAACACGCCCGAGCTGAGGTTGATCTTGTCGGTCCGCGGATCGTTCTTGAACGCCTCGGCGAGGCCGAGGATGGGATCGGGCGGGGCGGGGATGCGGGCGAGCGACGGCAGCGACACGGGCGGTTCCTCGGGAGACGGGTAGCGGGGCGCCGATTGGAGTCTACGCGGCCCGGGCGGTTGCGGGCCGGCTTCGGCGGTCGCGCGCTCCGGCGAAGGATCCGGGAACCAGAACCGCGACGCGGCGGTAGGCTTGGCCGACAAGCCCGCGCCCCGTTTCGGGCGCCTGAGCCAGAGGAGCCACGCCGCATGGAGGCCGACCCCGTCGACCGTGAGCCCGACCCGGAGCCCGGACTCGCCGGTCTCGGCGCCGTGCCCGGACACGGCGACCTCCCCGCGCGGGGGCCTCGCCAGGACGTCGTCGCGGCCGGGCGCCGGCTCTGGGACGAGCTCCGCCGCTCCGTCGCGCGGGCCGTGGTGGACGCGGACGAGCCGCTCCGCCTGATCGCGATCGCGCTCCTCGCCGACGGCCACGTCCTGCTCGAGGACGTCCCCGGGACCGGCAAGACCCTGCTCGCGCGGGCCGTCGCGCGCAGCCTCGACCTGCGCATGACCCGCATCCAGGGGACGCCGGACCTGCTCCCATCGGACGTCACCGGCTCCAGCCTGTTCGAGCCTGGCGGCCTCCGGTTCGTCCCGGGTCCCGTGTTCACGAACCTGCTCCTCGTCGACGAGGTGAACCGGGCCACGCCGCGCACGCAGTCGGCGCTGCTGGAGGCGATGCAGGAGCGCCAGGTCTCCATCGAGGGCACGACCCACGTCCTGCCCGACCCGTTCCTGGTCCTGGCCACCCAGAACCCGGTCGAGTTCGAGGGGACGTTCGCGCTGCCGCAGGCCCAGCTGGACCGGTTCCTCCTCCGGGCCCGGGTCGGGTACCCGGACGCCGCCGGGGAGCGGCGCATCGCCCGTCGTCACCAGGGCGCCGCGGAGCCGCTGGACGCCATCGACCCCGTCGTCGATCGCGACCGGCTCCTCGAGGTGCGAGAGGCCGTCCGCACCGTTCGGGTCGCGGACGAGGTGGAGGCGTATCTCGTCGACGTCGTGCGCGCCACCCGGACCCACCCCGACCTGTCGCTGGGCGCCAGCCCGCGTGCCACCGTCGCGCTGTACCGCGTGGCCCAGGCCACCGCCGTGCTGGACGGCCGTGCCTTCGTGACGCCCGACGACGTGAAGGCCGTCGCGCCCGCGGTGCTCGTCCACCGGCTCGTCGTGGACCTGGACCGGAGCCTGCACGGCGCCACCGCGGTGGGCGCGATCGAGGCGATCCTCGCGTCCGTGCCCGTCCCGCCGCTGACCGGCGGCTGACCCTTGGCCGGCCGCGTGGCCATCGCGATCGCCCTGGTCGTGGTTGGGAGCCTGCTCGACGTCCCGATCGCGATCGTGCTGGGTGTCGTCGTCCTGCTGCTCGATGTCGTCCACGCGGCGTGGGCGCGCCAGGGCCTCGACGGGATCCACTACACCCGGCGCCTGGGCGCGCGACGGACCCCGTTCGGCGAGCCGGTCGAGCTCGACGTCGAGGCCTGGAACCACCGCCGGCTGCCGCTCGCGTGGCTGCGCGCGGACGACGAGGCGAGCCCGGGCCTCGAGGTGCGCGAGCGGGATCTCGAGGATGGCGAGGAGCCGGGGACGTCGGTGCTGCGCAACGCCTGGACCCTGCGGCCGTGGGAGCGCGTGCGGCGCAGGTTCCACGTGTTCGCGGAGCAGCGCGGCGTGTTCACCCTGGGGCCCGTGGACCTGGCGGTGGGCGACCCCTTCGCGCGCCGCGTCGCCGAGGAGCGCCGGGGCGCGACGGACTCGTTCGTCGTGTGGCCGCGCACGATCCCGGCCACGGAGCTGGAGCCGCCCGACCGGTGGGGCGACCTGGAGCGGGCCCGAGGCGGCCTCGCCGAGGACCCGGCACGGTTCGCGGGCGTCCGCCCCTATGCGCCGGGCGACCCCCTCCGGCGCATCCACGCCAGGGCCAGCGCGCGGACGGGCGCGCCGGTCACGAAGCGGTTCGAGCCGTCGCGGGACCGCGAGGTCCTCATCGCCCTGGACGTCCAGGTCGCCGAGGGCCCGCTCTGGGATTCCGGCTGGGGGGACGACGACGTCGAGCAGCTGTACGTGGTGGCGGCGAGCATCGCCCGGTCCCTCGCCCTGCGGCGGGTGGCGTTCGGGATCGTGGCCGCGGGCTACGCGGGCGCCGAGACGATGATCGCGAGCGTGCCGGTCTCGTCCGCGCCGGGGCAGGCGGAGCGGGTGCTGGACCTGCTTGCGCGGCTGTCGGGGCACGCCTCGATGCCGTTCGAGCGCCTCCTGACCGGCGCAGCGCGCACGGTCCGGCCGGGGACGACGGTGCTGGTGCTGACCATGCGCGACCCGCGGCCGTTCGTGACCGCCCTCCGGCGCCTGGAGCTGGCGGGCGGCGACGTGGTGCTGGTGGCGGCCGGTCGGCAGGCGGCGCGGGACGCGGCCCGGGCACGGCAGGCGGGCATCCCGGCGCGGCGGGCCACCCTCGACGGGCACTGGCGGACGGCCGAGCGGCTGGTGATCGGGCGATGAGCGCGCCGGGTCGCGGGGGCGCCGCAGACGGGGGTCTCCTGGCCGACGTGCCCGTGATCATCGCGCTGGTGGCGGAGGCCGCCTGGATCGCCGTGTTCGCCGGTCTGCTGGAGGCGTTCGTGCTCCACGACCCGGTGACGGGGATCCCCGTGCTGTTCCTCGCGGCCGCCGCCGGCACGGTCGCGGCCCGGAGGCTGCCCGGCCGGGTGGGGGACGCCTGGCCGACGGTCGCCGTTGGGCTCGCGTTCGTCGCCGGACTCGTGGGCTGGCTCGCGTCGGCGGAGGTGTGGTCGCTCCTCCTGGCCGGGGGCGCCGGCGGGATCGGCGCGGCCCTCGCGGCCAACCCGGGTGGGTGGCTGGCTGCCATCGCGTTCGTGCGCGGCATGGCGCACGCCCGTCGTCCGGTGGATCCCAACCGCGTCGGGACCGTCCTCGTCCTCGGGGTGCCGGCGCTTACCCTCGCGGCCGTCGTGGGCGGGATGATCAGCGAGCCGTCCCGGAGCCGGTTCCTCGCCGCGGCCCAGCTCGACGTGCTGGTCTTCCTGGCCGCGTCGGTCCTCGCGCTCGCCCTGGCGCGCCTCGCGAACGTGGGCCGGGGCGCGTCCGTCGACTGGCGCCGGAACCCGCCCTGGCTGGTGCTCACGGGCTCGCTCGTCCTCGTGACGGCGGTCGTCGCCGCGTGGGCAGCCGTGACGATCGCGCACCCGGTCGCCACAGTGGTATCGGTCCTGGCGGTCCCGCTGCTCGCCGTCGGGTTCGTGGCCGGGTTCGACCGGCGAAGCCTCCGGATCATCGCGGTCTGCCTCGCGATCGCCGGCACGCTCGCGGCGCTCGGCCGCATCATCGCCACCCGCAAGGCGCCCGGCGCGACGGCGCCCGGCGACGTCCCGCCGCCGGTGCTGCCGGGCCCGGAGGACCCGTACACGGCGACCGCGATCTGGGTGCTGGTCGTCGCCATCGTGCTCGGCGTCGGGGCCCTGCTGCTCCTCGCCCGGGTCTGGCTCCGCCGGTCCCGCGGGACCGTCACGGACGAGGACGAGCTGCGGGTCATCGACCGCGGCGAGGGCAGCGAGCCCCCGGCCCGGCGGTCGCGCGCCGCGAGGTTCCGGCGGCGCGGCCGGCCCGCCGACGCGGTCGCGGCCTACCGCGCGCTCCTCGCGGAGCTCGACGGCCGGCGGCCCGTCGCCCGCGAGCCGGGCGAGACCCCCGCCGAGCACGCGCGACGCCTCCGGGCGGCCGGGCACGGCGGCCTCGGCCTTGAGCTCCTCGCCGCCGACTACGGGGTGGCGCGCTTCGGCGGCCTGCCGCTCAGCGATGCCGAGACACGGCGGGCGATCGGCAGGGCGGAACGCCTGCGGCGGGCGCTGCTCCTCGTCCCGGTTGTGCCGGGGGAGCGGGAGGGCGCCGGTGCGGGCCTGCGGGCGCCGGGCCAGGCGGAGGCCCCGGTCGGCAGCCGCGGGTCCCGGCGCGGCTCCGGCCCGGGCGCGGACCTCCCGGGCGCGGACGAGCCCGGCACCACGGGCTCCATCCTCACCCGGATCCGCCGCGGTCCCTGACGTCCGTGCGGTAGGGTGTCGGGCATGACTGCGTCTCCCGCCATCGATCCTCTCGCACCGGCCCATCCCACCCGCGTCGCCGTCGTCGGCACCGGCGCGGTCGGCTCCACGTTCGCGTTCGGGCTCCTCCTGTCCGGCCTCGCCGCCGAGATCGTCCTGTCCGACGCCAACGAGCGCAAGGCGGAGGGTGAGGCGATGGACCTCATGCACGCCGTGCCGTTCGCCCAGACGACGCGCGTCTGGGCAGGGCCCATCAGCGACTGCCGGGGTGCCGCGGTCACGGTCATCGCCGCCGGAGCGGCCCAGCGACCCGGCGAGACCCGCATCGACCTGGTCCAGAAGAACGCGGCGATCTTCCGCGAGCTCGTGCCGCAGGTCGCCGAGGCCAACCCCGACGGCATCATCCTCGTCGCCACGAACCCGGTCGACATCCTCGCGTATCTCACGTACCGGATCTCAGGGCTGCCTGCGCACCGGGTCCTGGGCTCCGGCACCATCCTGGACACGGCCCGCTTCCGGATGCTGCTCGCCGAGCACTATGGCGTGGATCCGCGCTCGGTCCACGCGAACATCGTGGGCGAGCACGGGGACACGGAGGTGCCGGTCTGGTCCTCGGCCAACATCGCCGGCATGCCGATCGGCGACTTCGCGGCCGCCGCCGGCATGACCCACGACGACGAGGCGCTGCGCGAGATCTTCGAGGGGACCCGCGACGCCGCCTACCGGATCATCGAGCGCAAGGGCGCGACCTACTACGCCGTGGCGGCGGGCCTCGTGCGCATCGTCCAGGCGATCCTGCGGGACCAGAAGACGGTGCTCTCGGTGAGCTCGCTGATCGGCGACTACTACGGGATCGACGACGTCTACCTCTCGCTGCCGACGGTGGTGGGACGCCACGGTGTCGAGCGGACGCTCCGCCTGGGGCTCTCGGCGGAGGAGGCGTCCGGGCTGCGGCGCTCCGCGGGGCTGCTGCGCGAGTCGATCGGGGTGCTGGGGCTGTAGCCGGACCGCGTCGCGCATGCGCGCTTGCACCCGTCCGGGGAGTGGATGAATCGGGCGGCAGCGTGGCCACGGGACCCGGAGCCCACCGGGCCTTGCAGATCCGTTGCGGCCCCGAGGCCACCTGCCCGACAATGGGGCCATGCCGAACCCCGCCGCCCTTCCCGTCGCCACCACCGTCACCGTCTACGGCGCCGACTGGTGCGGCGACTGCCGCCGCACGAAGCGGTGGCTCGCGGCATCGGGGCTCGAGTGGACATGGATCGACCGTGACGCGAACCCCGAGGTCCGGGCGATGCTCGCCGATGCCGGCTACCTCGCCATCCCGGTGGTGGTGCTCCCGGACGGCACCGTGCTGGTCGAGCCGTCCGACGCGGCCCTCGCCGACGCCGTGAGCACCGCCGTCTGACTCTCGTCGCCCGGCCTCGTTGGCCACGTCGCGTACACTCCCGGAGGCCGGACACGCATTCGATCCGGCAAAACGAGGTGTACGTGAGGCTGACAGCACGAGCAGGGCGTCGTTCCGCCCGGGGGTCCCGCTAATGCCGGCGCGCAAGCGGAAGGTCTTCATCCCCCCGAAGAAGAATGGCCCGCCGCGGCCCCAGACCGGTGTCGGTGCGCCGCCGACCGGCGTCCAGATCAACACGCAGGCCATCGGCGGCCGATCGGGCCTGGCGCCCGGCGACAAGGTCCGGATCCTGGGCACCGGCCTCTACGCGGGTGAGCTCGCGGTCATCGAGAAGATGGCCGGCGGCGTCGTCCCCGCGGCGGTGGTGCGCACGGAGGCCGGGCGCTCGCGAACGGTGCGAACCGTGGACCTGGAGCCCGTCAGCTAGTCGGCGAGACTGCCGCGGGCGCCGGATCCAGTCCGCGGCGGCTACTCCAGCCCGGCCGCGTCCAGCTCGTTGAGGAGCTCGTAGGCCTCGTCGCCCAGGAACTCGCGGGCGGCCGCCTCGGCGTCCTCGCCGGCCTC
>Ga0302321_100003963_pt1 | contig 12738 bp, 9 predicted proteins | sample Fen_T0_1_FD_202505 | JGI IMG/M metagenome (GOLD analysis project Ga0302321, IMG submission 202505) | Peat permafrost microbial communities from Stordalen Mire near Abisko, Sweden - Fen_T0_1 | ecosystem: Environmental > Terrestrial > Soil > Wetlands > Permafrost | place: Sweden: Abisko...
CGGCGGCGGCAATCTGACCCTGCGGGCCGAGGCCGGCAACTTCGGGCTCAAAGGCGGCATCGGGGCCGCGTTCTAGCTGGCAGGCGCGGGCGCGGCGATGCGAGCACCGCATAGACATTGAGCGAGGCATGGGTGAGACCTCCGGGCCCCTTCTCGTCGGTACGCCGAGGAGAAGGTTGGGATGAGGAGTCCGACCCGCCAGCCTAGTTTACACGTCCCGTGCCCAGGTTGAGGGACCACCCGGCCGAGTAGTCCGTGGTCAACTGCGTTCCGCTCACGACCAGCGGTAGCCAGATGTATTGCGAGTTGGCAAGTTGCGGATAGGTCCAGTGATCCCCAGCGTAGATATAGGTTGTCGTCTGACTGCCAACGATCGGGATCACGTACGTGGACTGAGAATCCCATGTGGTGCTCGAGGTGCCGAGATCGGTCAGTTTGGACCAGGGCCCCTTGATGGCGGAGGCGGTGGCGTACTGAGCATGGTTGGGAGCCCATCCAGTCGATGCCGATGTGATCATGAAGTAGTTGCCCCCGGCCTTGAAGATGGCTGGGGCCTCGCGCCCCTGGTTAACCCAGAGTGTTGCAGTCAACTCCTTGGCATCGAGGTAATCGTCAGTAAGATGGTAGACGTTCATATCGGATTGAGTTCTAGCGACCGAGATGAAGTAGGCGGTGCCGTCATCCTCTTTGTATAGAGTGCAGTCGCGGGACGTATTGCCGAGCGGCTTGAACACTTTTACGAGGGTGTAATTGCCGTCCACGGTGGGACTGGAGAACACGGCTGCCTGTGAATCCGTATAGTTTCCGCCGTCGTAGTGAGCCCACATGATGAACTGCTTGGTAGAGTCGTTGTAGAGGACCTTCGGCCGCTCGATAATGCGGTCCGAGGCACTGAGCTGCGTCGCAGTGTTTGGGGTGGCGACAGCGTTACGAAACTCCCAGGTCACGAGGTCCTTCGAGGCGTAGCAATTCACCCCTTTGAAGATGCCCGAGTTGCCAGACTTGTCCTCGCCAAACCAGTACCAGGTATCGGCAACCTTGAGGAATCCGCCACCGTGGGCCTCGATGTGCTTGCCGGTGGTGTCGTTCCAGAAGACGCCGTTGTGAAGCGTGATAGTTTTGTCGACGGCGTCTGCGCCAGCGCCAGTGTCCTTGGCGGGCGAAACGTCGGCGCCCGCATCGCGCAGAGTCAGCGTTGCGCCGCCTGCGCCTGAGCCTCCACTTCCACCGCCGGTTGCGGTTGAACCACCGGCTCCCGTCATACCACCAAACCCGCCCGAGCCCATTCCACCAGGGCCGCTTGCGCCCGCCAAGCCATCTGCACCTCTACCATCAAGTCCAGCATCCAGTCGGGGCGCGCCGCCCGATCCACCTGGTCCGCTTGCGCCCCCCACCCCTCCAGTCCCGCCTCCACCGCCGGGCGAGATATTCGTAGTGCTACTTCCGGGGGCCGCGCCACCACTGCCCGTCACGCCACCTTTTCCAGCCGTCTCCCCCGTGACGCCACCGCTGCCGCCTGGTCGCTGGCCACCGCTACCTGGGGCCCCTCCCGTCTGAGTCGTCGCTGGCGCCTTGGTTCCGCATGCCCCTAGGGCAAAGAAACCGCCCAAAACTGCTGAGAGTGCTTGGATCCTCACCGTCGACCTCCGCTTCGCGAAACCATTGCGTTTTGTGGATGCGGCACAGTCCCGTCTTGCGCCGACACCACGCCAGTATCCCGAGACAAAGCAGGAACCCGAACGTTCCACTTCGACTGCCTGCTGGGCGCGCCAGACTGCAGGAGCAGCCGGATGAAGCGCTGCTATGGGAGCTGCCGCCGCTGCCTGCACTGCCGACGTCGCCTCCCGCTCCGCCAGTGACTGTGCGTGGGGCGCCACCAAGGCCTCCCGCGCCCAGACTGCCAGGAGTACTTTTCCCTCCACTGCCCCCATTGGCCCCCAGCCCGCCGCCACTACCCGCGATCGTGCCCCCTGCGCCGCCGTCAGACTGCGCCCCACCCTTGCCTCCTGTCACAGAGGCTGGGGCACCGCCCAGTCCGCCGCCGCCAGTCGGCGCGCCACCCTTGCCGTCGACTGCCGAACCTCCCGCACCGGCCGGTCCGCCCCCAGTCCCACTTCTTCCACCTGAACCCGCGCCGCCTGCACCGCCGGCACCTCCGAGGTCAGCCCCACCGTCTGTTCCTTGCCCACCATCGGGAGAGTCCACACCGTGGAACTTCCACCAGTTGAAATTGAACAGACTGCCCGATCCGCCGGTGAACACGAAGAAGAGGTCATGCTTGCCGCTGGCACCACCGATGGGGCAGGTCGTCGTTACCCACGTCTGTGCACCACCTGTACCGGGCACAGCGCAAGTCCCTACCCGAGTCCCGGTCTGGCTGTCTAGGCGAACTTCAATGTTTCCACCACTGCCCGCAGACGCCACCCTCACGTCAAGGGACGTCGCCCCCGCACCAAAGTCCACCCCTTTGACTTTGATGTAGTCCCCATTCTCGATGGCGGTCACGTCCATGCCGCCTTCGCTGCAGGTCTCCGTCTTGACGTCCCATGCCCAAGCGATGGTTTCTGCTTCGGTTTGGACGTAGGGATTGAGGGTGCCTATCTGCTCGGGCCCTGTCTTGCTCCAAAACGGAAGCTTGGGAATCGTGCCATCGGCGTTGTAGAGTAACTTCTCCACGCAAATCGAACGCCGTTCCCCCAGTCTCTTGCCTTCACGTTGCAATTGCACATTGTAATTGAAGCCAAAGACGTACGAGTTGCCTTTGTAGTCGATGATGCCAGGATGGTTCCCAGAGGACTGAGCATCTCCATCCATGATTGATCCCTTGTAGGTCCATGGCCCGGTAGGACCGGTGCTCATGGCGTATCCGATGCCCTCGGGGCAGCAGGTGGAGGCGAAGGACAAGTAGTAGTTGTTGTCCCGTCGATAGAACCAAGGCCCCTCCTGGTAACTCTGGATCTTGGAGGTCGTTCCGATGCTACCGGAATACGAAATCATATCCGCGTTCAGCTTCACATAATGGCAATTGGGGTTTCCCCAATAGAGGTAGGCCTGGCCGTCGCTGTCTATGAACACGGTTGGATCGATGTCATCGCTGGTCCCCGTGCTGACGAGAGCTTTCCCGAGAGCATCCTTGAAAGGCCCGAAGGGACTGTCTGCCACCGCCACAGCGATGGTCATCCCGCCAGAGCCTTGGAGGGGAACGTACAGATAGAAATTGCCGTTCCTCTCGACACATTGTGGGGCCCACGCGTTGTAACCTGCCGCCCAAGGGAAGGTGTTGTTTGGTGCCTTTACACCACCGACGATTCCATGATCGGTCCAGTTGGTCATGTCGGTCGTCGTGTACAGCATCCAGTTGTACATCACGAAATTGACGGCAGTATCCTCGTCGTGGCTCGTGTACAGGTACACCGTACCGTTGTAGACCATGGGAGCCGGATCGGCGGTGTACTTGGTCTGGATGATCGGATTGTCCGCGAAACACAAGCGAGTCGAGAGCAGGACCATCCCTGTGGATGAGAGAAGCAATTTGCTCAGGAAGCTCTTACTCATCGCGCGAACCTCGAGTGCGAGGTCGCCGTGGGCAGAGCTTCCGAGGTAAGCGGAGTGCACCGCGGCAGCAGGTCTTGTGGTTGCTTCATCGAAGAAGACTGTCCAAACCACTGCGTGGTTGTTACGAAATGCTCTTGCCGACAGTCTCTGGAGAGACACGGCTTTGCCCGAGGATCCGGTTCGACGAGGACTCCCGGAAACCATGACAGTGCGCGCCGCCACAGAGTCGCCTCAGGCGGGCTTGGGCGACACTCGATCGGGCGGTACCATCGATCCATCATGGCGCGCACAGGCATTCTTGGTTGCGGGTTCAAGCTCTCCGTCCTCGTGCTTTGGGGGTGTACCTCTGACTCGCCTCTCAAGCCGGCGGGCCAGGCTGACGCGGGCCCGGATGCCCCTCGAGCCGCCGCCGACGCAGAGGTCGATGTCCGTCTCACCGGTACCACGGACACCTCGAGCACCCCCGAAGGCGGAACTGTCGAGGTCTCCGGCACCGATGGCAGGAGCTCCGACGGCGGCGTCTGCCAGAGTCCGCTGCGCTTTCAGTCTGCCTCGCAAATCCCGAGCATGTGCCCGGGCGCGGTCTTGAAGGCCGCCGTCATACCCTTTGCACCCACCGATTCCCGGTGGTCCTCCCTATATCAGAGCTGCCTTCAGGGCTATGGCTCGCAAGCCTATCAGTACGCCTGCGGCCAGCTGTGCACCGCGGTCGCCGTCGCGAGCCCGATGACGAAGTACAACCAGGGAATCACCTCGTGCTCGCTCGATTGCTCGCAGCCGGATAGCCCGGTGCTCTCGGTCAGCTACTCCGACACCCTCTGCGAACCGTCGCCTCCGGACGCCAGGCTCGACGGGGCGCCCGACGCCGGCATCGAGGACGTGCGTGTGGATGCGCCCGGCGGGGTTCCCGATACCAGAACGGGCGTGGATGCGCTCGATGGCGGGAGCCCGCCCCAGGTCGTACTTCGCAACGTGTCCGCCTACGGAAACTGCATGCCCTCGGTCGCAGCGGATCCCATTATCGCCTTCTGGACCGTGGACATCAGCGGCGCGCTTGGGACTTCCGCGCAGCTCTCCAACGCGACGATCACCGTCAGCAAGGGCACCTCGATCGTTCAGTCCTTCACGGTGGCGAACCCGACGATCCCGCTGGTTAGCGGCGCGGGCAGCGCCAGTCAACGCAAGCCGCTCGACAACCTGTCGCCCAACGAGGCGTGTTCCACGATGTGCACCGGCGCGATCTACGAGCTCAACCTGGTTTTCGATCTCGACGGTCAGAGCATCCCCGTGACCAAGTCCGGCGCGTTCTCGTGCGCCTACTGACGTCGTCGGGAGGCGCAGGGACAAGGTGTGGGGTCGCTGAGCGCTGCCCGGGTCAATAGAGGGGGCGCGTGTCATGGGCATCGGCGACCGTGCCGGCGGCGTACCTTCGTGAGGCGCAGCGGACTACGGGGAGTCCGGGGTAGTTGCCGCGACACCTTCCGCACGAAGAATGACCTTGTCGATGCAGCAACGCAGCCCATCGGCAGAGGCGCGTGGTGCTGAGAAGTAGTCATTGATTCCACGCTGGGCAGGCTGACACGCAGTCTTGGCAGGTGACGCGAACGTGATCACCGACGACGTGAAGATCACGTCGGAGACAGGCTTCGAGCTGTACTCTTCGATCACGTATTCAGCCATGTTCTGGCCCTGGCCGAGCAAGTCGACGGTATACGAAACGGATTGGGAATTGCGGCGGTTCGTTACCGTTTGAGTCCAGGCCGTCCCGTTTAGAACGAAGACCAGGTCGAGGTCGTCGCCGACCGCAACGCTCATTCCTGGACCACCATGGCAATCGTGGTAGGCCGAGTAGTTGGCGGAGGATGACGGAATATTCGTATTCACGTACTGTCCGGAAATCCACCACGACTTGTACGATTGTCCGGGCGAGCCCGGGGCGCACGTCGGGCCCCAGGTCAGAACTGGCTGCAGAACTCCGTTGTTCAGGGCATCGAAGTTGGTGCTCGCGCGGAGTGGTTGCAGTCCAGGCCAAAGGAAAAGAGTTCCACTTGCGGGAGGCGTGGCCGGTACCGAGAGCACGGTACGGAACTCAACGACCTGGTTGTTGCTGCTTGTTGGTGGGGTCAGAAGGACCCAGCCGTAGCCGCTGGTGGTTGTTCGGGCCGAAGTGCTCGCCGCGTACGTGGTGCCGCCTGCACAGGGGTCGGTATCCGCAAACGTGTCTTGGGAGCCCACCTCGCTCGTGTCCCTGGAAGGAGCGTCCAGATCGCGCATGTCAGGACTGTAGTCGGCGCTGCTGTCCGTTCTTCGTGCTGAGCCGTCCGCTGAGCCGTCCGCTGAGCCGTCCGCCGAGCCGTCCTCTGCGCTGTCCTCTGAGCCGTCCCGGCGACCTCCATCCCTCAGGGTGATGCCGGCGTCCCCAACCATCCCGGTTCCGGGACCATCGCCGATTTCCGGTGTACTACCAACCTCCCGCATTGCAGCAGGATCGGAGGCCGAGTCCCTGCCCACCCGTTCGTCGGAATAGTCGCCCGCGCGGTCACCGACCCCTGACGAATCGGGGAACGCTCCCAGCTCAATCCCGGAGTCTTTGGCTTTGGCCGCAGGGGTAGCTCTGCCGTCAGTACAACCTGCCAATCCTGCCATCCACCCGGCTAAGGCAACCCAACCCAAAGCAGTGGAACGGGACCTGCTGTAGCGAGTAGACAAAGCGGGTCTTACCCTATCATCGGGCGAAGTTCCCGTCCCGGACTTCTTTCGACGCGACCGAGGGCAAGGCTCCCCTCCCGCATGCATAGACCGTGCTCCACCGCCGGCGCCTGTGACTCGAGGCGGATATTCACCGTGTAACAATTCACCGAGGGACGAGACAATAGCCATTAGCTCCAGAATGCCAACCAACCGACCTCGAACATCCCTTGCGGCCGCTGGGCGGCCCGAACGTCACGGTCGTGCCTTACCACGGGCGCCCACGGGCTGGCCCGCAGGTCGCCGTACTGTGGTGTGGCGGCACGTTGGGCGGGGCATTTCCTTGGCCATGGTAGTCATCTGTGTCGCGGCCTCTTGCAATAGCAACACTGGCTCCGGGAAAGGCTCGGCCGGATCAGGCGCCGGCGCTGCAACCGGAGGCAGAGGAGGCACCGCCGGGGGGCTCGCCGGGTCGGCGGGCAGCAATTCCGACGGCGGCGGCATGGGCGGGGGCATATCGGGCATCCCCGACGCCTCGGTCAAGGGCGGAGCTGGCGGTGGCACCGGCGGTGGAACAGGCGGCGCTTGGGTCAGAGACGGTTCGGCGAGCGGTGGCGCAGAAAGTAGCGCGGCTGGCGGTCGAGGCTCCGGAGGGGGCGGCTTGGGCCAGGGCGGCTCGGGCAGCGCCTCCGCCTTGGGTGGGAGCCCGGACGCGGGCGGCATAACCCCCGCTGGCGGAGGGGGGAACGGCACCGGTGGCGTCGCAGGGTCGGGCGGCATGATAGCCGCCGTCCCGTGCGGCCCCAGCACAGGCACCGGCACCGCAACCAACATTTCCCTCAGCGGCAACGACATCGCAGCCGCCAACGTCAACGGCCTCACCTTCAAGGGATTCGGTGTCCTGTCCGCCAACGGGACCAGCGCGCTGCTGATGGACTACAAGGCCGAGCATCCCGAAAAATACGCGGAGCTTCTCAAAGTCCTATTCGGTGGGCCAAACCCCGTCATGACTCAGGTCAAGATCGAGATGGGCAACGACCGGAACAACTCGACAGGGCCCGACGCCGCTACCATGCGGCTCGCGAGCGAAGCGGCGAACGTCCGGCGCGCAGTCGGCTTTCAGCTCGCGGCCGACGCGAAGAAGCTCAACCCCACCCTCAAGGTGAGTGTTCTGCGGTGGAACGGTCCCGGCTGGGTCAAAAGCAACGACGACGTCTACACCTGGTACAAGAACACCATCCTGGCGGCGTATCGCGCTTACGGCTACATGGTCGATTACGTCAACCCGGGGGTCAATGAGCAGGCGCCTGACTTCAACTGGACCAAACAGTACTCGGCCCGCATCAAGACGGACACTGCCGGTTTCGAGTCCACGACCGAGCAAGCCCTCTACAATCGAATCAAGGTCGTGATTTCCGACGAAGCCGGCCTTGGTTCGTTCGGAGACGATATGGCGAGCGATGCCAGTATCCGAGACGCCGTCGCCGTCGCCGGCTACCACTACAACACAGACGACGATGCCGCCGGCAGCTTCAAGAAGCTCGCGGAACAGCTAGACAAGGAAATATGGAACAGCGAGGCTCAGGCCACGTTCAGCAACACCACGTTCCGCCCGGCTTCGGGTGCCGGCATAGGCGGACCGAACGGACCCCTGGAAATGGGCAACACCGTCATCAAGGGTTTCGTCAATTCCCGTCGGACTCACTTCATCTACCAACCGGCCATCGGTTCGTTCTACGAAGGCGGCCAGTACTCGTTCAAGGAATTGCTCAGCGCACGCGACCCATGGTCGGGTTGGATTCACTACGACGCGGGCCTCCATGTTCTTCAGCATTTCAGTTGGTTCGCGAAAGCGGGCTGGGAGGACCAAGACAACAAGGCCGGCATCTGGAGGGCAGTGCCACAGGCCAGCTACACTGGAGCGACAGGCACAAATCCTGTCAACGGTCGCAACGGGACCCCCAGCTACATGACGCTCGCCGCGCCCGACAAGCGGGATTTCTCGGTCATCTTCGTGAATGACAGTGAGCGCTCACAACTCTACAAGCTCAAGACCGTGAACATGGCCTACGCATCCGCCCCTTCACTGGATCTATGGGAAACGCGCGCGGCGGATCCGGGGATGGCCTTCAATAGCCACTACATGAAGTACCTGTGCACCATGCCTGCCGACGGCAGCGGCGCGTACAGCATCTCGGTCGCCCCCAACTCCGTGGTAACCGCGACCTCGCTGGCGCAGCGAGGGAGGGCGGAATACCAGACGCCGCTGCCGGTGGAAGGCCCCCGGACGGTCCTCGATACCGATGCAACAAGCGTCGCACAAGACAAGTCGGACAAGATCCTTTATGCCGATTCCTTCGATTACACCTCCCGAACTGTCCCTGTCATCGGGGCGAGTGGGAATATCACGGGAACCGAAAGCTACGTCGCGGCCCGTGGCGGCTCCAAGAGCGTGATTCCTCGCTACACAAGCGACCGCAATGGTGCATTCGAAGCCTACCTTCCGAGCGACTCGGAAAACTATCTTCTGCGCCAACAGGTTGACCAGGCCGGCGTCGGACTTGGCGGGACCTGGAACAACGGCAACCCCATCACGGGCATCGGCGACAACCGCTGGCTCAACTACAGGGTCAGCGTGGACGTTTCGTTCGAGAACAACAGTACCCAGAGCGGCAACAACTACGCCGCGATCGGCGCCCGCCAGCAGGGTGGAAGCAACTCCCACCTTATGAATGGAACCCCCTATTTCCTCAAGTTCACCTTCGACGGAGGCTGGCAGCTGCTGGTCGATGGAACTTCTGTAGCCAGCGGCAGCGTCGTCAGTGGCTCCGGTGGCGTCACGATCGCTGGATTCAAAGCGGTTTACAGCGAGTGGCATAACCTCGCCCTTCAGGTCGTCGAAAACAAAGTGACCGCTTACCTCGACGGCACCTTGCTTGCCACCTACAGCGATGCGAATCCTAGGTTGTCAGGCCGCGTGGATCTGGCCAGCGGCTACTACTACACCCGCTTCGATAACCTGAAGGTGGAAACCGTGGATGGGGCGCCCCCGTACTACTCCGAGCTTCTCGACGATCTCGAGACCACCGATCTCGCTGCAGTGCCGGCCACCAAGCTAGTCTACGGTGGCTCCTGGTCCCACAAGAACGGGCAGAGTATGTACACCTACCAGCGTTCGCTGTCGACCGGGGGGACCGGTGCCACACTGAAGTACACTTTCACAGGGACCGGGCTCGACATCCTTGGGCTCAACGACGGCTCAGCGAAGCTCGAGGTGACGGTGGACGGACAGGTCACGACTGCCTCGGCCAGCACTGCCGCCGCAAAGGAGTTCTATCAAGCTTTCACACTCCGCGGTCTTAGCAATGGCTCTCACACCGTCCAGCTCAAGGTGCTAGGCGGCACCCTGGCAGTGGATGCCGTAGCGATCGTCTCTGCGCCCATCTAGCCCTCCGTCAGCTGTGGCCCCGCGCCGATCTTGAACTTCCCACGGAAGTAGCGCTTGCGGATCTCGCCTACCTCGGCGGCCCAGGCTTCGATGCCGCGGTTCTTGATCGCCATCAAGTTGTAGACCTTCAGGTTGTGGGGGAATCGCTCGGCGCCTTCGGCGAGGGGCTGCAGGCGGCGGCACGGAAAGTCCTGGCACTCGAAGCAGAAATCCACCTTGTGCTCGTTCGCGCACTCGAGGGTCTCGCACTTGCCGTTGATGGTGGTGCAGCCGCTGACCCGGCAGCCCTGGCAGCGCAGCTTCTCGAGGGTCATGCCACGGGCATCGAAGGCGGCTTTGCGCTCGGGCGAGATGCTGGCAAAGAAGCCGTCGATGTTGGTGTGGAAGAACTCGCAGTTAAAGCAGTCGATCCCGCCGATGGCGGTCAGGGCCTTCAGTTGCTCGGCGTCCATGAACTTCCTTTCGCGACTCTCGCCGCGAGAGTATCAGAAATCCCGGGCCGCGAGCTACAGCCCCAGCTCGGCGATGCTGCTCTTGAGAACCCCCGCCGAACGCGTGAGCTTGTCGCGTTCGTCGTCGGCCAATTCCAGCTCGAGGACGCGTGCAATGCCACGGCGGTTGATCACGCTGGGCAAACTGACGCAGACGTCGGACAGGCCGTACTGCCCGGTCAGCATGCTGGTCGCGGATAGCACCGTGCTCTGATCACGCACGATGGCCTCGACGATGCGAAGCAGGCCGGCGGCCACGGCGTAGTAGGTGGCGCCCTTGCGCTCGATGATATGGTAGGCGGCGTCGCGAGTCTTGCGGAAGATCTCCTCCATCGAGGCTTCGTCGTGGCGCGCCCAGCCCTCGCCGCGCAGATCAGCCAGCCTGACGCCGGCGATGTTGGCCAGCGACCACACCGGCACTTCGCTGTCGCCGTGCTCGCCAATGATGTGCGCGTGCAGGCTGCGCGCGTCCACGTCGAAGTGGTTGGCCAGCAACGTGCGGAACCGCGCGGTGTCCAAGATGGTGCCCGATCCGAACACGCGCCGCCGGCTGAGCCCCGAGATCTTGTAGGCCGCATAGGTCAGCACGTCGACGGGGTTGGTCGCCACCAGGATGATACCTTCCTGGTTCACCGCCGCGATCTCCGAGATCACGCTGCGAAACACCGCTACGTTGCGCTTGAGCAAGTCCATGCGGTTCTCGCCGGGCTTCTGGTTGGCGCCGGCCGAAATCATCGTCACGAGCGCGCTCTTGCAATCTTCGTAGGTGCCGGCCCAAACCCGGGCCGGGTGGCTGAAGGGAACCGCGTGCTCGAGGTCCATGGCTTGGCCCTCGGCGCGCGCGCGATCGGCATCGATGAGGACGATCTCGCTGGCCAGGCCGCTGAGCACGAGAGAATAGGCAAACGTCGCGCCGACATTTCCGGCGCCGACGACGGCGATACGAACAGGTTGATTCATGGTTCGAAATTCTACGTGCTAGGTTTCCGTCGGGCAGGCACCATTTTTGTCGGCCCTCACTTTTCGAGGAGTCATCAGATGTTCGCTGGAATCGCCATCTTGCTGGCCTGTCAGGCCGTGGGCCAATGGCTTGCGGCTGCGCTGCACATCGCGGTGCCGGGCCCGGTGTTGGGCATGGCGCTGTTGGCCGCCGTGCTGGCTGTCGCGCGGCGCATACCGGCGGGACTTGCGCAGGTAGCAGACGGCTTGCTCAAGGCGATGCCGCTATTTTTCATCCCCGCGGGTGTGGGCGTGCTGGTCCTGTCCGATACGCTTCGCGATGCGTGGCTACCTATCACGGTCGCGCTGCTGGTCAGCACGCTGCTTGCGATCATGGCGACGGCGCTGGTGATGAGGATGGCGTTACGGATGGTCGCGCGACGATCGAAGGATGCGCAATGACCGCGCTGTGGTCCACGCCGCTACCCGGACTGCTCGTCACCGTCCTTGCGTACCTGCTCTTCGGTCATCTCCAGGGCAAGCTGGACGGGCATGCGCTGGCCAATCCGGTAGCCTGGTCCATCGTCGCGTTGGTCGCCTTCGTGAAGCTGACCGGCGTCACGTATGCGACATATTTCAGCAGCGCCCACTTTCTGCACTTTCTTCTGGGACCGGCGACGGTCGCCCTGGCCATCCCGCTGGCGCGCGAGCTGCCACGATTGCGCGTGCTCGCGCTGCCCATCACAGCGGGACTTGTCGCAGGGAACCTGACCGCTATCCTCAGCGCGATCTTTCTCGGCAAGGTGCTCGGCGCAAACGCCGCCGTCACGCTTAGCCTCGCGCCCAAATCGGTCACCACGCCCATCGCCATGGGCATCTCCGACAAGATCGGAGGCGCCCCATCGCTGACCGCCGTGTTCGTGATCGCCACCGGCGTGATCGGCGCCATGCTGGGGCCGTTGGTCCTCACCCGCATGCGCGCCCTGGATCCTGCCGTGCGCGGCACCGCCATGGGCGTGGGCTGCCACGGCCTCGGTACCGCCCGCATCTACCAGGAATCCAGCGAGGCCGGCGCCTTCTCGGGCCTCGCCATGGGGCTCTCGGGCCTGCTGACCTCACTGTTCTTGCCGTTTCTGGTCAGGCTGCTGGGTTTGCGCTGATTGGACCGCTACCACGACCTGGTCGCCCTCTGCATTGCGGGCGCTGCTCGCCTCGCTGGTGCGGCCTTCTGTCATGCCTTGAGAAGGCCTGAGCCATCCGTGCTCAATTGAGCAAGAACTGCGAACGTGCCCAACGCGCCAGCCTAGGATGTACTTCGGGCGTGGAAGCTACAGGCCCAGTTGATTGCTCTGACCATAGTAGGTCTTCCAGAAGTTCGCTTGCGCGGGTTCCGTGCTGGCGAGTGGCTGCACGGTGTCGCCCAGCTCTTGCAACTGAATCTCTCCGCCATAGGAGGCCCAGGTGGGCAGATCGGCCCCGTTGGGATCACCGGTCGTGGCGAAGTTCGACCAATAGGACGACATCGTCGCCCCGAGGTCGTAGTCCGTTTGCGCCCACGGCCGCAGCTTCTGCGGATCGGAAGGTTTATAGAAATAGCTTAGCGAGTAAGGAACGTCG
>Ga0302321_100003965_pt1 | contig 12735 bp, 10 predicted proteins | sample Fen_T0_1_FD_202505 | JGI IMG/M metagenome (GOLD analysis project Ga0302321, IMG submission 202505) | Peat permafrost microbial communities from Stordalen Mire near Abisko, Sweden - Fen_T0_1 | ecosystem: Environmental > Terrestrial > Soil > Wetlands > Permafrost | place: Sweden: Abisko...
CCTCCAGCCGGGTCAGCAGCCGGACCAGGGTGGTCTTGCCCCCGCCGCTGGGGCCGACCAGGGCGATGTGGCTCCCTTCGGGCCAAGTGACCGTCACGCCGGACAGCACGGGGTCGGCGCCGTAGCCGAAGGACACCGCGTCGAGCTCCCACCCGTTTCCTGCAGGGGAGGGCCCGGATTCGGGGAAGCCGGGGTCCGGTTGCTGGTCGGCCAACAGCGTCAGCCTCCGGGCGGCGCTTTCGGTCCCCGGCAGTTCCAGCCACGCGGCGGGGAGACCCAGGAGGGCTTCGCCGGTGCCCAGGACCACCAGGGTCAGGGCCACGAACCACGGTCCGTCGGGGCCTCCGGAGGGTAGGGCCGCCACCAGGGCGACCACGGCCCACCCCGCCAGGCCGATGAGGAAGACCAGCAGGGCCCGGGCGGCAGATCCTCGGCGCTGCAGGCTGGTCTGGTCGGCCAGCCTCTTTTCGTCTTCGTCCAAGGCCACCCGGCGCTGGGCCAGCCACGACGGCCGGTGGAGCAGGGTGTCCTCCAGTCCTTCGATCAGATCCAGAAGGCTCCGACGCAGGGTCTCGTGGCCTTCCACCATCCGGGGGGCCAGCTTCCGGGCGGTGAGGTACAACGACGCTGGGATCACCACCAGGCCGACCAGGGCCAGGGTGCCCACCACCAGGGCCAGGGGAGGCACCAGGGCCCAGGCCAGGGCGGTGAGGGCCCCAAGGACCACGGTGGCGGCGGCGATGGGGGCCAGCATTCGAACGAAGAGGTTGTCGAGGAGGTCCACATCCTTGGTCAGCCTGTTGAGCACCTCGGCCCCGTGCCACAGCCCCAGCTGCCGGGGCGACAGCCGACTGAACCGCTGGTAGAGCCTCACCCGCAGCTGACCCAGGAGGCGGAACGTGGCCTCGTGGTTGATCACCCGTTCGGCCCAGCGGCTCACGGTCCGGACCAGGGCGAACAGCCGGATGCCCCCGGCCGGGACCACCACATTGAACAGCACCGCTGTCTCGGGAACCAGGCCGGCCAGGCCCGTGGAGGTGAGAAATCCCCCCGAGAGCCCCAGCAGACCCAACGATCCCGCCAAGGTGGCCGTGGACAAGCCCACCCCCGCGGCCAGCCACCAAGTGTAGGGCCGGAAGGCCGCCGCGTAGGGTTTCAGGTCGGCGATCACAGCGCCACCACCCTGTCGGCCAGGACCAGGGGCTTGGGGTGGTGGGTGAGGAGGACCAGGGTCTTGCCCACCTTCAATTCGGCCAGCCGGGCCAGCACCCCGTCCTGGGTTTCGTCGTCCAGGCTGGCGGTGGGCTCGTCCAGGAGGAGCACGGTGGCGTCCCTGAGCCTCAGCCGGGCCAGGGCCAGGCGTCGTAGCTGGCCCCCTGATACCGTTCTACCCCCCTCGCCCAGGGCGGTGTCGAGTCCTTTATCCAACGAACGGCTCCACGGGCCCAGGCCGGCAAACTCCAGCGCCTCGGCCAGCTTTTCGTCCGACGCCCCCTGGTCGGCCACCTTCAGGTTGTTCCGGAGGGAGGCCGCGACCAGCCGGGGGTGCTGGCTCATCCAGCCGATCCGGGCCCGCCAGAGGTCCAGGTCCAGGTCGTCCATGGGGACACCATCGACCTCGATCCTCCCCGAGTCGGGGATGAGCTGACCCTGGAGCAGCCTCAGCAGCGTGGTTTTGCCCACCCCACTGGGGCCGGTGATGGCCACGGCCTCCCCCGCGGCCACAGTGAGGTGGAAACCGGCGAAGACCGGTACCCCCGGCACGTGGGAAAAACCGAGCCGGGTCACCGCCAACCGGGGGGCCCCGGCGCCGGGGGCGGTCGTACCTCCCCGGGGCATGGAAGAGGGGGTGTCGAGGAGGGGTTTGAGCTGGCCAGCGCAGGCCAGGGCTTCGGCCCGGGCGTGGTAGAGCGTCCCCAGGTCCCGGAGGGGCTGGTAGAAATCCGGGGCCAGGAGGAGGACGAACAGCGCGGTTTGGAAGGTCAGGGGGATGCCGAAGTTGATCTCCCCCAAAAGCGTGAACCCCAGGTACAAGGCCGTCAGGGCGATGGCCAGCACCGAAAAGAACTCCAGCATGGTGCTCGACAGAAACGCCAGCCGGAGCACCTCCATGGTCCGGACCCGGAACCCCTCGGTCACCGTCGCGATTTCGTCGGCCTGGCGCCTGTGGGCGTCCAACAGCTTCAGGGTGGTCAGACCCCGGAGCACGTCGAGGAAGTGGCCGCTCATCCTCGACAGCGACCGCAGCTGCCGGGTCTGGACCGCCTGGGCACCGTACCCGATGAGGATCATGAACAACGGGATGAGGGGAGCGGTGAGGAGCAACAGGAGGCCGCAGACCCAGTTGAGGGGAAACACCACCGCCAGGATACCCAGGGGGCCGACGATGGCGAGCTTCTGCTGGGCCAGGTACCGGGCCACGTAGGCGTCCAGGCCGTCGACCTGTTCCACCAGCTTCGAGGCAAGGGAGCCCGTGCTCTGTCCCGTCTTCCACCCGGGACCCAACCGGCCCACCTGGTCCACCAAATCGGTCCGCAACTTCTGCCTCACCAGCCGGCTGGCCCGAAGCCCCGCTTCCTCCCGGGCCCACCCCGCCAGGGCCCGGACGGCCACCGCGGCGGGAAACGCCAGCCACCAGACGGTCAGGTCGCCAAAGCTCCTGTGGTCAAAAATCCAGCCCTGGAAGAACGCCGACAGGACGAAGGCCTGGGCCACCGCCGCCCCGATGCCCAGGGCCCCGGCCACCCAGGCCCAGGTCGGCCACCACCCGGCGTCGCGGGTGCGCGCAGCCAGCCAGGCCTTCAGCGCGGTGTCGGAATCGGAAGGGGGGGGTGATGCCATCGGTTGTCCTCATGGAACCATTCCCCATTGCCCACAAAGAGTCAATCGAGTTTTGGATCAGGGCATCCTGGTTCCCCTTGCGGCGGTGAACAGGGCGTACCATTCGTCCCGGGACAGGGTCACGTCCAGGGCCTTGGCGCAGGCCCTCAGTCGGTCTGGCTTGGAGGTCCCCAGCACGGGCACGATGCCAGCAGGGTGCTTGAGCAGCCACGCCAGCTGGATGGCCTCGGGGGTGGTGGCGTGCTGATGGGCCATGGATTTCACCAGGGCCGAGGTGGCCTTCACGGCTTCGGGCTGGTTTGCGAGGTCTCCGGTCATGACCCCCCGGTCCAGGGGACTCCAGGCCTGCATCGCCACCTGGTGCATCCGGCAATACTCCACCGTTCCCTCCCAGCCGTCGGGGTACTGGGGCGCGTGCTGGTTGAAGCTGATGCCGTACTCCACGAACCCGCTGTGGAGCAGGCTCAGCTGCAGCTGGTTGGCCACCAGGGGATCGGGCAGAAAGGACTGCAGGTACTCCATTTGGAACCGGTTCTGGTTGGAGACGCCGAAGTACCGCACCTTCCCCTGGGCCTTCAGCACAGCGAAGGCTTCGGCCACTTCCTGGGGGTTCCACAAGGGGTCCGGGCGGTGGAGGAGCAGGATTTCGAGGTGGTCGGTACCCAGGCGCCGGAGGATGGCGTCGGTGGCCTCGAGGATGTGCTGCCTGCTGTAGTCGAACCGGTGGGGTGCCCCGGCCGGATCGTCGCCCCAGCGGATGCCCACCTTCGATTGGAGGATGAGTTGGTCCCGGAGGCCGGGGTGCTCCTTGAGGATGCGGCCGAAGACCTCTTCGGACCTGCCGCGCCCGTAGATGTTCGCGTGGTCGTAGAAGTTGGCCCCGAGTTCCAGGCCCGCTTCGAGGAACTCCCGGGCCTGCTTTTCGTGGTCCTTGGTGAGGACGGTGTCCGGGGCCCATCCTCCGCCCAGGCCCATGCAGCCGAGGATGAGCCGGGAACCGTGGAGGGTGGTGTGGGGAAGAAGACTGGTTTGCATGGAAAATACTCCTTCCCCCAGTATCCACCTTCGAGTGCTCTCGAAGGCAAGAGGATTCAGCCTTCCCGGCCGACGGAAATGACCACCTTGCCCCGGGCGTGCCCCGTTCCCAGGTACCGGAGCGCCTCGGCGGTCTCGGCCAGGGGGAATACCCTGTCGATGACCGGAACGATTTTCCCGGCCTCGGCCAGGTCCCGGAGAAGCAGCAAGTCCTCCAGGTTGGGTTTGGCGGACAAGGTGAGGAGTTTCTTCCCAGTTTTCCGGGACATCCACGGTCCCAGAAGGAGGGATTGGAACATCTGGGCCTGACTGCCCCCGGCCATGACGTAGACGCCCCGGGGGGCGAGGGCCCGCCGGTAGTCGCCCAGGGAGTGGAAGCCGTTAACCCCCAGGATGAGGTCGTATTTTTTGCCGTTCCGGGTGAAGTCCTCCCGGGTGTAGTCGACCACGTGGTCCGCTCCCAGGGCTTTTGCCGCTGCCAGGTTCCCAGGGCCGCAGACCGCCGTGACTTCGGCGCCGAAGTGCCGGGCCAACTGGACTGCGAACGTTCCCACTCCCCCGGCAGAACCCTGGATGACCACCGATTGGCCCGGTTTCAAACCGCCCCGGTCCCTGAGTCCTTGAAGGGCGGTGACGGCCGCCAAGGGCACCGCAGCCGCTTCCTCACACGAGAGGTTCCGGGGTTTGGGGGCCAAGGCTCCCTCGTCCACGCAGGTGTACTCCGCAAAACTCCCGGAGCCGGAACCAAACGCGTTTCCGAACACCTCGTCCCCGGGCTGGAACCGCCTCACCGACCTTCCCACCGCCTCCACCGTCCCGGCCAGGTCCGCCCCCAGGATGGGGAGTCGGGGCCGGAACAACCCGGCCATGAGACGCACCAGGAAAATGTCCGCGGTCAACAGGTGCCAGTCGGCGGCGTTCACCGAGGCGGCCTCGATCTTCACCAGCACCTCGTGGTCCCGGGGAACAGGCTTTTCCAAGTCTTCAAACTTCAACACATCGGGGGATCCGTACTTTCGATAGACCAACGCTTTCATGGGGCACCTCTCCTTGGGGAGAAGCATGGGGCGTACCAAGGCGGGGGAGAAGGGGGCAACTCCTTCAAAGGGTTGACTTTATCGGACGAAACTAGTGCCGGGGAGCCAGGGATGGACCATGAAAACCTATCGCTGGCGATCTTGTTTCGTATCAGCAGCGATAGCTGGGTAGAAATCGAAACTTCCTCCTGGCCGTCGCGAGGACGCGTTCCGACGAAGCCGGGTGCGAAGCGGGAACCGGAGCGTGTCTTTGACACGTGAGGATTCACGCGAGCACCTGGCGAAGTCGGAAGGCGCCGTAGCAGGCCCGGAGGAAGTTTTTACCAGGCGTAGGCTTTCGGCGCCTCTCCTCCAGGGCCGGGGAAGATCTCGTCCAACTGTTTCATCGTGGCCTCGTCGAGGGTGATCTCGGTGGCCCGGATCGAATCTTCCAGCTGTTTCACGGTCCGGGGACCGATGATGGGGGCGGTGACCACGGGGTTGGCCAAGAGCCATGCCAGGGCCACCGTCGAGGGTTCCTCCCCCAGCTGGGCGCAGAGCGCCTCCCATTTTTCCAACTTGGCCCGGTTCTTCTCGATGTCCTTGAGGAAGTTTTCCTCGGTCCGACGGCCCTCGCTCACTCCCTTCAACACGCCGCCCAGCAAACCGCCGGCCAAGGGGCTCCAGGGAATCAGCCCCAAACCGTAGTGCCGGCAGGCCGGAATGACTTCCAGTTCGATGGTCCGGGCGTTCAGGTTGTACAGGCTCTGCTCGCTGGACAGGCCCATGAGGCCCCGCTTCGAAGCCTCCTGGCACGCGGTGGCGATGTCCCAGCCGGCAAAGTTCGAACTGCCGGTGTAGACGATCTTCCCCTGGTTGCCCAGCTGGCTGAACGCCTGCCAGATCTCGTCCCAGGGGCAGTCACGGTCGACGTGGTGCATCTGGTACAGATCGATGTGGTCGGTGCGCAGGCGCCGGAGGCTGGCCTCGGCGTGTTTGCGGATCTTGTACGCCGAAAGGAACCGCCCGTCGGTGTTCACCTCGGGAAGGTTGGCCTTCCGCTTCACCGGGTTGTAAACCTTGGTGGCCAACACCACGGCGTCGCGCCGTCCGCCTCCCTGGGCGAACCAGCGGCCCAGAATCTCCTCGGTGTCGCCCTGTTCTCCGCCCCAGCCGTACACGTCGGCGGTGTCGAAGAAGTTGATCCCCAGCTCCAGGGCCCTGTCCATGATCTGGAAGCTTTCCTTCTCGTCGGTCTTCCAGCCGAAGTTCATCGTCCCCAGGCAAAGGTTGCTCACCATCACCCCGTGCTTTCCCAAACGTTTGTTTTGAATGGCCATTGTTTTCACCTCTCGCCCCCAGTATCTCACTTCGAGCGCACTCGAAAGCAAGGGGATCCGGGAAGAAAAGGAACAGGTTCCGGCTCAGGCTCAGGACTGGGCTTCCTTCTCCTTTTTGGAATACCACGCAATCTTGTGGTCGAGTCTGTCCAGGGCGCTGTGGATCTGGTCGAGTTTGGCCACCAGGTCCTGGCGGTGGGCCTCGAGGATGTGCCGACGCTCGGGGATGGTGGCGTCGCCGGCGGTCTGGAGCTCGGCGATCCGGCGCATGGTGGCGATGGGCATGCCCGTAAGCCTCAGGCAGGTGAGGTAGCCCAACCAGTCCAGATCGGCGTCGCCGAAGGTTCTGCGACCCTGGGAATCCCGGGGGAGGAAGGTCAGAAGGCCTTCCTTTTCGTAGTAGCGGATGGTGTGGACGGTGAGGCCGGTGTGGTCGGCGGCGTCCTTGATCGTTCTGGTCATGGTTTCATGGTAGCATGGGGCAGGAGGGGCTATGGGTGAGCTTTTGAATTTTTTCCCGTCGAAACTGGTGGGAGTCTGCGCGGGGTTCCGGGACGGGACCCTGGTGGCGGCGGTGGCTGCGGTCACCATCCGTCACGACGACGGGTTGATTCTGGAGTTCCCCAAGGCGAATCCGTTCGTCCCGGGCCAGGCCCTGACCGTGCACCTGGACGACAGGGTGGGGTCCGAGATGTACTCCATCGAACTCAAAGTGCACCGCACCTCCTATAAGGGAACGGTGGCCTCGGTGGCCGGCAACCAGGCCCAGGTGCAGGTGGTCGATTACGACCTCTTCTACGGTACACGGGTGGTGGCCCGGGCCCAAGCCCCCGGCTATCGGCACCCGGTGGACGGGCGGCCTCCCAGGGCGCTGGCCGAATCTCCGCTACGGTCCATGGCCTTGGCCGACGAGGCCGAGGTATCGAACCAACTGGGTGTCCTGATCACCCGGGCGCCCGACCGTCCCCACACCACGGTGATGGCCTTCCTCAGCGGGGTGGAAGACGATATTTTCCTGATCACCGACCAGAGGTCGTTCAAGTATCAGCTGCTGACCAGGGACCCCGGGTGCGCGTTCGCCATCGACCATAGGGCCACGTTCTCGTTCGAGCGTCACGTGGAGTGGAACTACACCATCTACGAGACCCGGGCCCACCGGGTCGACCAGGCTTCGACCCTATTTGCCCCCATCCAGAGGGAATTCGTCCACAAGAACCCTTGGGAAACCGCGTTCTTCTCGTCGCCCGATGCGGTGTTGATCCACTTGGCTCCTTCCCGGATCATCCATCAGGACGTGTTGGGACTGTAGGGGCTACGCCAGGCCGTCCAGCTGGCGGTAGAGTTTCCACAGTTTATCGCCGTATTTGGGGTCGGCTGCCCAGCGGCCGGTCAACGACCGCATGGTCGGGGCCGTTCCCCGTTTGACGTACCGGAACCGGGGGTCGACCAGGGTGGAAGCCACGGGCGCGATAGACCCGTAGGCCTTCAGGTGCTGCACGTGGGCCAGGGCTCCGGTCTGCACATCGGGGAAGCTCAGCCCGGCCACGCCTCCGCCGGTGACGCCCAAACCCGCAAAGTTGTTCTGCCCGGGTTGGACGTCGCCCCCGAACCTGAGCCAGTTTGTCTCATGCAGCATCTGGACCAGGGCCAGGGTCTGGTTCACGCCCTCGTTCCGGCACGCGTCGCGGTACGCCGACCACACGGCGGTCCAGCGGTCCCGGCCCAGGGCCGGGTTCCGGGGAATCACGAACGACAAGAACCTGTCGAGGGGAACTTGGTCCGACCCCATCACCGGCGGATCGTCGGTTTGGGGGGGGCGGATGGGGGGCAGGGTGGCGCAGGAGGCCAGGACGAGGAGGGACAGACCCAAGGCGAGCCGGATTTGGTTCATGTCCCTCCTATCGGCAGATTCCGGAGTCTCTTTCAAAACTACTGCGGTGGCTTTTGGACCACGCCACGCCCTGCCTCGAATCCTCACGTGTCAAGGCGCATGAATGCGCCGACACGCTCCGTTTCTCGGGGCGGGTTTGGCTTGCCAAAAGCCTTCCTCGCGACGTTTTGAAAGAAACTCGCTAAAGTCCTGAGGTTTTCATCAGCAGGGCGAGGTCGACGAGGCGCTTGGAGAACGCCCATTCGTTGTCGTACCACGAGAGCACCTTCACCATGCGGTTTCCGATGACCAGGGTGGACAGCGCGTCGACCACCGACGACCGGGGGTCGCCCTGGTAGTCCGAGGACACCAGCGGTTCTTCGCTGTAGCCCAAAATGCCCTTCAGGGGGCCGGTTTCCGACGCCTGGCGGAACGCCGCGTTCACCTCGGCCACGGTGACATCCCGGGCTAGGGTAACGGTGAGGTCGACGATGGACACTACGGGAACGGGAACCCTCAGCGAATAGCCCGTGAGTTTCCCGTCCAGGGAGGGGATGACCTTGCCTATGGCCTTGGCCGCCCCGCTGGAGTAGGGGACGATGGACAGGGCCGCGGCCCGGGCTCCCCGCAGGTCCTTTTCGGGCTGGTCGTGGAGCACCTGGCTGTTGGTGTACGCGTGGGTGGTGTTCATCAGGCCGTGCTCGATGCCGAACGCCGCGTGGAGCACCTGGGCCACGGGAGCCAGCCCGTTGGTGGTGCACGAACCGTTACTCACAACCCGGTGCTTGGCGGGGTCGTACAGAGTGTGGTTGACCCCCATCACCACGGTCAGATCGTCCCCCTTGGCCGGTGCCGAGATGATCACGCGCTTGGCCCCGCCCTTGGTGATGTGAACCTCGGCCTGGGCCTTGTCGGTGAACCGGCCCGTGGACTCGATGACCACCTCGACCCCCACCGAAGACCAGGGGATGTTCCCGGGGTCCCGTTCGGCGAAAACGGTGATGGGCTGTCCGCCGACGGTGATCTTGCCCGGGGCGTGGGTGACCTCGGCCTCGAGTTTGCCGAGGATGGAGTCGTGCTTGAGCAGGTGGGCCAAGGTGGCGCTGTCGGTGAGGTCGTTCACCGCCACGATGCGGAAATCCTTGTGGCCCAGGGCCGCCCTGAGGACGTTGCGCCCGATGCGGCCGAAGCCGTTGATACCGATGGAAACCATAATTCTCCTTCGAACCCTTCTCAAAACTACTGCGGAGGCTTCTGCCTTCGCCAAAACCTCCCTCAAATCCCGAGGAGCGAAAGCCTGGAGCTCCGAGATGCAGCGAAGTGCCGCCATGCGGAAGTTTTAGCTCTGCCCGAGGATTCCGAACCATCCAACGGATGGTTCGGTGCTCCGGTTTTCGGATCGATTTTGACTTGTCAGAAGCCTTCCTCGCTACGTTTTGAGAGGGGTTCTTTATGCTATTAACATAGAAAGAACGGGACATGGCGGAAAGGACGAGCATGGTTCAAATCATGCCAAACCGGGTACGGTATTCCGAGGGGGTGACGCCCAGGTGGCGCTCGAAGGTGCGGCGCAGGGTCAGGGCCGACCCCAGGCCGCAGGCCGCGGCTACGCCGTCGATGGTTTCCCGGCCCTGTTCCAATCTTTGCCGGGCCGCCTCGACCCGGATCTGCTCGATGAACCGGGCTGGAGTCATTCCGGTCTGGCGGACGAAGACCCGGGTGAAGTTCCGGGGGCTCATGGCGGCCCGGTCTGCCAGCTTTTCGACCCCGAGGTCTCCGGCCAAATTCTCCAGGGCCCAGGCCTGAACGTCGCGGATGGGTCCGGGTTCGCTGGCCTGGCCCGCCAGGAACCGGCTGAACTGGGATTGGCCGCCGGGCCGCCGGAGAAACATCACCAGATCCTGGGCCACCTCCCTGGCCACCGCCAGCCCCAGATCCTCCTCCACCAGGGCCAAGGCGAGGTCAAACCCCGAGCTGGCCCCCGCCGAGGTCCAAATCTTTCCATCGTGGACATAGATGGGGTCGTCCTCCACCAGCACCTGGGGGAACATCTGGCGCATCTGGGCCGTCCGGCGCCAGTGGGTGGTGGCCCGGTGCCCGTCGAGGAGGCCGGATTGGGCGAGGATCAGGGCGCCGGCGCAGACGGAAACGACCCGGCGGGCCCGGGGTTCGGCCAGGCGGATCCAGTCGGCCACGGCGCTCTGCTCCTCTGAAGAGGTCCCCCGGCCGGTGACCATCAGGGTGTCCCAGGGGTTCCCGGGGTCGAGGTCGGCCAGACAATGGTCGGCCACGAGGTTCAATCCGGACCGGCCGTGGGCCACTTTGTGGTGCAGGGTCGTGGCCACCCGAATCCGGTATCGGGGTTGGGGCGAGGCTTCAGACAGATGGAGGTTGGCCCAGTGGAAGACGTCGGCCACCCCCGCCGCCTCGAAGAGCAGGCCCTCTTGGGGGACGATGAGGAGGATGTCCCGGGAGTCGGGGTCGGTCATGTTTTGAGGATCTTCTTCTTAGCCAAAATGGTTTGAAACGCTTCGCGCCATTCTTCCGGGGATTTTTGCGGGAACTGCTCCAGGACGGCGGGGTTCAGATCGTCCCAAGAAATCTGGTTCCGGGCCCGGTGCCAGAGAAAATCCCCTAGGGAGACCACACAGACCGCGTCCCGGGAAGACCGGGAGGCTTCCAAGGGCAGGTGGTGGTACTGGATGATCTCGACGATGCGGTCGGGAAACTTCCATTTCCGGGCCAGTTCGGCTCCGGCCAACGAGTGGTTGAGGCCGTTGGTCAGCACCTCGGTCCGGAACGTGTTCCAGCCCCGGGCGAGGCAGAGGGCCCCCAGGGTTTCGGTCAGACCGGGGACCAGCGAATTGACGATGATTTCGCCGAAGTCGTGGAGCATGGCCCCCAGAAAGATGGCCCCGGAAAGGTTCGACAGCTTGGCCGCTTTGGTCAGCTCCCGGCAGTACCAAGCCACCTCGATGGCGTGTTCCATCAGCACCTTCACCGCCGGAACGTGGAAGTCGTTGATCAGCAGCCTCTCGGCCGTGACGGCCAACAAGAGGTCCTGGATGGCGGGGAGGCCCAGGATCCGTACCGCTTCCTCGATGGTCTCGACCTTCCGCGACAGGTTGTACATGGAAGAATTCGCGGCCTTGAGGAGGCTGGCGAGGAGGTTGGGGTCCTTCCGGACGATGGGGCTGATGTGGACGAAGGATTTGGTGGGGTCGTCGAGGATTTGCAGCACCTGCATGACGTGGTCGGGGAACTGGGGGATACGGTCGATGGCGGCCACCGCGGCTTCGGCCAGGGTTTCCACCGTGGCCTCGGCCTGGGGAGGGATCACCAGCGTGGCCGTGGTTCCCTGGTCGTCGGAGGTCAGCGTCAGCTGGTCCTCGTCGAGCCCGAGTTTGCGAAGCATAAGGATGGTGATGATGAGGCCCAGCCCTCCGCCTTCGCTCTGGTCCAACTCGACACCCAAGACCTCTTGGATGGTCTGGTACCGGCGGGCCAGCTCGATTTTCTCCCGGTAACGCTGGGCTTCGATGGGCAGCAGGGGAGCGTTGTTGAACACCGTGAAAACGAGGTTCTTCTCGTCCCGGCCGAACCACACCCTCAGGACGGCCTTCCTCTGGGTCAGGGCCTTCACCAGGGACGGTCCCTCGGACGACACCGCCTGCTTGAACCCCGCCATGCCCTTTTCGTACTGGGCCGGGTCGGCCTGGTTCAGCCCCTGGACCGCGAAGTGGGCCCGCTTGAGGTTGGCCTTGTCGGCGTTCCCGGCCAGCTCGGCGACGATGTAGTTGAGGCTGGTGAAACAGTCGTATCGCCCCTCGTCCATCAGAAAGTCTTCCAGAGCCTGGGAAATTTGGAGGCGTTCGGTGTGCTGAAATGTGAGCCATTCGTCGGAGTAGCGGGTCTTTGCCATCTGGTAACTTCCCTGACTCAGGGTCGGTGCCGGAGGAAATCCTGTCAAGACCCAAAGTGGTTTGACCGGGGGCTGGAGAAGGCTTACTTTCGGACCATGGAACTCGGCATCTACAGCTTCGGGGACTATGTTCCCAACCCACCTTGGGGCCAGGGCATCACCCCGGGCCAGCGGATGAAAAACCTGGTGGAGGAAATCGTTCTGGCGGACCAGGTGGGCCTCGATGTCTTCTCTCTGGGTGAACACCACAGGCCCGACTTCATCGTCTCGTCCCCGGTGACCGTCTTGGCCGCGGCCGCGGCCCGGACGAAGAGGATCAAGCTGGGAACGGCCGTCACCGTCCTGAGTTCCGAGGATCCGGTGAGGGTGTTCCAGCAGTTCGCCACCCTCGACCTGCTCTCCGACGGCCGGGCCGAGATCATGGCCGGCCGGGGATCGTTCATCGAGTCGTTCCCCCTGTTCGGGTACGATCTGGACGACTACGAACAGCTGTTCACCGAAAAGCTTGAGCTCCTGCTGGCCATCCGTGACTCCGAAAGGGTCACGTGGTCGGGGAGCGGGAAATTCCGGGCCCCCCTCACCGGTCAGGAAGTCTTGCCTAGGCCGTTGCAGAACCCTCTGCCCGTGGTCATCGCCGTGGGCGGCAGCCCGGAGTCCGCGGCCCGGGCCGGCACCTTGGGGCTGCCCCTGGCCCTGGCCATCATCGGTGGG
>Ga0302321_100003966_pt1 | contig 12734 bp, 10 predicted proteins | sample Fen_T0_1_FD_202505 | JGI IMG/M metagenome (GOLD analysis project Ga0302321, IMG submission 202505) | Peat permafrost microbial communities from Stordalen Mire near Abisko, Sweden - Fen_T0_1 | ecosystem: Environmental > Terrestrial > Soil > Wetlands > Permafrost | place: Sweden: Abisko...
GGTCACCTTCGCCGATGTCGCCGGTGTCGAGGAGGCGAAATTCGAGCTGCAGGAGGTGGTGTCCTTTCTGAAGGATCCCAAGAGCTATGGCCGGCTCGGCGCGCATGTGCCCAAGGGCATTCTGCTGGTCGGCCCGCCCGGCACCGGCAAGACGCTGCTGGCGCGCGCGGTGGCCGGCGAGGCCGAGGTCGCCTTCTTCTCGATCTCCGGTTCGGAGTTCGTCGAGATGTTCGTCGGCGTCGGCGCGGCGCGGGTGCGCGACCTGTTCGAGCAGGCGCGGAAAGCTGCGCCCTGCATCATCTTCATCGACGAACTGGATGCGCTGGGGCGCAGCCGCAGCCAGGGCGGGTTCGGCGGGTACGACGAGAAGGAGCAGACCCTCAACCAGCTTCTCTCCGAACTCGACGGCTTCGATCCCTCCTCCGGCGTCATCCTGCTCGCCGCCACCAACCGGCCGGAGATCCTCGATCCGGCGCTGCTGCGCGCCGGCCGCTTCGATCGACAGGTGCTGGTGGATCGTCCGGACAAGAGCGGACGGGTGGCGATCCTGAAGGTGCATGTGCGCAAGATCAGGATGTCAGGCGATGTCGATCTGGACAAGGTCGCGGCAATGACCACGGGCTTCACCGGCGCCGACCTCGCCAATCTGATCAACGAGGCGGCGATCGCGGCGACCCGGCGCCGCGCGGAGCAGGTCGGCTTCGACGATTTCGCGACCGCGATCGAGCGCATCGTCGCCGGCATCGAGAAGAAGAGCAGGGTGCTCAACAAGGACGAGCGCCGGCGGGTGGCCTATCACGAGATGGGCCATGCGCTGGTCGCGGCCAATCTGCACGGCGTCGATCCGGTGCAGAAGGTCTCGATCATCCCCCGTGGCGTCGGCGCGCTCGGCTACACGATGCAGCGGCCGACCGAGGACCGCTTTCTGCTCTCGATCAGCGAGTTGAAGAATCGGATCGCGGTGCTGATGGGAGGCCGCGCCTCCGAGCATTTGATCTTCGACGGCGACGTTTCGACCGGCGCCGCCGACGACCTGCAGCGGGCCACCGAGATCGCGATCGAGATGGTCACCAAATACGGCATGGACGCCAATGTCGGACAGCGCACCTATGCGCCGAAGCCGCAGAGCTTTCTTGTCAGCGCGCAGGACGCCGTAGTGAGCGCAGCCGACATCACCGGCCGCGAGATTGATCTCGCGGTCCGTGATCTGATCGAACTCGGCGACGTCCGCGCCCGCGCCATTCTGGACGCGCATCGCGTCGATCTCGACAAGGGCGTCGAGCTTCTGATCGCGAAGGAGACACTGACCGCGGAGGAGTTCGCGCCGCTGCGGCCCTTGACGGAGCAGGCAATGACGGTCGCGCAAACCTGCGAAGCAAGCTCGTTCGGCCGCTCCCGCGTATCAGTCTGATCGGGATCAATTCGACGACGGTCGAAAAATGCCGGCCGGCGAATCTGTGCGCGCGAGTCCGTGTCATGGGCAGATCAGCTGCAATGATGCCTATGTTGCCGCCGCCTCGCCGAGTTGAAATTTCGCAAGGCGAGTCTTCTGTATCAGGATACTTGCAATCCGATTCGTAAGGACGAGAAGTTCGCTGAGGACTGACAATACTCGGCACGGCAGTCATCCGTGCACCGCAAAGTAAGCAATTCACGGCATTTTCTCAGGCATATCCAATCGAGGAAATTGCCGTGAGACTCAGCAATATGAAGATTACATCGAAGCTCGTCATCCTGGTGGGCGTGACGATTGTTGGCCTTTGCGTGGCCGGTGCTCTCGCTGCCTTCATGGTGAAGCGCGAGATGCTGTCCGAGCGCACCGAGCAGCTGAAAGCCATCGTCGAGGTCGGGCGCAATATCGCCGGGTCATTGCATAAGCAGATTGAATCGGGACAGCTGACCAAGGATGCGGCGGTAGCCGAATTCGTCCGTCGCATCGAGCCGATGACCTATGACAAAGGCAACGGCTATCTGTTCGTCTACAATATGGATGGCACCGTCGTTTACCTGCCCGGCTTCAAGCCGGGCACCAACCGGCTCGAGGTCTTGGTGAACGGCCGGCCGGTGACGCGAGAATTACGTGACATGATCGCCAAGGATGGCGAGGGCTCGTTGCAGTATGAGTTCGTGAAGCCAGGGCAGGAGGTTCCGCTGGCCAAATTGTCCTACGTGGCGGGCATCCCAGCCTGGAGCATGTTCGTTGGAACCGGCACCTATCTGGACGATCTCGATGTCAAGCTGAAGCCGCTCATCACGGGAATCGGCCTCGCGATGCTGATGATCGCCGGCATTTCCGGCGTGATCGCCTGGCTGATCAGCCGCAGCATCGCCCGCCCCCTGGGCGCGCTTGGCGCGCGCATGAAGTCGCTGGCCGAAGGTTCGCTCGATGACGAAATCCCGGGTGTCGGCCGCGGCGACGAGGTTGGCGCGATGGCAAAGACGGTGCAGGTCTTCAAGGACAATGCGGTGCGGATTCGCGGACTCGAGCAACTCGAGGCGGAAACCCAATCGCGGGCGGCCGCGGAACGCCATGCGACGATGCAGAGGCTTGCCGATGACTTCGAGCGCAGCGTCAACGGCATCGTGCGCTCGGTCTCGGCAGCTGCCACCGGAATGCAGGCCAGCGCGCAGTCGATGACGGCGACGGCAAGCGATGCCAGCTCGCGGGCATCGACCGTCGGCGCCGCATCCGCGCGATCATCGGATAATGTCAGTACCGTTGCAGCCGCGGCGGAAGAGCTGTCGGCCTCCGTTGGGGAGGTGCTGCGGCAGGTCTCGCAGTCGAGCGAGATTGCCAGCAAGGCGGTCGGCGATGCGGAGCGTACCAACGCCACGGTTCAGCAACTGTCGAGCGGCGCCGAGAAGATCGGCGAGGTCGTGCAACTGATCCACAGCATTGCGTCGCAGACCAACCTGCTGGCGCTGAATGCGACGATCGAAGCCGCGCGGGCCGGAGAATCCGGCCGTGGTTTTGCCGTCGTCGCTTCCGAAGTGAAGGCGCTGGCGAGCCAGACCGCCAAGGCGACCGAGGAAATCTCGGCGCAGGTTTCGGCCATGCAGGCTTTCACCAGCGAGGCCGTGAACTCGATCAGCGCCATCACCGGCACCATCGGCCAGATGAGCCAGATCACTACGCGGATTTCGGCGGCGGTCGAACAGCAGGGCGCCGCGACGCAGGAAATCGCCCGCAACATCCAGCAGGTGGCGGCCGGCTCCAGCGAAGTCAACGCCCATATCGGCGGCGTCAGTGCCGCGGCCGAGGCGACCGGTACGGCGGCGAGCAACGTGTTGTCGAACGCCCGTGACCTCGACGGCCAGTCCGGCATGCTCCGCACCGCGGTGGACGAGTTCCTGAGCAAGGTCCGTGCGGCCTGAGGTTGACCTGTCCTCGAATCGTTTGCCGGCAAAAAAGCCACCCTTGCGGGGGGCTTTCGCCGTTCAGGCAGTAGCGGGCAGTTGTATTACTTCGCCTTGAGCAAGTCGCCGACCTCGAGCAGCACGAACTCGTTGTCGTCGGCCTTGTTCGGCTCGCGGCTCGACGAGAACGGCAGATTGTTGTCGTTGCCGACGATGATATGCGTCTCGTCGACGCGGTCGACGTTCTCGATGGTGAAGAACGGGAAGGTCAGCACGCCGTCATTGAGCGGCTTGCGGGCCTTGTGGTCGGGATCCCGGATCTTCATCAGGTCGACATAGGCGATCTTGCGGGCCGGCTTGCCGACATTGGCGTCGCCGAGCTCGATCTTGTAGACCCGCTTGAACTTGGCTATGTCGGGAAAGCAGTTGTCGCCGCGGATCCCTTGCGGACATGCCTTGTCCGCGGTGCCCTCGCCGTTGTCACGCTCGATCACTAGCCCGCTGGTCCCGTCGATCATGTTGAAGTCGCCGATCGCGTTGCCGTTCTGCTCGAACGTATATTGCCAATAGCGTCCGGTGAACTTCTCCGCGTCGACGTCGAATTCGAGAATGCGGGAAGCTTCCTTGCCGTCGATTTTCTCCCACTCCTTCGTCTCGGCATTCCACAGCGGTCCCTCGAGCAGCGCATAGAGGAACTTGCCGTCGATCGAGGAGGCGAAGCCCTCAAAACCCTTGGAGCGGCGCAGGTTGACGTTGGTATAGGTGGCGCCCGGAGCGCCGGGCGACTGCACCGCCCAGTGATCCGGCGAACGCACCGGCTTGCCGTCGGCGACCGTCTCGAACACGGCGATAATCTTGCCGCTCTTGTCGGCCTTCAGGATGTAGGGGCCGAACTCGTCGCCGATCCAGAAGCTGTCGCCGATGACCTGGAAGCCCTCGGTGTCGAAATCAGACCCGGTGAGGTAGCGCTTGGCGGTATCCTCATGCACGATCCGGAACGGCACCTTCCTGTCGGGATCGTGCAGGAACACGGTCTCCTGCGGTTCCAGCTTGCCGCTGCTCCAGTCGATCTTGTAGCGGTTCAGGTACAGCATCGAGTCCGGCGAGTTGTAGCGCGAGCCCATGCCGTTGTCGGTGATTACCCAGAACGTTCCATCCGGCATTTTCTTGATGCCGGAATGGCCCTGACGCGGCTGGCCCTTGAACGGCAGCGACACGCCGGTCGGCCGCTCGGCGGATTTTCCCATCACGCTGCCGATCGCGTCGACGCGCTTGCCTGTGGTATATTTTCCGGATGTCTTCAGATCGTCCGGCGCATCGGCGGGCGCATCGACAAACGACTCTGCCGACAGCAGCGCGTGGCCTGCGAGCGTCGCCGGAAATTCGCCCTCGCCTTGGGCAAAGGCCGCGCCTGCGGTCAGAACCAGCGAGGCGACGGTCGAGAGAAAATGCAGGCGCATGGAAAGCTCCGTTGATTGGTCATGCGCCGTTCTTGAGCGGATAGCCTGACGTCCCGCTGACAGTTTTATGACCGGTGGATGATGCCTGCCGCGGCCCCGGGTTTTCCTGACCCGTTTTCATCTTTGGTCGGACCTGAAGGCCCTAGTCACGGTGCTCGATCGACCAGGGTGCGGAATGTGATTGAATGACGGGGCGCATCGACTCCGGGAATGCTGTGTTGCCACAGTGCCCGCGATTCGCCCGACATCAGGTAGAGCGAACGAGGCTCGGCCGCGAGCGTATGACGCTGCCAGGTGTTGCCGGCCGGCCTGCGAAAGCGGAACCTGCAGGGGGAGCCCAGCGACACACCGAAGATGCGATCGAAGTGAGGCTTGTCGCGGTGCCAGCCGATGCCGACGCCAGTGTCGTATTCGGTGCAGAGAATCTGGGCGATCCGGGTCGACGGGCCGCCGAAGCGTTCCACCCGGCCGATCAGCGGTGAAAGCCAGTCCGGGATCGGCTCGGTTTCCTGTAGCCGCCGCAGCGTGTAATCGTAGCGGAACCCGAACGATGCGACCCGGCGTTTGCCCTCGTAGGCGCCAAACTGGAACGGCAGCAGCGGCAGCGCCGAGATGCGGCCGATCAGCTCTCTTTCCAGATCAGGCGAGATGAACTCGGCGGCATAATGCAGGCCTTCCGGCAAGCCTGCCGGTGAGGCGTTGTCTGGCGGAAAAAGCGCGAATTGTTGCCCGGTCAAGCCGGCGTCCTCTCTGACGTGTGGATGCCGCATCATATAGGCACGCGGATTTCAGGGAGAAGGGAGGTCAGGGTTGCTAGCGGTGTCGGAGCGGAGCACCCGCGGCGGGCGCGCCTCGATCGGCGTCGCGCGCTCATCGGTCATCTCGGGCGCTTCGTATCAGGCAGCGTGAAGCTCACGGTCTCGCTGGTGATCACCCGGTGCGTCGGGTCGGCTAGTTCAAACAGCACCTTGTGCGGGCCGGGCGGCAGGCCGACCACCATCACCGTCTCGCCGCTGGCATCGACGAAATGCCATGGCGCGTCGTCGACGGTAATGTGGACATGTCCGATCCGTGGCGACACGTCGAGCGCTCCCTTGCCGAACACCGGCACCACGCGCAGGTTCTCGGTCCTGTACTGGATGAAGACCAGGCCCTGGACCAGTTGTTCGGGCAGCGGCGGGTCCACGATCAGCCTGGCGGGCGCTTCGTTTTCGATGGCGACCAGCGGTGACGCGCCGCGAACATCCCTGGCGCTCTGCGCCAAGGCACTGGCGGCGAACAGCGTGCAGGCGGCCAGGGCGACGAGGCCGTCAATACCGGCATCCATGATGTTTCTCCTCGAAGGGGTCGGTTGGGCTACGCGACCTTGCGCCCAAGAAAGTCGCGGATCAGCGGCACCATCTCGTCGAACCTGTCCTCGAGGGCGAAGTGACCGCTGTCGATCAGGTGAAACTCGACCTCGGGCAGGTCGCGCCTGTAGGGATGGGCGCCGTCGGCCGGGAAAATGAAATCGTTCTTGCCCCAGACGATCAGCGTCGGCGGCTTGTGCTTGCGGAAATAGGCCTGGACTGCCGGATAGAGCGGCAGGTTGGTGCGGTAGTCATAGAGCATGTCGAGCTGGATCTCGTTGTTGCCCGGCCGATCCAGCAACGCCTGGTCGTGCACCCAATTGTCGGGCGAGATGCGGCTTAAGTCGGACATTCCGTCGGTGTACTGGAACTCGGTCGTCTCCCGCGTGAACAGCTTGTTCAGCGCCTGCCGGCTTGCGGCAGACCCGTCGGCCCAGTAGGTCTTGATCGGATTCCAGAACTCCTTCAGGCCCTCGTCATAGGCGTTGCCGTTCTGCACGATCAGACCGCTGATGCGCTCGGGGTGCTTCAGCGCCAGCCGCCATCCGACCGGCGCGCCGTAGTCCATCACGTACATCGCGCAGCGGGTGACGCCGAGCTGATCGAGCAGGCCGCCGACCAGTTCGCCGAAGCGATCGAACGTGTAGCTGAATTTCGCGCGGTCCGGGGCGTCGCTCTGGCCATAGCCGGGATAATCAGGCGCAATCACGTGATAGCGATCCGCCAGCGCCGGGATCAAATTGCGGAACATGTGCGACGATGTCGGAAAGCCGTGGAGCAGCAGTACCACCGGTGCATCCTTCGGTCCCGCCTCGCGGTAGAAAATCCTGATCCCGTCGACGGTGGCTGTGCGATGATAGGTGACGGGATAGGCCAAAGCCGTGCCCTTCGCGGCGGGCTTGGAACTGGCCGATGCGGATCGCGGCCATGCGAACGCCGAGGTCAGCCCGGCAAGCCCGGCGACGAGCGTGCGACGATCAAGGTCGGCCTGCTTGTCGGCGGTCGGAACGGATCCCATGTCATCCTCCATCATCTTTCCCAATCATCTTTCGTCGTGTTTGCTAAACGCCCTGGTAGACCAGCCTGGTGAAGAATCCGGGATCGATCACGAACTGACCCCATTTCGCGTCGAAGGCGGCGGTCGGTTTGGCCGCGATCGTCTCGTCGCGCGATCGACCTTGTCTCTTGAGGGTTGCGACGTTGTCCCTGACGGCCGCCAGCATGTCCCGGAATTCCTTCAGTTCAGCCTTGTTGCTGACCGGCCGACCGTGGCCCGGAATGATGATGCTGTCGTCCGTCGCCGCCGCCAGGGTCGCGGTGCATGCGGCGATCATTCCGTCAATGCTGCCGCCGGTCGAGTAGTCGATGAACGGGTAGATGCCGTTCCAGAAGGTGTCGCCGACATGGATGATGTTGGCCTCGGTGAAGGTGACCGAAATGTCGCTGTCGGTATGCGCGGGCCCGTAATGCTTCAGAGCGATCGAGGCGCCATTGCGCTTCAGATGGTGCTCGCTTGCAAACACCTCGTGCGGAATCCCGATCGGCGCCAACGGGAGGAAATTGTAGTCCCAATCCTCGACCCGCTGCACCGCGGAGAGATGCTTGCGGGTGTTCTCCTGGGCGATAATCACGGCGCCGGTCGAATGAAGCCATTCATTGCCGCTGGTGTGGTCAAAATGCCAGTGGGTGTTGACGAGATGGGTCACGGGTTCGGCGCCTATTGCATCGAGCGCCTTGCTGACCTGTGGACGCGAGACGGCGATGCCGGCATCGATGAGCACCTTGCCGTCTTTGCCCGTCAGCACGGCGATGTTGCCGCCGGATCCCTCCAGCACGCTGATATTGTTTCGGAGCCGGTGCGTGACGATCGGCGATGTCGCGGCACTGTTCTTGATCAGGCTGACGATGCCCCGCGCCTCGGCGAAAGCCTGGCGCGGCGTCGACCACTCCGCCGTGGCCGCAACGGCCGCGCTGCCGACGCAGCAGAGGCAGAAGCGCCGTCGCGACAAGAGATCACGCTCCATGACGTCCTCGCCATTTCGTCCCGTCAATCTGCAAGACGACGTTGGTTGTGCCGGCCGGGCAGCCGGCCGGTGATTCAGCCTTGAATGAAGGCAAGAAGGTCGTTGTTGAGCATGGCCTTGTGCGTGGCCATCAGGCCGTGGGGGGCGCCCGGATAGACCTTCAGCGTCGCCGTCTTGATGAGCTTCGAGGACAGCAGCGCGGAGTCCGCAATCGGGACGATCTGGTCGTCGTCGCCATGGAGAACCAGCGTCGGAATATCGATCGCCTTGATATCCTCGGTGAGGTCGGTCTCGGAGAAGGCCTTGATGCAATCGTATGCGCCCTTGAGCCCGACCTGCATGGACCACATCCAGAAGGCATCCTTCACGCCCTGCGACACCGTCGATCCGGGCCGGTTGGCGCCGTAGAACGGCAGGCTGAGGTCGCGGTAGTATTGCGAGCGATCGCCGGCGACCCCGGCCCGGATGCCGTCGAACACTTCGATCGGAAGGCCTCCGGGATTGGTGGCTGTCTTCAGCATCAGCGGCGGGATCGCCGACATCAGCACCGCCTTGGCAACGCGCTTGGTGCCGTGCCGCCCAAGATAGCGCGCGACCTCGCCGCCGCCGGTCGAATGGCCGATCATGACGGCACCCTTGAGATCGAGCGTCTCCATCAATGCCGAGAGATCGTCGGCATAAGTCGTGAGGTCGTTGCCGTTCCAGGGCTGGCTGGAGCGGCCGTGGCCGCGGCGGTCATGGGCGATACAGCGGAAGCCGCGCGATGCGAGGAACCACAGCTGGTCGTCCCAGGCGTCGGCGTTGAGCGGCCAGCCATGAGAAAACACCACCGGCTGGCCCGTGCCCCAATCCTTGTAGTAGATCTCCGTGCCATCCTTTGTCCTGATGCTGCTCATCGCGCGTGCTCCTGTCGTTGTGCGAGCGATGCCGCCCATTTCCGTTTCGCCGGAGGCGGCTTTGGCGGACGGAGTCGCGAGAGTGGCCGCGAGAATTCCTCCGAGCAGCACACCGCGTCGAGATACGATCCGAGTTCCATCGCGCTGAATTTCTAGGCAGCTCATGGCGTTGCCTCCAACGCCACCGGAGGTAACCGATTGCGGCGCCGACGAGCAGCCAATATGATCGAGAAGCTACTTCTCGAAATTTGGAAAGGCGGAATGGATGGATCGCCTGGAAGCGATGGCGGTCATCATAGCCGTCAACGAGACGGGGAGTTTGTCGGCGGCATCACGGCGGTTGAGGACACCGGTCGCGACCGTCAGCCGCAAGGTCTCCGACCTGGAGGCGCGCCTGAAGGCTGAGCTGTTTCAGAGATCGTCGCGGCGGCTGACGCTGACCGATGCGGGGCGATCCTATATCGAGGCCTGCAAGCGCATCATCGAACAGGTGGAGGATGCCGAACGCGCGGTGTCGGGGGAGTACAGAGTTCCCAAGGGCGATCTTGCGGTGACGGCGCCGTGGGGCCTCGGGCACATGCACTTGCTTGCGATCGCCGTGGAGTTCCTGGACGCTTACCCGGACATCTCGTTGCGGATGGTGTTGACGGACCGCGTCGTGAACACGGTCGAGGAAAACATCGACGTCTCGATCCGGATCGGTACGCTTCCGGACAGCAGCATGATCGCGACCCGCATCGGATCGGTGCGACTCGTCCTCTGCGCGAGCCCGTCCTATCTCGCGGCGCGCGGACGCCCGACGGATCCCGATGATCTCGCCGATCATGACTGCATCACCGTGGATTCGCTGGCGGCTCCGCGCAGCTGGAAATTCATCAAGGCAGGGCGCGAAATCGCGGCGCCGATCCGATCGCGATTGACGGTCAGCGATTCCGAGGCGGCGATCGATGCGGCGATATCAGGCGCGGGCATTGCGCGCGTGATGTCGTACAAGATGGAGGGCGCCCGACGCGCGGGCACCCTGGTGACGATGCTGGAGGAGTTCGAGCTCGAGCCGCGGCCGATGCATATCGTCTATGCCGAGCGCAAGCCGGTGCCGCTGAAGCTGCGCGCATTTCTCAATTGGGTGATACCGCGCCTCAAGTCCCGGCTCGACTGACGCGATGCACGGTGCCCGCGCGAACCTGCGGGCGCCGTGCAGGGCGATCAGCTGTTCGGACCGCGGTCCATGCTGACCGGCTGCCAGCGCTTGAGTTCAGTGTCCTGCAGCACCGAGGGATTGACGCAGCTTGCCGGCCACAGGCCCTGCAACACCAGCGACAGTTCATGGCCGACGCGGCGCTTGCGCGCCTCGTCGAAGCGGGCCGAGGCCGAGGCGACATGCGCGGTCAGGGTGACGTTGTCCATGCGCAGCATCGGATTGTTGTGCGAGGGCGGCTCGGTCTCCAGCACGTCGAGCGCGGCATGCGCGATCCAGCCCTCCTGCAGTGCCTTGATCAGGGCCTCCTCGTTCACGGTGGCGCCGCGCCCGGTATTGATGAAGATCGCGGTCTTCTTCATTTGCCGGAAATGCGGCTCGCCGAGCATGTGGTGCACCTCGGGTCGCGCCGGCGCATGCATCGAGACGAAATCGGACTGCGACAGCACTTCCGAGAGCGTCGCCGGCATCACGCCGTGATCGGAGATCAGCGTCTCCTGGATGAAGGGATCGCAGGCCATCATGCGCAGGCCGAACGGAGCCGCGCGCTTGGCAACCAGGCGCGCCACCCGTCCGAACGAGATGAAGCCGAGCGTCTGGCCCATCAGCCGGGGAATCTTCATCAGCGCCGGACGGCCCTCGGCCCAGCGGCCGTCGCGGACCATCCTGTCCTGCTCGACGAGCCGCCTGAAGCCCGCGAGCAGCAGCATCATGGCGTGATCGGCCACTTCCTCGATGAAGGTATCCGGAATGTTGGTGACGGGAATACCGCGCGCGGTGGCGGCCTTGACGTCGACGCTGTCGACGCCGACGCTGCCGAGCGTGATCACCTTGCAGTTCTCGAGCGCATCGATGATGGTCCTGGTGATCGGCATGCCCTTGGCATAGATCGCGTCGGCGTTGCGCGCGGCTTCGATGAACTCCGCCTCGTTGGCCGGCGCTTCGATGATCTCGGCGTCAATCGGATCGAGCGCCTCCCGTTCGTAATCATAATTGCCTGCGGCGACCGTGAAGCTCGCGCCCTTGGGCGTCACGATGGTGAATTTCGGCATGTCTTGCTCCCCATTTTGACTGTCGGTTGTTGCCGCAATATTTGCCTGCTACCGACCATTTTTGTTGCGCCAGCACCGGATTCTTACGGGTTGCGTCCGTAACCGGCACTAAAGTTTTTAACCATAGCGTCCAACCGATCATTTCGCGAGGTCCCGGTCAGTACCCGCGCAACCCGCCGGAGATATCCCCGTGAAGCTGAACAATCTCAAGATTGGCCCGAAACTCGGGATTCTGGTCGGTGTGACCCTGTCCGGCCTGTGCATGGCCGGCGTACTCGCCGGATACCTGATGCAAGGTGAAATGCTCAGCGCCCGCACGGACCAGGCCAAGGCGATCGTCGACACCGCGCGCAACTTGGCGGCCGGGCTGAAAAAGCAGGTCGATGCAGGCGAGCTCACCAGGCAGGCGGCACTTGCCGAATTCGGCCGCCGCGCCAACACCATGACCTACGATAATGGCGCCGGCTACCTGTTCGGCACCGGCTATGACGGCATCACGATCCTGTCGCCCGATCCGAAACAGATCGGCCAGAACCGCATGGATGTCGCGACCAACGGCAGGATGCTGTCCCGCGAGCTCATGGATGGCGTCAAGGCCAAGGGCGAGATCCTGCTGACCTATGAATACGTCAAGCCCGGCCAGGACAAGCCGATCCGCAAGATTGGCTATGCCGTGGCGGTTCCAGGCTTCGACATGTATGTCGGTACGGGCGCCTATCTCGACGACATCGATGCCAAGATGAGGCCGCTGGCCTGGCTGCTCGGACTCGCAATTCTCGGCATTGCCATCGTCGCCGGAAGCATTGCCTGGATGATCAGCCGCAGCATCACGCGACCGCTGGGCCTGCTTGGCGCTCGCATGGAGGCACTGGCCGACGGTCAGCTCGACGGGCAGATCCCAGGCGTCGGGCGTGGCGACGAGGTCGGCGCCATGGCTGCCACGGTGCAGATCTTCCAGAACAACGCGATACGGATGCGCGACCTGGAGCGATCGGAAGCCGAAACGCAGGGCCGCGCCGCCGCCGAGCGCCGCGCGGCGATGGAGAGCCTTGCGAGCGATTTCGAACGCAGCGTCAACGGCATCGTCCGCTCGGTCTCGACCGCCGCGACGGGGATGCAGGCCACGGCCCAATCCATGACCGCAACCGCGAGCGACGCCAGCGCACGGGCGGCGACCGTCGGTGCGGCATCGCAAAACGCCTCCAACAATGTCGGTACGGTTGCGTCCGCGGCCGAGCAACTGTCGGGCTCGGTGGCCGAGATTTCGCGCCAGGTGTCGCGCTCGACCGAGATCGCCAGCAAGGCGGTGAACGACGCCGAGCGAACCAATGCCACGGTGCAGGTGCTGTCGACCGGCGCGGAGAAGATCGGCGAGGTGATCAAGCTGATCCATTCCAT
>Ga0302321_100003967_pt1 | contig 12733 bp, 12 predicted proteins | sample Fen_T0_1_FD_202505 | JGI IMG/M metagenome (GOLD analysis project Ga0302321, IMG submission 202505) | Peat permafrost microbial communities from Stordalen Mire near Abisko, Sweden - Fen_T0_1 | ecosystem: Environmental > Terrestrial > Soil > Wetlands > Permafrost | place: Sweden: Abisko...
CGGCCACTCTCTATTCCATTTCGCGCAAAGGCGATCGCGCCAAGCCCGCCACCCACCAACCGGCGCAAGCCAAGGTGCACATTTTCTCCCTCGGCTGCGCCAAGAACCGCGTGGATAGCGAGGTCATGCTGGGCCATCTCCTGGAAGGCGGGATGGAGCCCGTGGGCGACGCCGAGTCGGCGGACGTCATCATCGTCAACACCTGCGGCTTCATCGGGGATGCGCGCAAGGAATCGGTGGACGCTATCGCCGAAATGGTTGCGCTGAAGGCCAAGGCCAAGGGTAAGAAGGTGGTGGTCACCGGTTGCCTAAGCCAGGTGGCCGCGCCCGAGTTGGCCAAGGACTGGCCCCAGGTGGACGCGTTCCTCGGCACGGGCGACGTGGACAAGATCTTGGCCACGGTGAAAAAGACCACGGCCACGCGCGCGCCCAAGAAACCCTTCCCCGATCCCGACTTCACCATCACGGCGGCCTCGCCCCGGTTGTTGTCGCTGTCCTATTCGGCCTACGTGAAAATCTCCGAGGGCTGCAGCAATGCCTGCGCGTTCTGCAGCATCCCTTCCATGCGCGGCCTGCAGAAGTCGCGCACCTTGGCCGACGTGGTGGCCGAGGTGAAGAACCTGCGCGCGGCGGGCGTGGTGGAAGTGAACCTGATCGCTCAGGATCTGTGTGCCTTTGGCAAGGATCGCCGCACGGGCGAATCCCTGGCGCATCTTCTGCGCGCGCTCGACGACATCGAGATCGGCGAGCAGCCGTATTGGATCCGCTGCCTGTACGCCTACCCGCGCGGCCTGACCCAGGAGGTGCAAACCATCCTGGCCCAGGCCAAGCACATCGTTCCCTACCTGGACATGCCCTTGCAGCACGCCTCCGATAGCGTCCTTCGCCGCATGAAGCGCGGCAAGGGCGGGCCCGCCACCCGCGAGCTGGTGGAGCGCCTGCGCAAGAACCACCCCAAGCTGACCCTTCGCACGACCTTCCTGGTCGGCTTCCCCGGCGAGACCAAGGAAGACTTCCAAGAGCTGGTGCAATTCGTGAAGGACATGCGCTTCGAACGCATGGGCGTCTTTTCCTTCAGCACCGAGGACGTCACCCCGTCCGCGCACATGCCCGACCAAGTCCCCCACGAGCTGGCCGAAGAGCGCCGGGGGATCTTGCTTGAGTTGCAGAAGAGCATCTCGCGCAAACAACACGCGGCCCTGCGTGGCAAGACCTTGGATGTCTTGGTCGAAGGCGTGTCCGAGGAAAGCGAACTGCTGCTACAAGGCCGCCACGCCTGCCAAGCCCCCGAAGCGGACGGCGTGACGTACATCAACGACGGCACCGCCAACCCAGGCGACGTGGTCAAAGTGAAGATCAGCCAGAGCGGCGACTACGACTTGGTCGGCGCCATCGTGGGGTGACATCACGCACGGCCTCGTGTTGCGCCGCTGATCCGACTGCGTGTTTTCACCAACCGTGCTGTACTACGGCCCTCCGAGTTGCTTCCCGACTTCGATGAAGTGTGCACCCCGAGGAAAGAGCTGTCGGTATTGCTCGAAATCTTTGCGCGCGCCCACTCCATCGCCGGTTCGTTGCCGGCAAACCGCGCGTCCATAAAGCGCTCTTTCGTCGGGTTGGCGAGCACGCAAGAGCAGCCAGTCGAAGTCTCCCAGTCCGTCCGCGCATCGACCGGCAGCCGCGCGCAGCTCTGCCCGGGTCAGCAGCAATCCGCGCGCTGCAGTCACATCTGCCAGTGAGGTTGCGTCGAGTAGACGAAGCGCCTCGGAAGACCGATGCAGCGCCAGCAAGGCCTCGATGCGCACCAAGATGCTCTCGTGGGTGAGGCCGGCGCGCGATAATTCCTGGGCGTGTTTGTCCAGGATGTCGAGCGCCGAGACGGGGCCGCGGTTCTGGCGCAAGGTCCGGATCGCCTCGGACAGCCAGTGCGTTCCATCGAGAGCCTTGCCGGACGCAGGGGCGATGGTGACCGGAGGTATTCTCACTTCCGTTTCCGGCCTGGCCGGAATGACCGGTGATGCGGTCAGTGGTTCCCGCGCGGGCGTACCCATAAATTCTGGGGGATTGGGTTCTGCCTTGGGCGCAACAGGATTGGTTTCCACTACCAGCGCGAGCTTCCTGCCACGATTCAAACCTGCGCTGCCTGTTTCGCGCGTTTCTGGGATCCTGGGTGCGCGCGTGGTCCTTGCAGGATGCGCCGAAGTATTTGCATTTGCATTGCTGTGGCTACTCACGTTCGGGCTGGCCGGCAGCTCTGCACGCCGATCTTCTTGCACTGTTGACCTGGAAGTTGCCAGCGAAGGGCCGGACGGATGCGAAGCTGTCCTTCGATACTGGGGCTGGGGTGCAGACGCGACGGCTGGCTTGGTCACCCCGGAACGCAGCCAGCGTGTCGTCCAGCCCAAATGCGCCGCCGTGGCGAAAGAGCTGCCCAGCAACACCACCAGCGCGGCAGGCCAGTAGCGCAGCACCGTCGGACGGTGAGACGGAGGGTGAAGGCTCGCAGCGATGTGTGCCAAGTGCGCTTCAGAAAGCTGCGGGGCCTGGCCAATGTTGCGCACTAGCTTCCCGAGCTCTCCTTCTGAGGACGGTTCATCCCCTGCCTGGTCTTTCCACCGCCTAGGATCCAGTTCGACTTCCGTCATGGGGAATGCTCCTCCACCAACCGCTGGTGCCGTTCGAAAAACAGCTTTCTCGCTCGATGCAACCGCACTTTCACGGTTCCAACCCTGGTTCCGCTCAGGGCTGCAATTTCCTTCGTGGACATATCTTCCAATTCGAACAGCACGAGCACGGAGCGGTACCGCTCAGGCAAGGTGTCCAGGATGCGGTAGAAAAGTGCCCGCGCCTGCGATTGCTCTAATCGGGCCAGGGGATCGATCGAAGCCGACGGCAAGAGCGCTAGATCCTCTGCCTTTCGGCTTCCCAGCCAAAACCGCCACCTGTGCCGCTGACGATGATTGGCCACAACCTTGCGTGTGATGCTGTAAAGCCAGGTTGAAAAGAGTGCGTCGCCGCGGAAATCCGCGAGGCGGCGGCTGACAACCAGAAAAATTTCCTGAACCGCGTCCTCGATCTCGATGTCCGGACCGCCAAGGTTCCACGCCCAGCGAGCCACGGTCTGGGCATAGTCCCGGTAAGCCTCCGCCAAATTGGCGGGAACCTCTGCAGACTCCGACGGCACGGCAGGGTTGGTTGGAATGGAGGCTTCGATGGATATCACCTTGGCTCACGAGTGTGCGAGCTGAACAAAAGGTTACAAAAAGGAATACACCAAGGCACCGATACCGATGGTCAGATCCCATGGCTCGAGCGTCGAGGTGGCTTGACGGCCATCCACGCTGGCGCGCTGCTGGCGCAGCCAGAGGTCGCTACGGGCGTCAGCAAACACCGCAAGCCAGCGCCAGCGCCAACCCAGGCGCAGTCCTACCTCCACCCCGTACTCAAGGGATCGCTGGCGTTCATTCACCAGAAAGTCCCGGCCCGCAAGGGTTGCGAATCCAAGGGTCGGGCCGAGGTCGATACTCAGGAGCTTCGCCCGATCCGGCAAGCGCCAGGCCACCCCCAGCGTGGCGAGCGTGTGGCGCCACGCAACTTTTCCCCCAAGCATGGCGGTCTCGCGTTCGGTCTGGGCCATGACAGCAATCCGCGCTTGCCACGGCGATCGGCCCCTGGCGATCCCGATCTCGAAGCGTCCGCTTCCGGCCACCCCGCTGATGGCAGATAGTCCAGCACCAGCCCCCACCTCAACCTCCCACGGTTTTCCCACCGTCGGCGGCTTGGGCGCTTCGGCCGCAAGCAACGTGACCGAGGGCAGCGACGAGATCCCAGGGCCAGGATCGCTTTCCCACGAGGCGACTAACACGGCCACCGTCTGGGCCAGGTCATCGCACTCACCCGATGAAGCTAGATCGCGCTGGCCAATGAGCACGCCATCCGCGTTGGTCAGGGTCAAGCGCAGCTGCCCTGGCTCGGGACTTGGTTGCAACTCAGCACGATCCGTTGTCGGCAAGCCCGAGGCAGACAACAGCGGTGTCAGTCGGGCCAGGATGGCCGTTTGTGACGGGCATGCGGTGGTGCTGTGAACCTCGACCGAGGCCAGCAACCACAACGCGGTCAAGATCGCATGCACCGGCCAAGGAAAACACGAATCCATGGCTTCGGGAAGGGCGCGTGCTTGAGGCAACATGAAAACCGATCTACCCATTCGGCGAGATCGCTTTCCGGTAACCTTTGTCGCTGACCTCACACCTAGTCTCGCCGGAGCAATCATCATGACAACCACGCACGCCAGTTGTTTGGCCCTATCGCTGATCCCAATACTGTGTCTGGGAGCACAATGCTCTTTTGGCGACAACGAGGTCGGTCGCGTGAAGGATGACGGTGGGCCGCCGCTTGCGGATAGTTTCGTGGCCGATAGCGCATCCGATAGCGCGTCCGATGCCCATCCCGCGGCCGACATGATCCCCGTGAGCGACGACACCGCGGGACCGGACGCGGCCGATTCGAGTCCGACGCCGGAGACCGACACGTCCGGCTCTACCTGTGGACAGACGTCCTTGCACCCGCCGGCAACCACGCTCGGCTTCAAGCCCATCCCGGCGGATGGAACCTTTCACGCCCTTGTTTCTGAGGTCGCGGACGATCACCTCGTACTTCAGCCAGACGCGGGCACCCCCGTAACCTTTCTTTGGGGGGGACCGCCATTGTCGGGGGAATTTTCCGTTGGCGAAGATGTGAATTGCACGGAAGCCTCGAATTGGAGCACGGTCACCAGCGGGAAGCGCTCGGCTGAGATCTTGGGTGGGTACTCCAACACCAGCCGTCGGAACAGCGGTACGACTCCGGGAGGCGCCACTTACAGTTCCACCCTGCAATGTACAAACTGGCAGACGATTGCTTGTGGCGCAAGCTCCAGCATCAGCTCCTCCACCCTGACCACCACCTACTTTCGCGTCGTCGTATCTCAAAATGGCGCGTCCGTCGACATTCCCATGGGAGAGACCGCCCAGCTTGGTAACTCGCGTGTCACGAACATATTTAACAATCAAGACCCATCCAGCTTCTGCGGCTATGCCTACGACGCCAGAAACTGGGAGGTGCTTTCGGTCCTTCGTTCCATCGGACCTTGAGGCGAGGACCGCCCGCGTTTCGGTGAAGGGCGTGGGCCCCTCACCCGCCGAGCTTTGCTCGGCGGCCTCTCCCCGGTGGGGAGAGGCTTGAAGTGGGGCCTTGAGCCTCCCTTGTGCTGAGGCGAGTACTTTGTGAAGATGGATGGCATGCGGAAACACACCAGAGACTTTGGAAAAGGTGGCCTGCTGCTTGCCATTGCATTCGCCTCACAGGGTTGTGGCGGATCGAGCGGCGGAGCGAGCGACGGTGGTCTTGTCCAGGCGACGACCTGCAGTGGAACGTACAAAGCCTGTGGCGGCGACCCTACAGGGACGTGGGACATCGCGAGTCTCTGTGCCGAGGGCGATTGGGTCGGGGCCTACAACGAAGAGATGGCTGCCCAAGTGCCGGCGTGTGGGAGTGCCTTCACTTCCGTCAAGCCCGCTGGCAGTGGATCGGTCACCTACGCTGCCGGAAACGTCACGTTCAACGCGACAACGAAGCTGGCAGCATCCGTCACCTATACCCCGGCCTGTTTCTCGGCAGCCTATAGCGGTCTTGCCTCAAGCGCCTCCGCATGCAGCCAAGCGGAGGCGGGATTCAACAGTGCCCCTGCGACGGCAGGGTCAGCGACCTGCAGCTACGCGGGAGTCAACTGCAGTTGCAGCACGACCATCGCCAAGAACAACACCACCTCTGGTTCCTACACAATCAGCGGCTCGACGATTACCGAAAGTTCTGGGGATACTTACGACTTCTGTGTCAACGGCAATACGATGACCGAGCGAGAGCAAGCAACGGGGAGCGCCTACGCGGTGACGACGCTGAGGAGGCACTAGGTTGCCCTCGACCCCAAGAAAACAAGCGACCTGCGTCCGCCCGGGTTCGGGATAGGCGAGTCGGTCGTCCTTACCGCTGCCTTCGGTAGTCGGTCGGGGAAAGTCCGGTTTCTTTGCGGAAGAGCTGCGCGAAGTGACTTGGGTTGGAATAGCCGATTTCGTTCGCGATGGTCATCACGCTCTTCTTGGTTTCGCGCAGGAGGCGCCGCCCCACGTCCAGTCGCAGACGGATGTGATAATGCGAGGGCGGAACACCGGTGGCTCGTTTGAATAGGCGGCCAAAGTGGAACTCGCTCATGCTGGCCTGTTCAGCCAGACGCGCGAGGCTGAACTCCTCCGCCAGGTGCTCACCCATCCAGTCGGTCACTCGGCGCAGCTTGAAGCCAGGCAGCGACGAGGTCTCGCCGTGCGCGGCCTCGGTGAGCGCCGCATAGTTGCGCGCGATATGGATGGCCATCGCTTGCGCGATTCCTCGCACGAACAGGCGACTCGCCGCCGGTCGTGTCGCCTCCTCCTTCAATCGTCGTAGGAGCGAAATGAGGTTCTCATCTTCGAAGCCAGAGGCGTCTCGCAGGCGAGCGTGCTCGGCATTGACGCCAAAGACATCCCGCAGGGCCTCGCCAAATAGCGGCAAACCAAGCACCACCAGCACCGCCTCGAAGGGTTCGGAGGTAAGAGTCCGCCAGCGAAAGTCGTAGGGCGCGCCCGCCGCCGTGAGGAACAACGAGTCCTTCCTGACGTGACTGGTGAGCCATGGCCCGTTGTTCTCGCGCTCCTGCGTCTCCGCTTCGCCGGACGAAATCCACACGATGAGAGGCTCGGTCACGGCCGGCATGGTGAAGACTTCGGCAATCGGTGGAAGCGCCAAGACGGAGAGCTGAACGTCTTTCCACGCCGGTCCGTTGCTCGCGGCGATTCTCGTGCCGCCTGCGTAGCGGTCGAGTGCTTCAGCGGAGGTTGTTTCTGGGACCGGCATGGGTCGATTCGAGCAATTTCACAACAGGTCGAGCAAGGGCGCGTGCGCCGCCCGGGACAGGGTATGGCAGCTTGGGCACCGTCCGATAGGATCTCGAATCTAACTCAAGGGGGCAGCATGTCGAACATGGAAGGCAAGGTCGTCGTCATCACCGGAGCAAGCAGCGGGCTGGGCGAAGCCACCGCGCGGCATTTGGCCAGCCAAGGTGCCAGCGTGTTTCTTGGTGCGCGTCGCGTGGATCGGCTCCAGACAATCGTGGTTGACATCCAGCGTGCTGGAGGCCAGGCGGCCGCCAAGCAGGTCGACGTAACCAGGCGCATCGATGTGGATGCGTTCGTTCACGCCGCGATCGAGAAATTCGGGCGCATGGACGTGCTCGTCAACAACGCCGGCCTGATGGCGCTTGCGCCGATCGACAAGACGCTCGTTGAGGAGTGGGACCGCATGGTCGACATCAACATTAAGGGCGTGCTCTATGGCATCGCCGCCGCACTTCCGGTGTTCGCACGGCAGAAGGGCGGCCACATCATCAACATTGCCTCGGTCGCCGGACACAAGGTGTCCATGGGGGGCGCTGTATACTGCGCGACAAAACACGCGGTGCGGGCTATCTCCGAAGGACTACGCCAAGAGGTCGACGGGATCCGCACGACTATCATCTCGCCCGGCGCGGTGCAATCCGAGCTCCCGCTGGGCATCTCCGATCCCGACACTGCCGCCCACGTCCAGAAGTTCTACCGGCAACAGGCGATCCCCGCGGACGCCGTGGCGCGAGCCATCGCCTATGCCATCGAGCAACCTGCCGACGTGGACATCAACGAGATCTTGCTGCGCCCAACGGTGCAGGAACTGTGAACCTTCGCGGGAGATGAGTCATGAGGAACAGTGAGGAGTGAATCATGCGCACCAAGATCGAAGAGCAACGGCCAGGGAATGACTCGGGAGCTGACGACAGCGCAGACTCGGGCCGACGTGGATTCATCAAGACGGCGGTCGTGGCCGCTGCTGGCGCGGGCGCGGTTGGACTGCTCAAGCCGTCCCCGGCCGAGGCTGCCTCGGATCCCGCGAAAAAGCGCTATGGAGACGGGCCCTACGCGGCCGAGGGAGTGGCGCTCTACTCCTCCGCGGGTCCGCACAAGGTCATGAAGTTCCAGCGGCGCGCGCTGGGCCCCAAGGACGTCGCGATTCAGCTCCACTACTGCGGCGTCTGCCACTCCGACATCCACCACGGCCGCGAGCATTGGCGGAAGGAGAACTTCCCGCTCATCACGGGCCACGAACTAGCCGGCGTCGTGGTCGCGGTGGGATCGAGTGTGAGCAAGTTCAAGCCAGGCTCGCGGGTTGGCGTGGGGTGCATGGTGAACTCCTGCCGCCACTGCGGCCCCTGCGAGGCCGGGATGGAGCAGTACTGCGAGAACGGCAACGTGTTCACCTACGCATCCAAAGATCGCGACGGCTCGATGACCCAGGGTGGCTACTCGACCTTCAATGTCGTGGACGAGGACTTCGTCATCGACGTCCCCGACGTGATCGGTCTCGCCGACGCCGGGCCGATGATGTGCGCGGGGATCACGGTCTACTCGCCGCTGCGTAGGTGGAGCGTCGGGCCGGGGAGAAAGGTCGGCGTTGTCGGGCTGGGTGGTCTCGGGCACATGGCCGTGAAGATCGCTGCCGCCATGGGCGCCGAGGTCACCGTGCTCACAACCTCCAGCGCCAAGGTCGAGGATGCGAGGCGCTTCGGCGCCAAGACCGTGATCGTTAACGAGCCGGGAGCGGATCTCTCGAAGTTCAAGCGGTCGCTTGACTTCATCCTCGATACGGCGCCGTACCGGCACGACCTTGAGCGCATCATCCCGTTGCTTAAGCTGGACGCCACCCTGTGCATGGTCGGTGCCGGCAAGATTGTCGAGCCCCACCAGATCGGCCCCTTCTCCCTCTTACGTAACCGCAACGCATTCGCGAGCTCACAGATCGGCGGCATCCGCGAAACACAGGAACTCGTCGGCTTCTGTGCCCTCCATGGCATCCGGCCGACGATCACCAAGATCTCTAGAGAGAAGATCGACGACGCCTGGACGAAGGTCGTCGACAAGGCGGCGCGCTACCGGTTCGTCATCGACCTGGCGGCGGCCTGACGGCTGCCGCTGGGCGAGACTTGAGGAGGTTGAGGACATGAGCGAAAGGAAATCACCCATGAATAACGTCATCGTCGTCGTCGGGGCCGGATTGATCGGCCAAGCCATCGCTCGGCGGGTCAGTGCTGGTAAGCGCGTCCTGCTGGCTGATTTGCGCCAAGAGAATGCCGCGGCGGCAGCCGAGGTGATGGGCAATGCCGGATTCGAGGTCAGCACCGCGATCGTCGATGTCTCCTCGCGCGAGTCGATTCACAAGCTCGTGCAGGCTGCCACGGCGCTCGGAGACGTCGCCGGGGTCATCCACGCCGCCGGCGTTTCGCCGTCGCAGGCGTCGCCGGCGACCATCCTCGCCGTCGATCTGTACGGTACCGCGGTGCTGCTTGAGGAGTTCGGGAATGTCATCGCCCGCGGCGGTGCCGGCGTCGTCATCGCGTCGATGTCCGGGCACCGCCTGGGGGCGCTGACCGCCGAGCAAGACAAGGCCCTCGCGACAACACCCGCCGACGAGTTGCTGTCTCTCCCCATGCTCAAGCCGGACCAGGTGAAGGACTCGCTCCACGCGTACCAACTCGCCAAACGCTGCAACTCGCTGCGGGTGATGGCCGAGGCGGTCAGGTGGGGCAAGCGTGGTGCCCGGGTAAACACGATCAGCCCTGGAATCATCATCACACCGCTGGCCAAGGACGAACTGACCGGGCCGCGCGGCGAAGGGTACAGGCAAATGATGGATCTGTGCCCTGCCGGGCGCGCCGGCACCCCGGACGAAGTCGGAAACGTCGGAGCGCTCCTCATGGGGCCGGACGGAGCGTTCATCACCGGCAGCGACTTGCTGATGGACGGCGGAGTTACCGCCTCGTACTGGTTCGGCGAACTCGCTCCGAAATGAGTGGACGCGATCATGGTGAAGAGACGCGATCAGGGTGAAGACAGGAAGACAGGAGGAGAAACAATGCAAAAGCGAACGTTGGGAACAAGCGGCCTCGAAGTCTCGGCCATCGGCTTCGGGTGCATGGGATTGAACTTTTCATATGGCCCCGGGCTGGAGAAACCAGATGCGGTTGCATTGCTGCGCACGGCATTCGCGCGGGGAGTGACCTTCTTTGATACCGCCGAAGCCTACGGTCCGTGGACGAACGAGGAGCTGGTGGGCGAGGCACTGGCACCGATGCGTAACGAGGTGGTGATTGCGACCAAGTTCGGCTTCAAAGATGGGAAGGCACCCTCGGGCATGGACAGCCGGCCAGAGCGCATCCGAAAAGTCGCCGAGGCATCACTCAAGCGGCTCCGAACCGACCGCATCGACCTTTTCTATCAGCACCGCGTGGATCCGAACGTGCCGATGGAGGACGTGGCAGGCACCGTCAAGGATCTAATCCGCGAAGGCAAGGTCAAGCACTTCGGCCTTTCCGAGGCCGGCGTGCAGTCGATCCGCCGGGCGCACGCGGTGCATCCGGTGGCGGCGTTGCAGAGCGAGTATTCGCTATGGTGGCGGCAGCCCGAAGCGGACGTGCTGCCGACCTGCGAAGAGCTGGGCATCGGGTTCGTGCCCTTCAGTCCGCTCGGCCGGGGCTTTCTGACCGGAAAAATCGACGAGAACACGACCTTTGCCAAGGGCGACTTCCGCAACATCGTCCCGCGCTTTTCGCCCGAAGCGCGGAAGGCCAACCAAGCGCTCATCGACCAGCTCTCGGCCGTTGGGGCCACGAGGAACGCGACCACGGCTCAGATAGCGCTCGCGTGGCTGCTGGCACGGAAGCCGTGGATAGTCCCCATCCCGGGCACCACGAAGCTGCATCGGCTCGATGAGAACATTGGTGCGGCGGACGTGGAGCTGACGACGGAAGATCGGGGCCACGTCGAAACAGCCCTGGCACGCATCGAAGTGCAAGGCGATCGCTATCCCGCACATTTGGCCGCCGCCGTTGGAAAATGAACCATGGCCATCAGCGAGCGAGCGCAGCGTAACCACGACGCCCTCTTCCCGAATCACGCGTCGACGCTAAGGGTGACAGACCCCGAGCTGATCGAACTCTTCGACAACTGGGCGTTCGACGAAGTGCTGATAGACGGGATCCTGGACACGCGAACCCGGCTCATGGTCCAGCTCGCGGCTCTGATCGGATGCCAAGCGGTGGGCGAATACCGCATTATGCTGGGGGCCGCGCTTCATGTTGGCGTGACGCCGGTGGAGGTGAAGGAAATCGTCTATCAGGCGGTGCCCTACGTTGGCATGGCCAAGGTTTTTGATTTCTTTTACATCACCAACGAGGTGCTGCAAAGCAGGAGCGTCGAGCTGCCGCTTGCGGGACAATCCACGACCGATCCCGGCACCCGGTTTGACAAGGGCCTCGCGGTTCAGAAGCACACTTTCGGTGACCGGATCGACCAGATGTGCGCCCAGTCACCGGAGGACGAGCTGCACATTCAGAGGCACCTGTCCGCCAACTGCTTCGGCGACTACTACACGCGCACGGGACTCGACGTGAAGACGCGCGAGTTGCTGACCTTCGCCATGCTCGCCGCACTTGGTGGCTGCGAACCGCAGTTGCTCGGGCACGTGGCCGCCAACCTGTCGGTCGGCAACGACCGGCGGGTGCTCCTCGGGACGATCACGCAGTTGCTGCCGTTCATCGGCTATCCCCGTACGCTCAACGCCATCCGTGTCATCAACGAAGGGACGTCACGATGACGAACGTCCTCGTTTTGGGCGCGAACGGACACCTCGCGCGCAACACCACCCGTGTGTTTCTGCGCGACACCGATGCGAAGTTGACGCTCTACTTGCGCCGGGCGACTCGGCTCAGCAGTCCGGACCCAGCGCGTGTCACGATTCTCGAAGGGGACGTGCTCGATCTGCCGACCCTGACGGCCGCCATGAAGGGACAGGACGTGGTCTACGCGAACCTCGCGGGCGCCATGAAGGAACAAGCCGAGCGCATCGTCCTGGCCATGCATGGCACGGGCACAAGGCGCCTCATCTTCATCAGCTCGATGGGGATCTACGGCGAAGTACCCGGCGAGCGCTATATCAGCGTCCTCGAGCCTTCCAGGGGCACGACGTGTCGCTCAACAGCGTCTCCGATCTCATCGTGAAATTGGCGCGCACACCCACCCTGGAGCTTCGTCGCAGTCTGGGCGTGAGCAGCGGTTGAACCTCGCCGCTGCTATCCCATCGGCGCGAATTCTTCGAAGCGCTTCTTGTTGCTGGCCTTGAGCCAGGCGTCTTCGCCGGAAATCTTGCCGTCTTTGGCGAAGGCGTAGAGGGCGTCGTCCATGGACTGCATGCCGTCTTTCTTGCCGCCCTGGATGATGGACGTGATCATGGGGGTGTTGCCCTCGCGGATGACGTTGGCAAGGCCAGTGGTGCGCAAAAGCAATTCCAGGGCGGCCACGCGGCCCTTGCCGTCGGCTGTGCGCAGAAGCAACTGAGAAGCGACGGCGGCCAGCGACGAGGCCAGCATCGACCGCACCTGGCGCTGTTGATCGGTGGGGAAGACATCGATCACGCGGTCGATGGTCTTGCTGGCGCTGTTGGTGTGAAGGGTGCCGAACACCAGCACGCCCATCTCGGCAGCGGTGATGGCCAGCGAGATGGTTTCGAAGTCGCGCATTTCGCCCACCAGAATGACGTTGGGATCCTGGCGGATGGCGGCGCGCAAGGCCGCCGCGAA
>Ga0302321_100003968_pt1 | contig 12732 bp, 8 predicted proteins | sample Fen_T0_1_FD_202505 | JGI IMG/M metagenome (GOLD analysis project Ga0302321, IMG submission 202505) | Peat permafrost microbial communities from Stordalen Mire near Abisko, Sweden - Fen_T0_1 | ecosystem: Environmental > Terrestrial > Soil > Wetlands > Permafrost | place: Sweden: Abisko...
AATCTTCTGCAATTCAGCGTAATTGGCGGTGGTGCTGGGCACCCAGCCCGAGGCGTTGGCCAACAACGTCCAATTGGTGCCGTCCGACGATCCATAGAAATTCCACCCTCTGGGAATACGGTTCGGGTAGGATTGAGTGTCGTTGCCGTTCACCAACGAGAACGCGTCAACGTTTGTGATTGGCTGCCCTAGAGTAAACAGGATCGTCGTGTTCGCGGCGTTACCGACTTCGCAGTATTTTGTTTGGACGTTGGAATCAGTTAGGCTCGCGGGCGATTCACTTGCCGAGGAGTACGATCCGCTGTGAATGGCGGTCGCCGTAGTGCCTGCAGGCCAAGTCACCGCCGTATTTTGGGAATACAACTTCAACTCCGACATTTGAAAAATCGGGATCCATGAATTCTCCAGAGCCAGGTCCGTGACCTGGAATTTGAAGAACTTCCAGCTCGCACTAGACGACGCCCCCGAACTGGATGACGAAGAGCCGGACGACGAAGATGATGAACTTGTACTGGTTGCTGCCCCGAAAGTGAACCTCTGTTGTTCCGCGTAATTACTAAATGTCGTCGGAATCCAATTCGCCACGCCAGTCAACAGCGTCCAACTTATCCCATCGGTGGAACCGTAAAAGTTCCATCCCGTCGGCACGCGATTCGGATACGACTGCGTGTCATTGCCGTTCACCATCGAAAACGCGTCGACGTTCGTGATCGGTTGCCCGAGCGTAAAAAGAAGCACCGCGTTGGCTGCGTTGCCGACTTCGCAGTATTTCGTCTGCACGTTTGAATCGATGAGGTTCGAAGGCGATTCATTCGCCGGAAAGACGGCTCCACTTTGGATCGCGCTAACGGTTGTGCCCGTGGGCCAACTTACCTCGGAATTCTGTGAGTAGAGCTTGAGCTCCGACATCTGAAAAATCGGTGCCCAGGAGTTTTCTGGAGCCAGTTGCGTGACCTCTAGTTTGAAAAACTTCCAGCCGCTCGACGGGTTGCCCGAACCCGGCGATAAAGGACCCGCAACACTGACCCCAGCCGACACCGTCACGCCTACTGTGCTGCTAGCGACCGAGCCCGCCGAATTGCTTACAACAACATAATAACTACCGCCGTAAGTCGCGCCAATCTCAGCGCTTGTGGCACCCGTAACAGCACCACCGTTAAAATACCACTGGTAGCTCAAATTTGAACCCGAAGCAGTCACAGTCAGGACACAGCTGCTACCTGCAGTTATGGAGGTAGCCTGTGGTTGAACAGTAATCACTGGGGCAGCCATTGTACTTGTACGATAGTTCGCCATGGTGGCGGCGCGGCTATTTATGACTGCAGCATTGTAAGCAGCCCGTGGGTCCGTCATGGGCAACCCCATCTGGACGCCATTCGCCGTGATGTTTGGATTACTATAGTAAGGCCAGCGATTCGCCGCGTACGACATCACCGTGCCGCTATCCATGCCGTTGAAATTGAAACGATACCCATAAAAGTATCGCCCATCACCGTCGTAAGCGCCGACTGAGCTGCCTGCTTCCGTAATGCGGTCGTGACGGCATCCGAAGTTATGTGCGGCTTCGTGAGCGAAGACCGTGTGGTCCGAGTTCCAAAGCACACACGAGTAATGATAAGGCTGGCCGGAGAAATCGACCGTATACGCCACGCCCCAAACGCCACCGCGGCTGCCACCGACATACAAGACCGCTTGATCAGCGCCGACCGCTACGCATTTGTCGTAAGCAAACTGCGCAACCGGATCACTGATGGCAGCACGTGAACCGTTGAAGCTCTCGACGTGGCTGAGATCATCTCCCATGTTGTCCGTCTCCTGATAGTCCGGCACTCGCGCGCAGCCGAGATAGTTCCAGCGGACATTCACTCCGCTTTGTTCAGCGCAAAGGTCCGCATACAAAATATCGGCCGCGCCGCGCGTCATGATTGCCGCCACACTTCCCGCTTCAGCAAGAGCGCTCGCATTGTAGAAGACTTCCACGTCGACCACCGACACGCCCGCCGAACTAGTCGCCACATCAGCAGTTGGTGTGAGCGTCGCTGCGGTGCCTGCGAGAGAGGCTTCCGGTTCCGGCAGACCTCCGCGATCAGAAATATTTCCACAATGAACAGTCGAAGACTGTTCCTTCACGACGACCTTATCGCCAGAAATGTGAATATCGAAACTGCTTCCACCCGGCACGGCCACAATGCCATGCCATTCGTGTTTCGTCGCAGTCGAAACGAGAAATGCGCCCTGCAGCGAATTGCGCCCTGTCCACTGCGTTAACTCGCCCACTTCCTTCACGCCCGTCTGCTCAAAGGTGAACGTCGTGTCCGGGAATGGAGCGATCGATATTTGCTTCGGCTTGAATTCGCGCCAATTCGAAACCGGTTTCGATACCCCCGGAAGAACTTGCGCCACGGTCGCCGAATAAATTGGAGCAGGAGCGGCCGGAGCTTTTTCTGGCGCACTCATCTTCTCCACGTCGGGACTGTGATGCACACTTGCAACCGCGGCGACATGGCGGTCCGTCGGTAATTTACTAACGGGTCGGCTGTGTCGGGCGAAGAGATCGACAATAGCCACGAGAGCGATGATTGAGGAGATGGCCGACAGAATTCCGACGACCTTAGTGATACGATGCGTTTTCTTCATTTTCAATTTTGAGAATGCCAATGGCCTTGCCGACAGCTTTAGCGCGGAGGATCGTTCTGCTATCGGCACAGGAAGAACGTCCCCGAAAATTAACGGGCATTTATAGGCAACAAGCTTAACCGACCGAATTTGACCGCGTCCTAAACTACTGAGCATCGCCAACGCGCAACGCAACGGATCAAGCCTGCGTCAAAAACAGACAGAAGCCCACGGGGGGTATCGGCGACATCTTAGGTTAAAACCACCGTGTCGCGCGTTCTGCACGGCGACGCCTGATTAGCGCCACCGAATATCTTTATGAACTAGGGAGGAATCATTCTGATTGCGCTGCTGGACCAGCGTCTCAAATCGCGGTTCCGGAAAACAAATCGAAATCAAAAAAATTTTCGATGTGAATATTATTTTGAACGTTCGAGCTCGGCCACGCGTCGCGACCAACATTCGCTTTCAATATACTTCCATTGCAAAGCACTAACGTTACAAGAGCGTCACGGGCGCCTGTTAAACGAATCATGCCGCCGTTGTTCTAAGCCCAACACCGATCCTTTTAACAAAACTAATTAGAATATTAATAGTTATCGCGGTTCATTTTGCCATCGATTGTCTATATATATTCGGATCATCCCAGATGCGTCTCTTCAGGATTCTCGAGAGGTCGCCACCGCGCTCGGGCCGGGCAATGCACCGCACTGCCCTCAGCGACGACGGACTTCCGCTCTACCAACAGAGTCCAAACAATATGGGACGACAAATAGCGGGTAATAAACGTCACACTCGCGCGTTTATCTTACAGGTATCGCTCTCTAACCCTTAACCCCTGCCCAACATGAACGACATCGGCGCGTTTCCCCAGTTCTCTCCCCGGAGGAAAGCGAGCATTCAGATCATTCCCCTCATCGACGTAGTTTTCTTCCTACTCGCAACGTTTGTTTTGTTCACCCTCTCACTCAACAAGCTCACCTCAATGCCACTCAATTTGCCAGTCGCTGGCGACGGAGAGGGAGCGCCACCCCTGGTACTTCAGGTCACAGACGCCGGTATCTACTGGGATAAGGAACTTATCACCGAGCGAGAACTAACGCCGCGTCTCGAAGCATATGCCAAGAACAACAAGAATCCCCGCATCATGCTCGCAGGCGACGACCGCGCGAGCTATGGCGCAACCGCCTCTGCCCTCGACCAGGTGCGCAAAGCCGGGATCACGCAGGTCTCGATTGAAACCGTGTGGCGCGGCACCGGCCGTTGATTCAGCTCCGTCCCTTCGGACCTCTCTACGATGCGCCGCTGGCCACGAACCAGGACCGTCCGCCACCGATCGCTCGGCGCACAACGTGTCGTTTGTTACCGTGCCTCCCATGGAAGCGCACTCGCAAATCTCGAAGCCTCCTTATTTCCTCGAACCGAACCAGTGTACCACGCCATCGTTAAGGCACGCAGTTCGCTGGCTCGCCGCCCTTTCGGCCGCTGGCATGCTGGCTTACGCACTCCCCTCGCTGCTCGCACCGCCAACCATCACACCGGCCATGCTGATCTCGGGCGATTTCCGTGGGATTGAGGTTTCATGTCTCTGGTCGGTGGTTTAGTCCTGCGGCGTGCTCGTCTATGCGTCCGCCTTGCTCCCGCTGGTTTTGCTCTACGCCACCGCCGGACTCCGTCGCCGACCCGTCTCGACCGCCGTGATCGCCAGCGCGTTGAGCGTGGCCGCCCTGATCGAGATTGTAACCTACCTACCCGTATTGGCCCTTCAACTTCACCCAGTGCCAGCCCCGCCACCGACTCTGGCAGAGACGTTACGGCAGACCGCATGGATACGGTTTGTCGCATTTGACATCGCGGGTTTCGCGATCGCCTTCGGTGCCGGGAGCGCCTGCGCGATCATTTACCGTCGACGTTTCCCCTATCTCGCCTGCGCGTTTCTCGGCAGCATCGCTGTGTTTCTCCTCCATCTCCCGCTGCTGGCGATCACGCCGGCCTTCGCTACGGCGCTGATGTCGTTGTCCGTCTGTCTCTGCAGCAGCATGCCGATGATGATCGCCGTCCTTGCGGTCCCCTCCGCGGTCACGGAATCATTCCCACCGGTTTCACCCTGAACACCGGCGTCTGTAACTGAAATCGACCAGAAATACACATTTCAGGCGGCGCCCTTCGTAAGCACAAGGTGTGTTGCGTTAGGAGTTGAAACATGTTCGGTGCATCGATAATCCAATCGCCGCAGGTCGATGCCCGTAAAGAGATTCTCACCCGAACCAAGTATCACCGGCGAAAGAGCCAGATGCATTTCATCGACCAGCCCGGCCTCGAGATATTGACGAACAGTCGCCACACCGCCACCGAGGCGCACATCCTGGCCACCGGCCACGTCGCGAGCGCGTTGCAGAGCCACATGAATGCCTTCGGTTACGAAATGGAAAGTCGTGCCGCCAGCCATGACGATCGAAGGCCGTGCGTGGTGCGTAAGCACAAAAACGGGTGTGTGATAAGGCGGACAGTCGCCCCACCACCCCTTCCAGGAATCATCCAGCCAAGCTCCGCGTAAGGGTCCAAACATATTACGGCCCAGTATCCATGCACCGATGCCCTTGAACCCACGCTGGGCAAAATCATTATCAACACCCGTTGTGCCATCGTCATCGCCCAACATCTGCTTAAAGGTTCGTGTAGGAAAGAACCAGCCAGGCAGCTCCGTGCCGCCAATGCCCAACGGGTTCGCGAGATCCTGATTCGGCCCGGCACCGAAGCCGTCGATTGAAACGGAGAAACTTTGAACACGCAGTCTAGACATAGCAGATTCTGCTTTTACCGGATTCAAAGAACGAGCAGATGCAAATCAGACATTCCCTTTCCTCCACCCGCACGCTCCCTCATACTGGTGCCCCGTTTGCGAATGCCTACGGCGCTCCGTGATCACGCCGCGGCTGTCGTCGCCAGAGCAGCATGAGAATGAATCCGATCAGCGCGCCACCGAGGTGTGCAAAATGGGCAATGCCGCCGCCGAAAAGAGAAAAGCCAGTAACGCCCGACAAAAGATCGAGCCCGAGCAAGATAGGTATGAAGAATTTCGCCGCGATCGGGACCGGCAGGAACATCAACGCGAGTTTCGCATTGGGATAGAGGAGACCAAACGCGACCAGGACACCGTAGATAGCACCCGACGCTCCGAGCATCGGCACCGCATAGATCCGGTAGAGATCGACGAATGCCGCTTTGATATCCGCGCTCGGTGGAATCGCTCCTCGTCCGGTTTCGAGCACGGAACTGATCGTGTCAGGTGTAACTCCCGCCGCGACTAATCGGTCGTGGAGAACGTTGTATTGATGCGCATTCACCGCGTTATGGACCAGCGCCGCGCCCACACCGCATAGAAAATAAAAAACGAGAAATCGCCGCGTGCCCCACTGCCGCTCGAGAAGACCGCCAAAGGACACCAGCGCGAACATGTAGGTCACAGTCTGCCACAGCGAGAAGTGAGGATTCTCCGTAAACCAGAACGCCCCATGATCAACCAACCACTCTTTTCCCTGCGGCGTGACAAGCCCCGCCACAAAAACAGCGGCATTTGCGATCACCAGGCCCAGGATAGCGGGAGAAAACCGATTCATCTCCACGACGTTGCTGAGAGATTGTAACGGGTCAAAACGGATTTGCACATTGCAGCCGATCCAGGGGAGCTGAGGCGATCGAAAGGCGGAGTCAGCGATCCACCGCACGTTTGGTTTTAAAGCCACCCTGCTTCACTCGAAAACCGAACCAAGACAAATCGGATAGGCCAGAAATTTGCGTCCTTCTACGTGATCTGCGGAAAACACCTTGCGCCTCGCGCTATTTTTCCGTCGTGACAGAAAGAGAGACGGTGGAGCCCTTCTTCGCGGCATAGAGACGGAGATCGGCCTGCCCTTTATCCTTGCGCCAATAGGATAGAATCATGTGGTCCGCAGGTGAGGAGCCAGACTCGTTCAACGAATCCTTTTTCCAGCCGTCGGCAGTGATAACCTTTAGATAGGCTTCGAGCAACGCGGCGACGTCTTGCTCGGAGCTATAGCCGGCCGTTTCGCTCAGGCGGGAATCGGAGTCGGTCTTCGAATACGCTGTACGCGTCAACCCCGACGGGCGCGGAAAACCAGCGGGATCGCGCAAGCCTACATCGTTCGGATTGGTCGTGTCTTTAGGTGGCGTCGCAGCGGTAGTCGCTGGCGGCAGGTTTTGGCTCGGAGTGGTCGCGGGTAGAGCAAGCGTGATTTGCTCGCAATAGAGTGTGGCGGAGGAACGCGCGACCGTGCCGCTGGGAGCTGGGTTGTGCGCGAGACGAACGATGCCGACATGGGACATTTGCAGGGATAAAAGCGGCACCTTCATGTCGGGCCCGAGCAGCGTCAACGAGCCACTCAGCTCCTTCTCATCGGCATTGTTGCCGTTAACGAGGAAATCATCGCGCCACGCCGTCCAGCTGGCACCACTGGCGTCGGCGGTGACGACAACAAGATTGGAGAATTTCGTAGCTCCGGACTGTAACATCGGGTCACGCATTACACCCACAGCATTGTCAACGGTGGCGCGGGTGATGATGAAGGGTTCGATGCTGGCGACGCGGCTTGTATCAAGGGCGCCGAGCGTGAAGCGGAAATTCGATGAAAGCGCGCGGGAGGCTCTGGCGGTTTTGACGCTGGGAGTGGTTGCGCTGGCCAACGGGCGAACGGATTCGGCGCGAAACACAAAAATAATTTCGTATGTATCCTTACTACCGCTATCGAGCGCGGCAAACTGGACTTCGATTAACTGAGCGTTGGTAGCCTGCAATGGTTTTGGATCCGAGCCCGAGAGTTCGAGCGTGACGGGTACCGAACGGCCGACGCAGAGATCGGCTAAACAGGCGCTCAAAGGAGCGGAGAGCGGTGGAATGGCTTTGATCGCGATGGGTTCATAGCTGACTTGGGCGATATGTTTCTTTATCGCCCCGCTGTTCTCAACGTCGACGACGCTGCCGCTGATATCGCCACCCGACCAACTCGACACCTCCGGGCAATCCACACCGTTAATCGAGAACGATTGGGCGGCTGAGAAAGTTCGTGATGTTGTTGCGGCGTGAGCGGAAACTAGTGCGAAAGCAACGGTCATGCTGACGGAGGCGAGTAACGAGCGCATAGGGCGACAGATAGTGGCGAAGCGTTGGAGTTTTGGGCGTATTGCTTGTGTCGTGAACTGTGACGGTAAGCAGAATTCACCAATCTGCAAACGAAGCGATTCGGTTGTCCCTAACCCGAGGGTTTAGTTCGCCGGTTCGCGTCTCTCGAAACCTTCAATATCAATAAACCTGCCTCTCACCTCTATCGTGATTAGAAAACAAGCGCGTAAGGGAACAGGGGCCTATCAACGGCCCGGGCGCGCGCTGCAAATGCGCACTCATTGTACCGCCCGTCCCACTAGCGTGACACGCCTGTTCTCTTACGGGTAACACCCCATACTACCTGATTCGCGTTCGGTGTACTTTATCGGCTATGCCTGATGCTCCTGCCCCCACTCCCGTGCCCACTCCAACGCCTGCGGCAGCTCCGGTCATCCCGGAAAAAGCGGTCGCCCCGGTCGCGGTCACAACCAAAGCAAAAGCCCCAGACGCCGGTCCCGATGACGACGAGACTTCTACCGCCAAGCCAGCAAAGGCCTCCATCTGGACTTTCATCTTCGGTGCACTCGCGCTCACTTTTGTCATAGCCACCCTCGTATTCCGCAGCCGGGTCGTAGACCGAAACCAAACCATCGCAGGAACCGAATATCGGTTGGTTCAGGCTCAAGACGCCGCCGCCCTGTTACAGTCCCATATAGATGAGGCCAACGCCGGCACAGCCAGAGTCCAAAAACAACTGGACGAAGCCAAGACCGAATCAGTGCCACTCCAAGCCGAGCTGGAAAAAGCGAAGGCTAACACCGCGAAAATCCAGGGCCAGCTGGACCAGCTCAGAACAACCTCCACTGGTTTTCAAACCCAGATGGAAGAAGCGAAGATCGCCTCTCTCAAACGTCAGGGCGAAGTGGAAACAGCCCACGCTCAGACCGCCGTACTTCAAGCCCAATTCGCCAAAGCCAAAAGCGATCTGATCGAACTACAATCACAGTTAGCCGAAACCAAGACCCAGGTCACCGACTTGCAGGCAAAACTCGAAAAGGCCGAAAAAGAGATCGCCGAGCTGCGCAAACCACCCGCAAAGAAATAGCCGAACACGCTCACGTGATTCGTCGATCAGCCGACGCGACCAACGCGCCAATAGCGGGCGCGCCGGCTTGGCGCTAACCCATCGTTAGCCTGTGATTGTTTTTCTGAAGGCCTGATACGTCTCGCTTTCTTCGGGTGTAACACGGCCGTCAGATTTGAAGATCTTGTCCGCCAGGCTCAGTGCGGTAGCTCTGCTTTGTTTCGAATCGAGCCGCTTGGCAATACCTGCCAAAAAGTCGCGCTGCGAATCCACGCTCTCAAGGATACCACGAACGACGCCGATCGACTTATTCACGTAATAGTCAAAATCGATCTTCGCGTCCCAATGAAATTGATGGCCCAGGTTGTCGATCAATTCACCTTCGGCGGCAGAGATATCATGATCGATGAACGAGCAATAATTCAGCAAGTCGACAATCGCTTCGCGTTGTCCTTGCGTGAGACCATCGCTTGGCGCTGGTTGCTTACGGAACAGATTTTTTAGTGATAACATAGAGATAAATTGTTTTGCCGAACTGCGTCTATACCGAACGCCCTATCTAAAGGTAAGTACCCATGGCGATCGTTGTTAGCGGGTGAAGCGTGAGGGGTCGAGCGAGATCCGCCTTTCGCTTTGAATAGCCCGAACCGATGTCGACTCCCGCCTCACAGCCACGCTTAGGCACCGGCAACGTTTATTCGCCGAACCAGAGCAACAGCGACCGGCTCACACCGCCTGGTTTCAAACGATCGCAAACACTTGGGGCGGCCCCTTTCTTCCTTTCTGGTTCTTTTCTGGCAGCACCTGTAACCGCCACACACGGACCATCCGGCGGGCGCGGGTGACGGAGACCATGATTGTGCCCCCAAGCGTCTTAGCCGGGGATCATTCCACTCCTGAAGTGAAAAAATGAATACAATTCGCTCCGTCACGATAGAGCAGGCGGGGAAACGCCCCATATCTCTGCGACGCACCGGAGCCTACGATAGCATAAACCTAAGAAACTATGAAAAAATATCTACTCACCTCGGTAACACGCCTCACAACCTTGCTCACCCTCGCAATAATTGTAATCGGTTGCCAAACCACCGGCAATGAGCGAGCCGGGGAGACACGAACGAGCATGCAATCCGTCGAAAACGATATCGTGGCGCTTAATGCCCAGCTGGACGCCACCAACTCAGCCCTCAGCACTCTGTTTTCGCCCCAGCAAACCAACCAGGAAAAAGCTTTCGAAAACTACTCAAAGAGCGCCGACAAAGTGCAGGAAGCGGGCAACAACTTCCTCAAGCACACGGACGCTATGGCGACGAGCGGAGCCGACTACTTTTCTGAATGGCGCAAACAGGGAGACTCCTATACGAACCCGCAAATTCGCGCCATCAGCGAGGAACGTCGCGCGGAATTGAGCTCAGCCTTTACACGCATCGCTCAAGCGAGCGTCGGGCTGCGCAGTTCGCTCCAAACGTATTTGGTGGATATTAAAGATATCCGGACCTACCTCTCAACTGACCTTACGCCCAAAGGAGTGGAGGCGATGAAACCCACGGCCGACAAAGCCATGGCGGACGGCGCAACGTTGAAACTGCAAATCGAGCCCGTGCTTCTCGCAGTCACCGAAGCCCGCAGGCAACTCTCCCCGAATGCAGCGCCCGTGACGCAATAAACCGGACCGTTCCTCTGCGATCCCTCGCGAAGAGCCGGCCTCACCCGCCGGCCTCTTGTCGTCTTTAAACGGCGATAAAACGGATTGGGGTTTGTGCATAGCACTCAGTTTGGTCGTCAGCTATCCGGATTTGCTCGGCAGGCAGACGCAGCCCATCCGTGTCGATCCGTGTACATCTGTGGTTAAAAAACGCATACGCTCTTAACCCAGCGACCCTGGCTTGTCGGATAGTTCGGCCCAAACTAAAACTTCGGAGTAAATCAAATCGGCGCCGTTGTTTCAGGCGCTTTCGCTTCGGGGAGTATGGCCTGCAGGTAAACAAAACGCTGCCCGCTTCGGAGGTAGTTGTTCACGATCCGCAGAATCTCGGCCGAGCGCAGCCACGCGGGACCGTTCTGTTGGAGCCGTTCTTCCACGAGCGCCGAAAAACGCTGGTAGCCTTGCATGATCACCCGCATCCGCACGAGTTCGAGCAGATGATTCTCAATTTCCGTAGCGTTCTGGACCGACGGATGCACCGCCATCGCTTGTAGGTAATAAGCCTGGTTCTCACCGAAGTACGGATCATCGAGCACGCCTTCTTCACCGTAGTTTTCGAGCGGGCTGCCGACGGCATAGGCAACAACGCGGCCGGAGAAGCGCACCGCGATTCCTACCGCGCGAGGGTTGGCGAGAGTGCCTTCGATCGCTTCGACTGGAAACTGCAGCAAGGGGCGTCGTCCCTCGCGGAGCGCATCTGGCGGATAGTTCGACAACGAGCCATAACGCTCGATCTCCACCGCCATCACTCCGGCCCGATGGTCCGGAAAGTTCCGCGAGTCCAACTCGATCACCTCGGCACCTTCCGGCGGCACCGTGATGACGCCCACTCGGAGCAGCGGTCCCAATGGCACTACGGCATCTCGCGTCAAAATATCCTGCACCGCCGCGGTGAGGATTTCCATCGCCTCACGGATCGTCTCTTCTGACGTGTCGTAGCGTGGGTAGAAACGCAGTGCACGTTCTCCCGCGGGCAAAAGAATCAGCCCACGTCGAAAGGCACGATCTCGGATAACATCCCGCCAGTCGGAACGCGCCACGTCGAAAGCGAGCATCACCCCCAGCCCACGGACTTGCTGAATGAGTTCAGGGAAACGCGTCTGCAACCCGTCGAGCGCCGTGCGAGCGATCTCCCCTGTGCGACGCACTTGTTCGAGGTCCAGCCGGTCCATCGTGGCCATGACACGCAGCATGCCGACCGGATCACCTTCCCACGTGGTATTGAACTTTTTCTCCTCTTGAAAGAACACCGCCAACACCTCGCTCACAAAGAGCACACCGTTCTGCGCCTTCTTCGCCCACGTAACGACATCCGGCGGCGAGGGAAGATCGAAGTGTTCGTGGGCCCACATTTTCCCCGTGGCTCCGAAACCGGTCTGCACTTCGTCGAAGATGAGCGGTACGTTGTGAATGACTGTGAGCAGCCGCAGGCGCTTGAAGAACCGTGCGCTCGCCATACGTACTCCGCCTTCTCCTTGGATTGGCTCGACGATGACAGCGGCAACGCGTTGCGCGCGCGTGATGGATTCCGCGCCAATCCTTTCCCTCTCCGCAGCGATGAATTGAGCCAAGTCTCCCGGATTACTCAGGAAGTTATCGATTTTCTCGAGTTCGGTCGCGAACGCTTCGCGCTTACCCTGCAGGATCTGCCAAATCTGTCGCAGGCAACGTTCCTCGCGTCGCAGCGTCGCTGCAGGAGCGCGGAGATCCTCGGTCGGGAAAATGGCTTGCGGCCAGTCGAAAGTGGGAAACCCAAGCCGAGCCTTTTTGCGATGGGTAACGGCCAATGCACCAAGTGTGCGACCGTGGAAAGCTCCCTCGAACGACACGATGACGCCCCCTTCCTTCACACCAGCCGTACGCGCGCGGATGAGCAGCGCAGCCTTTATAGCATTCTCCACCGCCTCGGCGCCTGTGTTAACGACGAAGTGCCGCGGCGCACCTTTCGGAGCCAACCGATCGAGCGCTGCCTTGAACCTGAGCGACGTGACGGTTTGGTATTCGCTGTGCGCATAGCGATTAACGATGGCTGGGAGTTCGGCACGCATCACCTCCATTAGATCGGGGTCGTTCTCGCCAAACGCGCGGGTCGCGATCTGCGCTCCCATGTCGATGAAGCGCCAAGGTTCGCCTTTTTCATCGCGGTCCACCGTCGCGAGATAACAACCAGACCCCAACACCGAATCGAATGCGACCGGCAGGGAA
>Ga0302321_100003969_pt1 | contig 12730 bp, 6 predicted proteins | sample Fen_T0_1_FD_202505 | JGI IMG/M metagenome (GOLD analysis project Ga0302321, IMG submission 202505) | Peat permafrost microbial communities from Stordalen Mire near Abisko, Sweden - Fen_T0_1 | ecosystem: Environmental > Terrestrial > Soil > Wetlands > Permafrost | place: Sweden: Abisko...
AAAGCGGAACCAATCGACCGGTGTACCGCGAATGAGGTGGCCGCAGGCGATGCCGAGATCTGTCACCATTCCGGTCATGTGGGTCGTGCGCATGGTCGATCCGCTGTAGGTCGTGACCATGGCGTTCTGCAGCCCGCAGGCGAGGGCGGCAAGATAATCGCCCAGAGAAGCCCCGTGTCGGAGAAAGAACACGGCGCTAAAAAGCGCGAAGGCTTCAAGGGAAAGGGCCACGCCATAGCGCCGGCCGAGCCGGAGCGAACTTTGGCTGATGGTCACACCACTGATAAGGCAGCCGGTGAAAAACGCGGCCAGGATGGCCAGGGCGTGAAAGGCGGCCCCATAGTTGGCGCGAGCCAGTTCCAGGCCGAGCACGGTGACTGACCCGGTCATGTGGCTGAGGGCCTGGTGATGTTGCCCCAGAAATCCAACCGCGTTGATCGCCCCGGCAATCAGCGTGAGGACAAATCCGCCGAAATAAACCCAACTGGGAGGAGCGTGGCGGAGCATGGTTGGTCAGGGCGACTTGGAAGCAGCCGCCGGACCGGTCTGCAGGATAACTCTTGCCCGGGCGAGGGCATGGTCGAAATGGGCGCAGATATTAGCGCGACCCAGCCGTTCGATGAAGCCGGCCTTAACCATCATGTCCAGCGGCTGTCGGTGTGGACCGCTCAGGATGACGGTCCCCCCGGCCGCCTGCATGCGCTCCACGATGCTCTCAAGGGCATTGAGCGCGGTCGCGTCCATGGCCGGGACCAGCTGCATGCGGAGGATCATGACCTTGGGCAGTCCGCCGGCGCGGAGCAAGGCGTCCTCCATTTTTTCAGCGGCGCCAAAAAAGAACGGGCCAAAGATGCGGTAGACCACGACGCCTTCGGGAACGTCCTTGCCGTGGATCATCTGTTCCGTGGTTTCCAGTTCGTCCCGGGAAGTGACCGCCGAGATCTCGGTCGTGTCGGCCATGCGCTTGATGAAGAGCAGCGCGGCCAGCATCATGCCGACCTCGACGGCGACCACGAGGTCGAAGATCACGGTCAGGCTAAAGGTGGTGACGAGCACGAGCGCGTCGCTGCGCGGCATCTTGCCGAGGCGGGTGAGCTCGTGCCATTCGCCCATGCGGAAGGCAACGACGATCAGCACGGCGGCGATCGACCCCATCGGCACATAGCGCGCGAAGCGGGAGAAGAAGAGGACGATCAACAGCAACGTAACCGCATGCACCATGCCGGCGACCGGGGTACGGCCACCGGCCTTGACGTTGGCGGAAGTCCGGGCAATCGCCCCGGTGACCGGCAAGCCGCAAAAAAACGGGCACACCATGTTGGCCACGCCCTGAGCGACCAGTTCTGCGTTTGAATTATGCCGGTCGTTGATCAAGCCGTCGGCCACGACGGCGGACAACAAGGACTCGATCGCCCCGAGCAGCGCGATCGTCGTCGCCGGGGCGAGCAGGTCGCGGATCCGCTCGAACGTGATGACGGGCCAGACGAGCGGCGGGAGGCCGTGGGGGATGGCGTCGGGTCCGAATTGCGAGCCAACCGTAGCGACACCGAGGGAATGTTCCCAGCCAAAGCAGGCGACGAGGACCGCGGAGACCACCATGGCGATGATCGCCCCTGGGACGCGATCGGCGTGCAGGCGAGAACGGAAGCGAGGCCACCACTGAATGAACAGACCCGATCCAACCGCGATCAGGACCGTCGCGAGATTGAATTGGGGCAGGTGCGAAAACAGCCACGGTATCTTGTCCAGAAATTCCCGTGGGGGCGCGGGGTTGACGGCTAGGCCCAGAGCCGGGGCCGCCTGTCCCGCGACCAAGGCCACCGCAATTCCGGTCGTGAAGCCGCTGGTGACCGGATAAGGGATGTACTTGATCAACGTGCCCATGCCGGTCAGCCCCATGAGGACCAGAATAATCCCGGCCATCACGGTCGCGAGGAGAAGGCCGTCATACCCGTTCTTTTCCACGACGAGCAAGACCACGGTCACAAACGCGGCGGTCGGTCCGGCGATTTGTACCCGGCTGCCGCCGAGCAGCGAAACGATGAATCCGCCGATGATCGCGGTGAAAATGCCGATGGCCGGCGCCGGAAACGGCGTGGCCGCCCCCAACGGGATGCTCGCCACGCCCAAGGCGAGGGCGAGAGGCAGCGCGATCAAGCCGACGGTGACGCCTGACAGCGCGTCGGTGAGCGCCTGGTGCCGGGTGTAATTCTGGCCTAGGGCGTTGAAAACCTGCGGCCGGAATTTTTTTGGCCAGGCAGAAAGGAAGTCGGAAGTTTTCATGGCATTCACCTCGCGCAGGCGGTGACGCCCAGAGTGTGTCCGAAATTCGGCGGCTTACAACCAACGATGCAAACTGGATGCGAGTGCGTCCGGACCGACTATTTGCCGAGCACTTTTCTCAGCATCTTGCCCAGGTCGCCGACGCGGTACGGTTTGGTCAGGTAGCCCAGGAAACCCATTTCATAAAATTGCCGGGCCATTTCGTCGTTGTCGTAGCCACTCGTCATGATGGCGCTCACCTCGGGATCGAGATCGCGCAGGTGGCGATAAGTTTGTTCGCCGCCCATGCCGCCGATGATCGTGAGATCCATGATGACGACATCGTAGGGTCGCCCGATGTTGAGGTAGCGCTTGTAATACTGAATGGCCTCTTCGCCGTTGCGGGCGAGGTCGAATTTGTACCCGAGGCTTTCGAGCATGCCGCCGGTGAGGGTGCAGATGCTCTCGTCGTCATCCATGAACAGAACCCGGCCGGTGCCGAAGCGCAGGGTCGGAGCGCGCCGGGCCTCGACCTCCTCGGGCCTTTCCGCGCGAGGCAGGAACACCGTGAACGCGGTGCCGACTCCGATCTCGGTATCGACGCCCATCTGGCCGCCGTGTCGCTTGACGATGGAGAGCACGGTGGCGAGTCCGAGCCCGGTGCCGGTCTTTTTGGTGGTGAAGAACGGATCGAAGATTTTCTCCACGTGCTCCGGGCGGATGCCGCTGCCATTGTCACGCACTTCGACGACGACGTAAGTGCCGGCCGACAAGGTCGCGATTTGGCCGTCGGCCAGGGTGACGTTGCCCGCGCTAACCCAAATCTGGCCCTGGCCGGTGGTCATGGCCTGGATGCCATTGATGATCAGATTCTGGAAAACCTGCAGGATTTGCGCCCGGTCGACGCACACGGCGGCGGTCTCCGCGGCGATGTTTAGCTCGATCTTCACCGTGGAACCCGCGCCGGCGAGGCGGACGGAGTCGGCGAGGAATTCGGAGGGGTTAATGACCTGCCGCACGGCGGTGCCGCCCTTCGCAAAGGTCAGAAGCTGCTTGGCCAGCGCCTTGGCCGCGAGGCAGGCGCGCTCGCTGTTTTGCAGGCCGGAGTAGTCGTGGTTTTCCTTGGCGACCGACACGCCACCCAGGATGGTCGTCAGGAGATTGTTGAAATCGTGCGCGATGCCGCCGGCAAGCTGGCCGAGGGTCTCGAACCGATTGGCCCGGACCAATTCCTCCGGGGTGAGACTCATTTCGTCGGGGTTGCGAAATACCACCACTACGCCCGCCGTCTGGCCGTTGGCGCCGGCGACCGCGCGGGCGCTGTACGCCACCGGGATGAGCTGGCCGGTTCCGGTGTCGAGGGAGAATTCGTTGTTGAGCGGCGTCGCCTCGTTGGTGGCGAGGGCCTTCGCGACCGGGCTTTCGCCGGCCTGGCCGTTTTGGCGATGCACCAGTCGGAAGATTTCCGAGGCGTTGTGCAGCAGGGCCTCGTCGTGCGTGCGACCCAGCAGTTGTTCTGCCTTCGGATTGAGGAATACGACCTGACCATTGGCGTCGGCGAGCAAGACGGCCTCGTGCAATTCGGCGAGCAGGACGGTGAGGTGGGCGAGGGACAACCCCGGACTCGCGCTCGAGGCCACGGCGCCTAGCGTCTCCGGCATCGGTACGACAAAGCCGAGAACCCGCTGCAGTTCCTTGCGACGGGAAATCTGGCGGACGATGCTTGCGTGCACGATGATCTCCCGGCCTTCGCGGTGGCGCAGCCGCAGAGTGTCGCTGTAGGCAATTTGGTTGGGGTGTTGGGCGAGAAAATAGCCGGTGAGACCGCCTGGGGTTTCATCCATCGGGAGCACGCGGAGAAACGACTCCTGGGAGTCAGGCAATTCCGCCTCGGAGTAGCCGAGGAGCGACTTGAATCCGGGCGAAAGCCAGTGCAGGCCCGAGGAAAAATCGAGATCGAAGACGCCGACGCGGCCGCGATCGCCGAGTTGTTGCAGGCGTTCCTCGGCCCGCAGGCCGGCTTCCTCGAATTCCTTGCGATCGCCAATGTCGAGATGCGCCCCGATGACACGCTGAAGGGAACCGTTGGGACCGTAAATCTGAATCCCGACGCTCTGGACCCAGACATAGTGGCCCCGGGCGTGTTTCATCCGGAACTCAAGGGAGTACGGGCGGGTCCCGGTCGAACCGCCGCGGCTTTGCCGGTCGGGCGCCGCCGCCGAGTCATCCGGATGAATCAGCAGCAGCCAAGATTCGTAGGTATTGGGAAGGTCGACATCCGCGTAGCCCAGGAGACGCTTCCAGCCGTGGGAATAGTAGACCTCGTTTTTCTGGAAATTGAGGTCGAAGAAACCAAGCGGGCTCCGGTCGTTGAGCAGCGAGAGAAAACTTTCCGGTCCGGGCGTCCCGGCAAACGGCGGACTCGACACCAAGGGGGCGACGGGTGGCCCGGGCAGCATGACGAACGCAAAATAGCTCGGCGGTTCGTCGCCCGCTTTTTCGATCCGCACCAGGCTGTCCACAGGCGCGGCCTCCTTGGATTGGAGCTGGAGCGTGACCGTGTGCAGTTGAGCTGTGGCCAACAAAACTTCCCACTGCGATTGAACCCAACCGGACTCGTGCGAAACGACTTCGAGGGAAAACAGATTCGGGAAGGAATCGCCAACCAGTTCCTCTGATTTTGCCTGCCATAAAGTGCAGGCGACACTGCTCGCCATTTCAATCCGGCCATTCGTATCCAGGACAAAAACAGCGGTCCCAGAACTTCCTAGGGTTTTGTGGAAAGGGCTTTGGGTTGAAGTGTGCACTAATGCGAAATTTTGTAAATAAGGAGCGAGACGTGCCAACTATCTTTCGCCGACGAAAGGCCCGACCACCTATCTTTAAAGTCGTTTTACCAAGTTTAGGAAAAAAAGACTTAAGAATAGGTACTAGTCCGCATTTTTCTCCCAGCGTCGCACGCGGGTCTCAAGAAAATCGATCCACATGGGCTGATCGTTGAGGCAGGGAATGTGTTCAAACCATTCGCCGCCGGCGGACTTGTAGTCTTCGGCGCCTTCGACCCGGATTTCCTCCAGGGTCTCCAAACAGTCGGTGACGAACGCGGGGGTGATCACGAGCAGACGCTTCTTGCCCGCCTTCGGCAGGCTCTCGAATTCGTAATCGGTGTAGGGTCGGATCCACGGCTCGCCCGCGATGCGCGACTGAAATGACATCGACCATTTTGCGGGATCCAATTTTGCCCGCCGGACGAAGGCCTGGGTCGTCCGGGTAACCTGCGCCTTGTAGCAGGTGCTTTGCACCGGGCTGCAGACATTGCAGCAGTCAGGTACGACTTGGCAGTGGGAATGGGACGTGTCCGCTTTGGTCAGGTGGCGGATCGGAATGCTGTGATAGCTGAAGAGCAGATGATCGTGCGGTTTGGCCAGATAGGGACGGGCGCTTTCGACGAGTGCATTCACATAATCGTCGTCCATGTAATAGGGCTGGACGCATTCGATCTGGAGCGCAGGGGCGAGGCGGGTGGCCTCCGCGCGGACCTTGGTCACCACCGTTTCCCAACTCGACATCGCGTAATGCGGATACTGCGGAAACAAGAGCAGGCGTTCGATGCCGGCTGCGACGATCTTGCGCAGCACGTCCGGGATGGAAGGATTTCCATAGTTCATGGCCAGTTCGATGGGCAGGGAAACTCGTTCCTGCAATTTGGCCTGGGTGCGGCGGCTGGTTACGACCAGCGGGGAGCCCTCGGGCGTCCAGATTTTTTCGTAGGCGTGCGCTGATTTGGGCGCCCGAAAAGTTGTGATGATTCCATTGACGAGCAACCAGCGGAAGGGCTGCACCGGTTTGTCGATGACGCGTTCGTCGCCGAGAAACTCCCGCAGATATCGGCGCACATCCGCGACTGAGGTTGAGTCAGGCGAACCAAGGTTGAGCAACAAGACCGCGCTTTTGGGCATATCACCCCATACATCGGATGCGTCCCAAGGTTTGTCAAACGAGGTTGGCGCCAAAGTCAGGGTCGGTATTAGCCAAGTGGCCGACCGACTAGGGGAGGCGCCTTTGACTTGCCCGGGAAAAAGGGAGCTGCTCCATTTGACGTTCCTGAATTTTGATGCGCGAATCCCTCCAGACCGATCGCATCTTCCCCATGATTCTCCCCTCATTCCCTTCCTTGCTTAGGCAGCGCGCGGTTCGCTGGCTGGGCTGGGCGGTATTGGTACCCCACCAGGCCTGGGCGGCAAATGATCCGGTAGATTCCAAAGGGAATGTGGGCTGGTTCGTCGCGGGGTCATTGGTGGTCCTGGGCTTGGCGGTTTGGGTTGGTGGCTGGTGGCGCCGGCGGTCGAACGCCGCCGGTCTAGAGTCCGTGGCGGCACTGATTGCGCGGACGGATTGCTTGTTGTGGGAGGCGCAGGTCGAGCTGAACGGTGACGACTGGAAGTGGCGGTTTACTTTTCATGATTCGGCCCTCGCCCGGAGGCTGTTCGAAGGGAGCCCGCCAGGGCAGCCGTTGGCCTTGTGGAACCGATTTGAAATCCCGGAACAGGCGGAGATGAATCGTCGCGCGCGGGAGGCGTTGGTGACCGGGAAACCCGGTTACGAACAATACTTTCGGCTGCTGCGCGAGGGCCAGTTGATTTGGCTCCACGAGAGCGTTTCGATTTCATCGCTGGGAGCGGGGCGATTCCGCCTCGTGGGTCTGGCGACCGACATCACCATCCAACGGGAAGCGGAATTGAGCAATCGGGCGATCCAGCAGCAGCTGCAGCAGCTCTTGACCCACGCGAATTGCATGATCTGGCAGGCAGAAGTTCGCCGAGATGCCGCCAGCGGGTCGTTTGTTTGGGACTGGTTCGTGCCCCGATCCGAGCTTTATCGTCGTTTGTTGGGTGACCATCCGGACGAAAAAGCCATCATGCCGTGGGGGCTGAAGAATGTGCCTGAATTCGCCGACATGGAAGCCCGCAGCCAGCAGGCGATGCTCGGTGGCCACCCGGGCTACGAGCAGGTTTTTCGTATCATCGAGGACGGGAAGACCTGTTGGATGCACGAACAGGCCACGATCACCCACCTTGCTTCCGATCGCTGGAAGATCGCCGGGGTGGTCATCGATATTACCGCAAAGCGCGAAGCCGAGGAGGCGCAGCGCCAAAGCGAGAAGCGGCTCGAGCATTTGTTGGAGCGCGCGGATTGCACGATCTGGCAGGCCCGGGTGACCCTGATGGACGACGACCATTTTCACTGGGAAATGTACCTGCCGCCCTCAAAGTTGTTGCGCCGGATCAACGACAATTCCTCGGGGCCGGTGACCGGATTCGGGTGGCGAGAGTTGGGCGTCCCGGAAGTCGATGAAATGATCGCGCGCTATCGCCGGGCGCTGTTGGACGGCGCGGCCGGATACGAGCAGGAATTTCATCTTCCCCGACCCGAGCGAACTCTTTGGTTTTCCGAGCAGGTCGCCATCACCCTGGCCGGTCCCGGAGAATGGGACCTGCTGGGAATTACGACAGACGTAACCGCCCGCCGGGAATTGGAGGAGGCGCGGCGTGCGACCGAGGCGCGACTGGAGCAGGTTTTGGAAATGGCGGACTGCATGGTGTGGCATGCCGCGGTGAAGTTGAACCCGGATAAAACCTACGACTGGCGCCTCACCACGCAGCGATCCGTGCTCTACCGCCGTCTTTTTGGCGAGGAGAGCACGGGCACGGCGCTCGATTGGCGAAAGCTGAACGTGCCGGAAATAGGCGAAATGGACGAGCGGTTCATGAATGCGTTTCGTAACCGCCTCCCCAGTTACGAGAATTTGTTTCGAGTCATCACGCCGACCCGAGTCACTTGGCTGCGCGAGACGATCACCTTGCAGCACCTGGGACCGGAGGAAGTTCGGCTGGTCGGTGTCATCACCGACGTGACCAGCCAGCGGGAGGCTGAGGAGGCCCGCCGCGACAGCGAGCACCAGGTGCGGCAAATGTTGGAGACCGCAGATTGCCTGTTGTGGCAGGCCAAGGTGGCCAGCAATGCCGCGGGAGAACTTCACTGGTCGCTCATCGTTCCTTCTTCACGGTTATACCGGGAAATTTTTGGGACTGATCCCGACGATTCACCCATGCTGCCGTGGCCGGAGGTCATCGAGGCCGAAACCTACGCCGAAATCAACGCGCGCTCATCCAAGGCGATCCGGGCGGGCCTTCCCGGCTACGAGCAGGAATTCCTGGCCCAGCGCGGCGAACGCGTCTTCTGGCTTCATGAACGAGTGGCCATCAGCCCAATTCTCACTGGTGGGTGGCGTTTGGTCGGGGTCGTCACCGACTTGAGCGCGCGGCGGGCGGCCGAACAATCGGTGCGCGCCTCGGAAGTGCGCTATCGCTCTCTTTTTCAACACACGCCGGTGGCGATTGTGGAAACGGATTTTCGCGAGGTTGGTCGATGGCTCGACGATCTTCGCCTCTCGGGGGTCGCCGATCTGGCGGCATGGCTGGATGCGGACGAGCGCCGCTTGCACGATTGCGCCCGCCGGGTGCGCATATTCGCGGCGAACGACAGCGCGATGCGCATGTTCCGCGCCCGTCGCCTGGGCGATTTCCGACGAAGGAGAGGACTCTTGGCGACGCCCGATTCGCTCCAGGCGATTCGCCTCACGATGCTGGCGCTGTGGCAGGGAAAAAACACCCTCGAGACCCAGTTGGAAATGCGCGATTTCGACGGCATCACGCATTTCATGAACGTGCGCTGGTGGGTCGGTCAAAACGAGCAAGGTCTCGACCTGAGCCAGTCGCTCCTGGTGTTCGTGGACCTGACGGATCTCAAGCGCGCCGAGGCCTTGCTCGCGACGGAGAAGGAACGGCTCGCGGTCACGCTGCGGGCCATGGCCGAAGGAGTGGTCACGACCGACGTGGCGGGTCTGATCCAGTTCATGAATCCGGCGGCGGCGGCGTTGACCGAGTGGGATGCTAGCGCCATCGGCCAGCCGGTGAGCCGGATTTGCGTGTTTGAAAACGAGCGCGCGGGCGCGGGATTCGAGTTTCCGGCCGGCCGGGTGATTCAGACCGACACGGTGGTGGACCTGCCGCCGCAGACCCGCCTTTTGACGCGGCAAGGGCTGCGCCGCCTGGTCGACGGCTGCTGCGCGCCAATCCATGCCGCCGACAGCAAGGTGATCGGCATGGTGTTCGTCTTCCGCGACGTCACCGAACACGAGCGCCTTGAACAGGAGGTGATTCGGGCCTCGCGTCTGGAATCCGTGGGTTTGCTGGCCGGCGGGATTGCGCATGATTTCAACAACATCCTGACCGGCGTCATGGGCAATCTCACTCTCGCCCGGCTCGACGTGGAAGATAAATCGGACGCAGGAGCGCGCTTGCGCGAGGCGGAAAAAGCGACGCTGCGGGCCCGCGACCTTACCCAGCAACTGCTGACCTTTGCCAAGGGCGGAGACCCGGTGCGCAGCGCGGTGCAGTTGGCGGCGATCGTACAGGATACCGCGACCTTTGCCCTGCACGGGTCTAACGTGAAACCAATCTTTTACCTGTCGTCCGACCTTTGGCCGGCGGATGCCGACAAGGGTCAGATCGGACGAGTGGTGCAGAACCTGGTGATCAACGCGATCCAGGCGATGCCCGCGGGAGGCACCATTCGCCTGTCGGGGGCCAACGAAATCATCGCGGGGCTCAATCGCCCGGGCCTCGTGCCGGGGCGATACGTGCAGATCGCGATCGCCGACACGGGCGAGGGGATCCGGCCGGAAAATCTGGCCAAGATCTTCGACCCTTATTTCACGACGAAGAAATCAGGGACCGGTTTGGGGTTGGCCGCTGTCTACTCGATTATCAAGAAGCATCGAGGCCACATTGAAGTGGAATCAACCGTCGGACGCGGCACCGTTTTCCGCCTCTGGCTGCCGGCCGCCGACAATGTTCCCGTCCAGGCCGCGGCACCCGTGGTGCCGATGACGGGAAAGTTTGCCGGACGGGTCCTGTTCATGGACGACGAGGAAATCATCCGGCGCATGGCGGTCATGATGCTGGAGAGGCTCGGATTCACCGTGGAGTGTGCCGAGGATGGGAATGAAGCGGTCGCGCGTTTTCGCGCCGCCCATGTGGGTGGGAAATCATTTTCGCTGGTGATCATGGACCTGACGGTACCCGGCGGGATGGGGGGCCGTGAGGCGATCGATCGACTGAAGGACATTGATCCCGCCGTGAAGGCAATTGTATCGAGCGGGTATTCGAGTGATCCGGTGCTGGCCAACTACCGGGCACACGGGTTTTGCGGCGTGGTGGCCAAACCGTACCGGATGGAGGATTTTATCCAGGTGCTCCGCGAAGCGTTGCCGGAGGCCACGACCTAGGCTTGTGGCTTGAGGACGGAGCCTTCAGGCGGCCAGCGATCGGATGGCGCCGATCAGGCGATGGACGTTTTCGGGAGCGATTCGATCGGTGACGATCGTGGCGCCAGTGGATCGGGTCAGGTCAAGGCGCGGGCCATGTTCACTGCCGGGGCGGACAAAGTCCTCGATAAAATCCATGCCGCCGCGCGGTTTGATCCAGTGATAGTAGATGTCCGCGGCTTCCGATTCGATGACGATGTCCATCTTGAGCAGGATATGACAGTAAAGGGTCAGGTCCCGGAACGAGGCAAACCAGGTCGGCGGACAAACCAATTGATCCCTAATGATCAGTGTCATGGCAGATTCCCTTCTGCAAATAGTGTGCCGACTGCTTGGCGTGGTTGAGATTTTATCTGGATTTGAGGGCGGGCAGCGCGTTCACTGTAACCGCCTATATCGGCACTTTTTCCCATGACTTCAACCCGACCGCCCGTACTCCTCGTCATCCGCGATGGATGGGGTAAGAATCCCGATCCCTCCCAGGATAAATTTAACGCTGTCTACCTGGCCAAAAAGCAGTGCGACGATGCCTTGCAGGCAAAGTTTCCCCACACTCTCGTGGCGGCCAGCGGCCTGGACGTCGGTTTGCCGGACGGCCAGATGGGCAACTCGGAGGTCGGACACGAAAACATCGGGGCCGGTCGGATCGTCGATCAGGAACTGGTGCGCCTGAACAAACTATTCTCGGACAAAAAGCTGGCACGAAACCCGGTGTGGCTGGCCGCCGTGGCGCGGGTCAAGGCCTCGCCGCGAGCCAAGCTTCACGTCATGGGCATCGTCTCGGATGGCGGCGTACACGGCATGCTCGAACACCTGTATGGCATCTTGCGGCAGGCAAAGGAGGATGGATTGACTTCCGACCAAGTGTACATCCACGGCTTTACCGACGGGCGCGATACGGCGCCGCAAAGCGGTCTGGGTTTTATCAAGCAGGTTGAAGCCCAATGCCGCGATATCGGCGTGGGGCGGATCGCCACGATCTGCGGACGATTTTGGGCGATGGATCGCGACAACCGATGGGACCGGGTCCAGAAAGCGTACGACATGCTGACCGGCCGCAAAGCGGTCGCCACGGCGAAAAGTGCGGCCGAGGCCATTCAGAATTATTACGAGCATCCCCTGACGCCGACGCAGAACGGCGACGAATTTGTACCGGCGACCTGGATTGTGGGCGCGGATGGCCAGCCGCTGGCGACGTTCGCCGACGGGGACGCGGTGCTGTTCTACAACTATCGCGGAGATCGCCCCCGCGAAATTACCAAGGCTTTTGTGCTCGATGAATTCAAGGAGTTTGATCGCGGACGGAAGCTCGATCTCTACTACGCCACGATGACGGAATATGAGTCGGGCCTGCCGGTGCATGTGATTTCGGGCAAGCCGGAAAAATTGCGCAACATCCTCGGCGAAGTCGTGAGCGATTCCGGGACGGCCCAGTTTCGCTGCGCGGAAACGGAGAAGAACCCGCACGTGACGTTTTTCTTCAACAATTACCGGAAGGACCCCTTTGTCGGTGAAGATCGGGCCTGTCCCGCCAGCCCGAAGGTCGCGACCTATGACCTGCAACCGGAGATGGCGGCTGCCGAGGTGACTCGCCTGGCCAAGGAGGCGATCTTGTCCGGCAAGTATGGTCTGGTCGTGGTCAACTATGCCAATCCCGACATGGTCGGCCACACGGGATCGCTGCCCGCGGCGATCAAGGCGGTCGAAGCGACCGATCAGGGAGTGGGGGAGTTGCTCGCGGCTTTGGCTACGAAACAGGGCAAGGCGGTGGTCTGCGCTGACCACGGCAACTGCGAGCAAATGTGGGATCCGCTCACCAACAGCCCGCACACCTCGCACACGCTCAATCTGGTCGAGGTATTCGCGATCGGCGAAGGCCTGGTCGCCGGAAAGACAAAAATGCGGTCGGGTGGCCGCCTGGCCGACATTGCGCCGACTGTCCTGGATCTGATGGGCTTGCCCAAGCCGGTGGAAATGACGGGCGAAAGCCTGATTCTGCCCTGACAAAATCTGTTTGCTCTCGCTCGTTCAGCCAAGCTTAGTTCCGCCTTTCGTCCCCATGAAACGCACCCATCATTG
>Ga0302321_100003970_pt1 | contig 12728 bp, 6 predicted proteins | sample Fen_T0_1_FD_202505 | JGI IMG/M metagenome (GOLD analysis project Ga0302321, IMG submission 202505) | Peat permafrost microbial communities from Stordalen Mire near Abisko, Sweden - Fen_T0_1 | ecosystem: Environmental > Terrestrial > Soil > Wetlands > Permafrost | place: Sweden: Abisko...
ACCAAAGCTGAAAACAGCGTGAGGTCGTCGCGCCGGCCGAGTTTCGTGGCGGCGAGGAAACGGGCGACTGCGCCGAGTTCACCGAGTCGATTGGTTTGCAGAAGCTGGAGTCCTTGCCAGGGCTGGGCCGGAATCTGGCACTGGCCCATGAGGCTGGCCCAGATCGGGGGTACGATATCGATGCCAGATGCCTTTGTTTGCGCTGAAAGGGTGAGGTGGTCGTCGCCGACCTCGCCGTAAAATACCGGACGATTAAGCGTGGTTATTGTGGCGGAAGATTGACGGCGGACACCGGTTAAGATGTTGGGCACATAGAGGTGCGGTTGCAGGTAATCCATGTCTGCGACTACGGGGCTTTGCAGATTATCCATGCTGGCGGTAACAAGATGTCCGTAGTGGTCGATGGAGCGAATGAAGGCGGCCATCTGGGAATGCCACTGAGCGACCGCCGCTTCTTTGTGAGTTTCACGGACTGCATCCGTCCAATGGATCTCGTTGAAAAGTTCCCAGGCCATCACGGCGGGCGAATAACCCCAGCGGGCAACGATGTAGCGGTATTTCATCCGCGTGAGTCTTATCGCTTCGGGCGAAGTAAAGAAATCTGTCGGCCCCGCGAGAAATCCACTCGGATTTGCCGCATTCCAAGGGTTCGTGCGCCAATTTGAATCCACCTTGCTGCTGTATTGGCCGTGATGTTGCAGGACGACTTGGAGGTAAACACCGTTCGCGTCGGCCGAATCGATTAACTGGTCCCAGTTCTTTGCGACCCGTAAATCCAGGGTCCCTCGAGGCGGAACGCTGCCCATATCTGCCGGCAGCCATTCCATATTTAGGCCGCCCCAGTGCGCCATCCAAACGCGTGCCCAATTAAGATTGGACTGGGCGAAGGATTTGAAGGCGCTTCGATAGAAACTGACGCGATTTGAGCCGTGCGACCAGGGAAGATTTGCGCCGATGGGAATAAACCGCTCGCCAGAGGGAAGAATGAAATGCGTCGGTTGCTTTGGATCGATGCGAATAGCAGGGAGCCCTTCAACGGTGCGAACTTTTGCCTTAGCCGCGCCCGATTTTTTTGCACCGAGCAAAACCGTTTGTCCGTCGACGGTTTCGCTGATGGTGCCGAGGAGGTATTCGCCCCTTGCATCGGCGCGCGCGTGCACGGCAAACTGATCTTTGCCCTCATAAAAGGCGGGTAGTTTCAACGTCTCGTGGGCAGGTGTGATGACCTCGGCCCAGATTTCGCGGGCAAACGGGTTCTGGCCGGACGGCGCCAATTTGAACTCAAGCGTGACGGGTCCCGCCGCTGGGAGCGTTCTGCTGGCACACAAAAAGAGAGCGATGAGGCATGCATATCGCCGACGGTTTCTTGAGGATGGCATGTTGGGGGTTGGCAACGAGTGGGACACGGGATTTAAGCGCGGCGATTCTCTATTTCTTCTAGGATGGAAATAGTGCCATTCAAGCAAGCCGTAAACGTCTGCCGAATTTCGGAATTACTTAACATACGAACTTCAATCGACCCGTTTGGCCGGAGGTCCATTTTCCAAACTAGGAAGGGTGTTTTTTAGATTGCCGATTCAGCGCGGCCGGGCAATTGCTCGGGCAAACCGATGAGCGCCCCCCAAGGAAAAAGTGTCAGGCCTGCACTCTGTTTATTGCTGATCTTCGGCGTCGCATTGCTCGTGTCATGTCGGAAGAGTGAATCACTGCCTGCGGTGCCTGAGATAAAAATCAAACCCGCTACGGTTGTGGATACTTCCTATCTCACACCAACGCCGATTGGTAATCCGGTGAGCGGATACCCTTGGATCGCCAATCTCATTTCAGTCGATCTCGATGGCGATGGTCTGATGGATGTGGTCGCATGTGAGGCCAAGGAAGGTAAGATTTTGTGGATCCGGCAGGTTTCCCGAGGTCACTTCGAAGAAATCGTTTTGGCCGATAAACTTCCGGCGCCGGTCCACGTCGACGCCGTGGATATCAATGGGGATGGCCATCTCGATCTCCTGATCGCCTGCATGGGCGTCGTTTATCCCGATAACGACAAGATCGGTTCGATCGTCATCCTCGAAAATGATGGTACTCAGCATTTCAAACCGCACGTCATTCTGGAAAATGTTGCCCGCGTCACCGATGTACGCGCGGCCGATTTTAGCGGGGAAGGCCGTCTCGATCTCATCGTGGCGCAATTCGGCTACGATCAAGGCGAGATACGCTTGATGGAGCGAGTCGGGCTCTGGGAATTCAAGAGCAAGATTCTGCTCAACTTATCCGGAGCGATCAACGTCCTCGTCGCCGACTTTTGTGGCCACGGGCGCAAGGACATCGTCGCCTTGGTCTCGCAGCAGTACGAAGAAATTTTCCTCTTCGAAAACAAGGGAGGCGGAAAATTTGAAAAGAAGATCATCTTTGGCTCCACCAATGAGGACTATGCGAGCAGCAACATCAGCCTCTGCGATCTAAATAAGGATGGGCGTCCCGACGTGCTTTATTCCAATGGCGATGGTTTTGGTCCAAGCCCGGTCCCTGGACCGAAGCCATGGCATGGCGTTCAATGGCTGGAAAACAAAGGCGATGGAAATTTTGGTTTTCACCGGATCGGCGACCAAGGTTGTGCCTACAGTCCGATTGAGGTCGATCTCGATAATGACGGCAACATGGACGTGGTCGCGGTCAGTGCTTTGATGATGTTCGACAAGCCCGACGATGTCTCGATGGTCTGGTATCGCAACGACGGACATATGAACTTCACCCCGCATGTGCTGGCCTATCAACCCATCGAGTTGCTGACGGTGGCAGCAGCAGATTTTGATGGCAAAGGTCAGCCCTCCTTGGTGACCGGCGCTTTCTTTGGCAACCCTCCCTACGACCGCATGAGTCGGATCACGCTTTGGCGACGACCGGAAAAACCATGAACCGGCAGAAGATAATACGATGGGTTGGCTCAGTGGTGTTGGTTCTGGCGCTGGCGATTGCGGGCTATCTCTGGTGGCGCTCGAACGAGCGTCGCGTAATCGCGGTGGCGTGCATTCCCCACCAGCCCTCTCTGCAGGGTAAGCCTGCGGAGTTTCAGCAACGAGTCCGGTCGTGCGAACAACGTATACGGGCGGGATCAGGTGTGACCCAGGCGCTGGGAGAACTTAGCCAGCTGTATCATGCCAATGGTTTTTATGCGGAAGCCAGTCAGTGTTACCAAGGTTTGGTTCGCATCGACCCTTCGAATCCGCGTTGGACCCATCGCTTTGCGTCGATCCTGGCTGGTTACGGACAGCTGGAGGATGCCATGTCCCTGTGGCGGCGAACCCAGGCCCTGGCGAAAGATTACTTGCCGGCGCAGATCCGCCTCGCCGATGCGATGCTTAAATTTAACCAGGCAGCAGAGGCAGGAAAAATTTACGCCCAAATCCTCAAGCAAGATGCAGAAAATCCGTACGCTCTGGTTGGGTTAGCGCGCATCGATAGCGAGGCAGGGCGTTGGACCAGTGCGCGTGACCGTTTGGAAGCTGCCACCGCCCGGTCCAATTATAGTATTGGTTCTGATCTACTGGTGACGGTTTGCGAGCAGCTAGGGGATAACAGCCGGGCTGAATATATTCGCTCGCGGGTCAAAGCAGACGGTGGATTTTTCGATACGCCAGATCCTTGGCTGAGGGAGATTGCCTTTGATTGTTACGACAGTTTCCAGCTTACGCTCACGGGAGGCGTCGCCGTTCGAGAGGGCGATCTGGCGACAGCAATCAGCTTGGTCGAACGCGCGATCTTGTTTGAGCCCAAGAACGGCTATTATCGTATTCAGGCCGCCGATCTCTACCAACAATCACATAACAACGCCAAGGCCCGGCAGCATTTGGAAACGGCCACCGAGGTCGCGTCGGACAATACCGACACCTGGCAGCATCTCGCCCGTTTTTTGGCGGCAGCGGGCCAACAAGGAGAGGCGGAAGGAGTGGTGGCGACCGGGCTGACGCATTGCCCGGATTCTCCGGGTCTGCATTTTCTTAGGGCGCAGTACCGGGTTAAAGCAGGCCGCCTTGAAGAAGCGCTTTCAGATTTCAAAGTCGCTGCGGCCGCTCTGAATGATGATGCGTCGCCCTCGTTATCGTTGGCCACGGTCTATATTCGCCTCAACCGAATGCCCGAGGCACTGGCATCACTGCAAAAAGCTCTCGCTGCCGAGGCGGAGCATCCGGCCGCGCTCTCCATTCTCGCCATTTACTACATTGAACAGGCTGATGAGCCCTCGGCTGGAAAATGGATGCTTAGGGTCAAGGCTCAGCCCCGTATCCAGCCGCAAGAGCGACTCCAGCTTGAACAAGCTTTTCAGAGAGCGTTCGGGCACGCGCCTTATTGAACGCCGCGGTTAGCGCTAAGGCTGGCTGCACGACCGCTGGTATTCTCTGATGCGAAGTTAGCCTGGAAAGGGTATTACCGAAGGCGATTGGAATTAAAGACTGACGGCACGGGCGGGGAGCTTCGAGGGGCGATAAACAGGGACTCGTCTCTAGCTTGACTGTCATGTAAACATCAACTCGCTAACCGAAACCCTCTTACGCTTTGTCACGCTGCTCATAGGGCCTACCCCCTAACCGATTGGCATCACCTCTTGCTTTGCTGCTTTATAATTCCCCAACATCCTATCTCGCAGTATTCATTTTCCGCCCCGATCTTGTCGATTCTGCTCGTTCACCGGATATATCCCCTGCATGGCGAAGCGAGCTGATCTGGATGCGGAATCTACCCCCGCACGACGCGTTATTATAGGCCGAAAAATTGCGCGACTCTCCAATTCATAGCCTTGACAGCTCCCGGTTCATCCACGATGAAACTCCAAGACTTTCTACCCAAAGTTGGCTGAGATTACCCCCCTCTACCGACAAAGTTTCCCCCTGCCCCTTCGGAGTATCACACGACTTTCCCGACTTTTTTCCGCAGACTTGAGGTTACCCCCCATATCTGCGGAGGAAACGGACCCCACGGTCCGACGACCGAAAACCAAAAACACCAACTACATACCCAAATGCGAATAATGTGCTCAGCTACTCGTGGCGCGCGCACCCTGCTGGCAATGGCAGGCGTAACCGTCACGTCTATACTCTCGGCGCAGCAGCCTCCTGCTACGCCCCCGGTTCAACCAGTTCCAGCGGAGACCGACGATGAACTAGTCGTTCTCAGTCCTTTTGAAGTTAGTGGGTCGGCAACAGTCGGCTATGCGGCTGCCACCACCCTTGCCGGCAATCGTCTCAATACTGAACTGCGCGATATTGGTAGTTCGGTTTCCGTTGTTACCTCTGAGTTTCTGAGAGACACGGGAGCAACTGATAATAAAACCCTGCTTCAATATACCCCGGGTACGGAAGTGGGCGGCACGTACGGCAACTTCGGTGGTAACGGCGATGGCCGGACACCTGACGAGTCGGGAAAATTCGTTAGCCCCAATACGAATACCCGTGTTCGTGGGTTGGCCACGGCGGATAATACTCGAGACTTCTTTATGACGAGTATTCCGTGGGAAGGTTATAATGTGGATGCCGTCGATCTCCAGCGTGGACCGAACTCGATCCTCTTTGGTATGGGCAGCCCCGCGGGTATCATCAACGAGCGTACAAAACAGGCGGGCTATAAGAATTCCGGCGAGGTAACATTCCGCGTCGGCAGCTATGGCTCAAATCGCGCGACGCTTGATGTGAATCGGGTTCTGATCAAAGATCAGCTGGCTATCCGTATCGATGTTTTGCGGAACGACGAAGAATATAAGGAGAAGCCCGCCTATTCAAAGGACGAGCGCTTTTACGGAGCGATTCGTTACGAGCCGGGTTTCCTCAAGCATAACGGCGCGCGCACGATCATAAAAGCAAACTATGAGGCCGGTCGCGTACGCTCGAATAATCCACGCTCGATGCCCCCGATCGACCTGATCACGCCTTGGTTTTATACCGGCACCTATCAGGGCAAGGATAGCAAGGGTAACCCTGTTACCTACAACAACCTGAATCGGGAGACGTTCATCCCGGCCCAGCTGACCGATGATAACACGGGTACGCCGAATCATGGCCAGATCAGGCCTTCGATCAATGGCGGCCCAGACGCCGGCAAGGCGAACCCAGCCTACAACCCGTGGGTGGGCAACTTCGCGCAGCAATTCGGTGGACCGCTTGTTTACTTTAACGGCGACTCCTCCGCAAGTACCGGTTCCCGGGTGTTGGAAGTGGGCGGACTTAAAGGTGGTCTTGCCGCTAACGGTACGATCGACAATACAGTCGGAGGCATTCCATGGATGCGGCCGGGTGGCGTTGCCACCTATGCTAGTTATGCAACAAATGCCCGTCTGCCTCTTTATAACTATGGTGTTTACAAGGATAGGTACCTCACGGATTCGTCGGTCTTCGATTATTACAATAAGCTGATCGACGGCCCGAACAAGAAAGAGTCACAAAACTTTCATGTCTATAATATCAGTTTGGCCGAGACCTTCCTCGACGACCAGCTGGGTTTTGAACTCGCCTACAATAAGGAGCTTTATAAGAACAGCCGTCTGAGTCTCCTCACCGGTGCAAATCAGGCCATCTACATTGATATTAACAGGGTCTATACCGACGGTACGCCGGTCGGTCTGAACGGACAGCCCTTTGGTGATGGTACACCCAACCCGAATGTTGGCCGTGCGTTCATCTCCGATAATGGTCAGGGCAACAATGGCTCCTCCATGAACGATCGGGAAGTGAAGCGCTTGACGGTTTTCGCTACTCACGACTTCGAAAAGGATTCAAAGAACCTAATAACTAAGATCGTAGGCAAGCATACGGTCACCGGCCTTTTCGCGTCCGAGCTGAACAGTACCGAGAATCGTTCTTGGATCCGTTACACGGCGGACGATGCGACATTGGCACGGAGAGATGTGGGCAACCATGAAATCACTGATAACTGGTCAGTTCCTAACACGGTGATTTATCTCGGCGATTCGTTGCTTAATCGCACGTCGGCTTCAGGAGCTAATTTGCCGAACCCGACCGCCGCGCAGGTGGTGGTACCGAACAAGGTTTGGGATTTCAATGCTACTTGGAACAAGTCTACCGATCCAACCAGTGCAAACTACGTCGATCCCAATGCGGTTTGGATCAACGCTTATTATCCCGATACTCCAGCATTCAACGATCCAACTGCTGCGAACCATGCACGCATCAGCACCCAGTCGGAAAATCCGGCGAATTACGTGGGATGGCAGCAGCAGCCGGTCAATTGGATTGACTCCGAAGCTTCGGCCGCGGGTCGTGCGCATAACACGACATCGATCGCGTTGGGCAGACGCCTAACCAGTTCGAATGCTTTCGTCTGGCAGAGTCACTTCTGGAATAATTCAATCGTTGGCACGTATGGCGCCCGTAAGGACGTTACCAGGTACACGGCTGCATCAATAAGTGCAGACACAGTATATGGTGGCGATCCAGCGGGACGTGGTGTGATTCCTGCTAGCCGCTACCCGCACTTAAAGGTTGGTGACACGTATGACACCCGCGACCAAGTGACGTCGCACAGCTGGATGGTGGTCGCTCACTTGAATGATTTACCCGGCATCGATCAGCTCGTAAAAAAGAGCCCGGTCAGTGTGAGCCTTTTCTATAATTATTCCACGAACTTCCAGCCAGAGGCCTCGCGCAACGACATGTACAATAGTCCGCTGTCTTCTCCGACCGGTAAGACCACGGAAAGAGGCCTTCTCTTGGAAACCAAGGATGGCAAGTACTCGTTGAAGGTTACTAAATACGAATCATCGTCGGTTAACGTTACAAATACTAATCTCGCCGGCTCGTGGTTCATCGGTGCATCGCAAACGTGGGGCGGCAACTGGGCTAATCATTTCCAGTATGACTGGACCGGTGATACCTACCTAAATGCCGTCGCTGCTCCTGATCCAAACAACAGCCAATATAACTACGGCTTGGCACCGGGCGAGACCCTCGCCCAAGCTCAAGCCCGCGAACAGGCGGCTATTGCCGGTTGGCGCGCTTGGCAGGATCAGCTCAAGGCCACGCCGTATTATACAGCGTGGAAGCTTGACCTGACGACGCCATTCCGGACTGGCAATCCTTCCGGACTGAACACTACGCAACCTAATAACTTGGCCTTCACCGAGGATACGATATCGCGGGGCTATGAATTCGAGTTGCAGGGTCAAATCACTCAGAATTGGCGCCTGACGGCCAATGCTGCGCGGACCACGGCCGAGCGCAACAACGTAGGTGGTGCGGCACTCACCGACTTCGTTACTCGGTATGAGACTGCACTCAACACCACGGCGGCGGGCGACCTTCGCATTTGGTGGGGTGGCGCTGGCAATGAAACGACAAAATACCAGTGGGACAATAACATTGGTTCGAGCTACCACATGCTTAAACTGTTGGAACATACCAACACACCTGAGCTGCGTAAGTGGCGGTTTAACCTCGTCAACAACTATGACTTCAGTTCAGGCTTCCTGAAGGGCGTCAATGTGGGTGGCGGCGTACGCTACGAGTCCTCGATCGTTATCGGTTATCCAGTGGTTAACACGGGTGGACCCACAGTGTTCTACGACATCCAGCATCCTTACCATGGTAAGGGAGAGACAAACTTCGACTTCTGGGTTGGTTATACCCGCAAGGTATGGAGAAACCTGGAGTGGAACATCCAGATCAACGTTCGCAATGCGTTTGTCGGCGACGAGCTCGTGCCGATCAACACGCAGCCGGACGGCAGCGTTGCAGCATACCGCATTCGCCCGCCCCAGACCTGGCAGGTTACGAATTCCTTCCGGTTCTAATCGGATCGTAATTCATTAATCGAAGCGGTTTTTCCACTTCGCTAAATTCACCGAGGCCCGGATTATTCCGGGCCTCGTTTTTTTTGCCTAGGGCCAATGGCCCTTAAAAAACGCAGGCGGATTTGACTGCAGAGGACACTGCCGCCCGGAGAAAATAGTTTAAGAATTATTCCCTTTTCATAATCATACCCCTTCGGGGCGAAAGATTCAGATGCCATGAATCCTTGATCTCTCCTTAGCGGCCTTTGTGATCTACGGTTCAATTGCGGATTTTGGGTCAATCCACCTCAAGGCGATGGCCGCAATAGACCATGGATCTCGCGATAGATGGCTCTGCCGCTTCCCGAACCTGCTGCGGTGACGTCAGCGCTCGGTAATAAAGGGGTCGAAGGGCAACTGCGCGGTCAGCCGTGAGCGCTCCTTCGTGGAAATGCGCTGCTCTATGGCGGTAAGCGTTGGTTCTAGTTCCGCATCGGTCACCAAGTGGCACTCGGCGTAGTTGAGCAGCTGGCTCCAGCGCTTTCGCAACCGCGATTCGGCGATTTGTCCGTGTTCGTCAGCTCCAGCCTGGAACATGCCGATCAGCGTATCCAGGCTAGGTTGGCGGTATTCGCTGAACTCTGTCAGGATGGCATCCGCGACTGTCAGCGCTTTGTCTGGTGAGAGGCTGGGCAGGATTTCGGTGCGGGCCACGCAACCCCATTTTTCCAGCACAGGAATGCGGACGCGGGCAAAATGAGTGCCTTGGACGCTTGCCGCATGTTCGGCACTCCAGCGGTTGAGTTTTTCGATTTCAATGTCGAGCGCGTTACTCGAACCATGGAGCGTCGTGATGCACCAGACCGCTTCCTCGGAATGTCCCGCCGCGTTTTGTGCGATGTCGGCTGAGAAAGCTTTGCGAGCGCCCTTTAGATCGCGCAAAAAACCGAGCAATCGGTCGGCGACTTCCGCATGGCTGCGGCGCCAGTGCTCGTGAAAGCGCGAGGCCCGCAGCCCCTGGCGGTAGAGCGGGTCGGCCTGTTGCATGTGCTGGAGCAACATTGCACGCAAGGGCCCCTGCAAGCGTTCGCGGGCGGCGGCGGCGCGGGCCAGCATGCCGTCGATCAGGCTGATCTGGTTTTGGATCGTCGCACTGGCCGCGGCAAAATCATCACGCTGCTTTTTGGATACGAGAAAAGTTATCTTTGGTCGACTGTCGCGCAGTTCGTCCTCCCGGGCTTGAGCATCGTGCCGCGCGTCTTCCAGAACGTGGCGTGCAGTCGAGAGATTGGCCTCGTCGCGCAGCATCTCCTTGATCGCGTCGGGTAGATCCGCGAATAGATTTTGCGCTGACATGGCGTTGACGACAGGAGGACTCACGGCTGGTTCAAAATCGTGGACGGTCCAGCATCCTCCCTTCCCTTTGGCGGGGCGGTGGAGTCGCATGCTGGGCCATTACTATACATGCTGGAAATATCGGCCAGAACGGGACGAAGTTAAACCGATGTAAAAAGAAAGTTATATATACCGAAAAGACGCAGGGAAATATAGAACATGTAAGTTGCATGCCAGTAGAAGTTAAGGAGGTTTACACTCGAGCGGGCTGGTGCCGGCTCAGGGTGATTTTGTTCTCACGAATGGGCTCTTCCTAATACCGGTCTTCTGTCTATCGGAACGCCGTCGCGGAATAAACCTGCATCGAAACGCTCCTATTTTTGCTAATCGGTTTTTCTTTAACATGCTCTCACGTGCGATATGAAATTCTTTATTCTCCCGATTTTTCTGTGCGCTCTCGCATTTCCCATGACTTCCATCGCCCAAACTAAAACCGAGACCGTCATTCTGGGCGGTGGGTGCTTCTGGTGTCTCGACGCGACCTATCAACTCGTGCCCGGGGTGAAGTCAGTGGTTTGTGGATACGCGGGAGGACACTCCACGCGTCCTTCTTACGAAGCCGTATGCACAGGCGAAACCGGACATGCCGAGGTGGTGAAGATCGAGTACGACCCTGCGCAGGTTTCGCTGGAAGGTTTGTTGGAATTTTTCTGGAAGATTCACGATCCCACCACGCTCAACGCCCAGGGGGACGACCATGGCACGCAGTACCGCTCGATCATCCTCTACGCGAACGACGCGCAGAAAGCGGCAGCGGCGCAATCAATAGCTCAAGAACAGAAGAAATTATCTGATCCTATCACCACGGAGCTCGTGCCATTAAAGGAATTTTACCGCGCCGAGGAGTACCACCAGGACTATTTCAGAAAGAATCCGAGTTCGGGTTATTGTCGCTACGTCGTTAAGGCAAAAGTCGACAAAGCGAAAAAAGTGCTCGGACGACATTGAGTCGCGACGCCTGAGCGGCTGTGAAGAGAGCTTGAGCTCGCGCCGGGAGTTGGCTCCTTCATGAGCATGCCTGAGTCGTCTCCCGTCAATCCCGCCGATGTCGGCCTCGAAGTGCGCACGTATTTTGTGCGCAATCGCAATGCGCTCGTAGCCCGCGCCTCCTTCAGTGATTTGTTCGTCGATTATTATCTGCACCTGAGCGACCACAAAATCCGTTTGCGGCCGGAGTTTGACGCGATGTTTAAGCGTGCGCTCGTGGGCCTCACGCTGCACTGCGCATCTCGGCCGTGGAACGAGCTGGTCGCCTGGACACTGCATTTCCAAGCGCCGCTGGTGAATCTATTTCTGACCGGTGACAACGGCGACGGCACGCTCACGGGCCGGGTTTTTGAAGAGAACGTGCGCGAGATGAACACCGCTATTTTTTATGCCGACGTCGTGCGCGGTAAAGAGCCCAAGCGGCGCAGCGCGGTGACTTTCGTGGGCGACGATCCATTGAAAGCGGTGGAGCTGTTTTACGAACAGAGCGAACAGCGCGCGGCGAAATATTTTCAACTGGCCGATGAGGAATTCGTATTCGTGGCCGAACATCCCGATTGCGATCACCCTTGGTTCGAGTCGCTCACTACTGACACAGTGAAGACGCTCGACACGACGGAGACTCTGGCGCTGATGGAGCGCCGGATCTACCGGTGGCATTGCGGCTGCAACCAGCGACGTATCTTGGAGGTGCTCGCGCCCACAGCGCAGCAGGACATAGGCGCACTATTTGATGCAGACGAGAAAATCGAAATCCGCTGTCCGCGCTGTGGTGCCCGCCACGCAATCACCCGTGAAACCATGGAAGCGTATCTGCAAAAACCATGAGCGAACTAAACGCCAGCGACTACGATGATCGTTTTGGTGGCGTCGGCCGACTGTTCGGCCGCGCCGGGCTTGACCGTTTGCGCGCTGCACATGTTGCAGTGATTGGCATCGGCGGCGTCGGCTCCTGGGTGGTTGAAGGGCTCGCCCGCAGCGGTGTCGGCGCGTTGACGTTGATCGATCTCGACGACGTATGCATAACTAATGTGAACCGCCAATTGCCCGCGCTCGACGGTCAGGTCGGACGGCCCAAGGTCATTGCGGTGGCTGAGCGCGTACGCTTGATCAACCCGGCGTGCCGGATCGAGACGGTGGCGGAATATTTTACGGCCTCGACGGCGGTGCGCCTGCTCGCACCGCCCTTTGATTGTGTGGTCGATGCGATTGATGGGATGAAGAATAAGACATTGCTGATCGCTGCCTGCGTGAAGCGAGGTCTGCCGTGCGTAACGGTCGGCGGTGCAGGTGGGAAGGGCGACGCCACGAAACTGCGAGCGGGCGATCTTGGCGAAGCGACGACCGACGACCTGCTGCGGCAGGTGCGGAAAAAACTGCGGCGCGATCACGGCTGGGCGCGGGGGGAAAACAATCGCTACGGTGTGCGCTGCGTATATTCGACGGAGAAGCCAGTTTTTCCCTGGGCCAACGGCACGTGTTCAACCGAACAGGAACCGGGAACTAATCTTAAGCTTGACTGCGCCAGCGGCTTTGGCACGGCGGTGTTCGTTACCGGCGCCTTCGGCCT
>Ga0302321_100003971_pt1 | contig 12728 bp, 10 predicted proteins | sample Fen_T0_1_FD_202505 | JGI IMG/M metagenome (GOLD analysis project Ga0302321, IMG submission 202505) | Peat permafrost microbial communities from Stordalen Mire near Abisko, Sweden - Fen_T0_1 | ecosystem: Environmental > Terrestrial > Soil > Wetlands > Permafrost | place: Sweden: Abisko...
CGTGGAATGTCATACGGCGATCAAGGAGGCGGAGCATCCGTCGGACTTGCCGCCGGCACAGTGTGCGTCCTGCCATGGGAAATCTTCGGCGAAACACGCCTTTCATCCGCGGCTCGCGCTGAGTCCGGTGCCCGAAGGGAAAGACACGGCGTGCCAGGAGTGCCACGGCTCGCACGGCATGATCGCAGTTAAGAACAAAGATTTCGCTTTCACGGGCACCAAACAAACCGAGTCGTGCGGCCGATGCCACGAGTCTGCCCAAAAGGCTTTCCTGACATCGGCCCACGGAACTGGCACCACCAGTCAGAACCGCATCACGCCCGACTGTCTCAGCTGTCACAAAAACCGAATTGCCAGCCAAGGCCCGCAATCGCTGGTCGGGCTAAAACTTGCCCAGGCGAAACTTTGCGAGTCGTGTCATGTCGATAAATCTGAGGTCGCGTCCAAATCCAATCTCGGGGCGAAATTCGTCTCATCGTTTGACCACTCCGCGCATGGCGTGGCACTGCAGGAAGGCCGGGCGGAGTCGGCCACGTGCATCGATTGCCACGGGGCGCACGCCATGAACAAAGCGGCCGTGGCTGGCGCCAAGATTAGCCGCATTCACATCACCGAGACCTGCGCCAAATGTCACCGGAAACAAGCCAAGGAATTCGCCACGAGTGTTCACGCTGTGGCGTTGAACAAAGGGAATCTTGATTCGGCTGGGTGCACCAGTTGCCACGGCGAACACGACATCCGGCAGCACACTGATCCGACTTCCCCGGTGCACAAGGCCAACCTTGCGCGACAAGTCTGCGCCGAGTGCCATGCCTCTGTCCGGCTCACACGGCGTTACGGACTCTCGAGCGAAACCTTCAAGACCTTCTCCGACAGCTATCATGGACTAGCGGTCCGGGGTGGGGCGGTAGAGGTGGTGAACTGCGCCAGTTGCCACGGCGATCATGCGATCAAATCGCAAGACGATCCGACTTCCACCGTCCACAAATCCAACCTCGCACAGACCTGCGGCGAGTGTCATCCGGGAGCCAACACACGGTTCGCCATGGGGGCGGTTCATGCCAGCGAAACGCAACGCGAGTCTTCCCCGTGGCTCTATTGGATCTCGAGTATTTATGTGGGCCTGATCGTGGTCGTCGTCGGAGCGATGCTGGTGCACAATTTCTTGGATTTCCTGAAGAAGACGCGGCACAAGCTGGCGATCCAGAAAGGTGAAGTGGTGGAGGTGCACGTCGCGCATCGGCTGTACCTGCGCATGACGGCACATGAACGCGTGCAGCATGGCCTGCTCGTGCTCAGTTTCGTCACGCTGGTAATCACGGGTTTCATGCTTCGCTATCCGGAAGCGTGGTGGGTGATGGGCATCAGGCATGTCAGTTCGCGCGCCTTTGAATTCCGCAGCCTCGCGCACCGAATCGCAGGCGTCGTGATGCTGACGGGTGGGGCATGGCACATCTTGTATCTTGCCTTCACGCGTCCAGGCCGTTCGCTCCTTTTCGATCTCCTGCCGCGTTGGCGCGATGTCACCGATCCGTGGGGCGTGCTGAAATACAATCTGGGACTGGCGAAGGAGAAACCGGCCTTTGGACGCTTCAGCTACATGGAGAAAGTCGAGTACTGGGCACTGGTCTGGGGCACGCTGCTGATGGGTGCGACCGGCGCGATCCTGTGGTTTGAGAACACCTCCATGGGTTACTTCACCAAGCTCGGCTTCGATATTGCCCGGACCGTTCATTTCTACGAGGCGATCCTGGCTACGCTGGCGATCATCGTCTGGCATTTCTATTTCGTCATCTTCAACCCTGATGTCTATCCGATGAACCTTTCCTGGCTCACCGGTCGAATGTCCGAGGGCGAAATGCTGGAGGAGCACCCGTTGCAGCTGGAGGAGATGAAGGCCGCGGAGCGAGGGGCCGCTAATCCTACCGATGCCGCTTCCCCCGGGCCAGCTCAGCCTTCAGAGGAAAAGGGAAAGCCAGAGTAGGCGCACGATGGTCGGATAACGGGAAGTTTCGTCGGTCCGGTCCTATTTTAGTCAAAATACGCCGACGAGCTTGCAAGACCTGCGTAGTCCCCTGCGCATATTTTGCCGTATACTGAAATATCGTGAAACACGCACCATCATCGCATTTCTTATCGGCGGCTTGTTCGCTTGGATTGCTTCTTTTGATGGCCAGTCACGGCGCTGCGGCCGAGAGCCCGGCGACACCGACATTACCGGTTATTTCCACCGCCCCCGCGGTGCCCAACAGCGAGTGCATGGATTGTCACGAAGCTGAATTTAAGTCCCGGAAGAAGGGCCAACCGAAGGAGTGGGTAGGGGTGCGTCCTGAAGTTTTTGCCAAGTCCGTACACGGGAAACTGAACTGTGTGGATTGCCATACCTCGAACAAGGAGCCGGAGCATCCGTCAAAGTTGCCGCCGGCCCAATGTGCGAGTTGCCACGAAAAAGCAGTTGGGCAGTACGCCAACAGCATTCACGGTATCAGCCATCAGATGGGCGCGTCCGATGCGGCGTCTTGTTCGAGCTGCCATGGGACGCACGACATGGTGCCGGTGAAGCAGATCGATTCGCCGGTATTTAAATTCAACCTCTCTAAGACCTGCGGCTCCTGCCACGACAATGCCAAGCTCACGAAGGAATACCGCATGGGCCAGACGGAAGCGGCGGGCCACTACAACGACAGCATCCACGGCCGGGCCTTGATCAAGATGGGCCTGATCGTCGCGCCGTCGTGCAACGACTGCCATGGCGTCCATGACATCAAGCGAAGCATCGACAGGGATTCTCACTCCAATCACGCGAATATCGCCAAATCCTGCGGCAAGTGTCACGTAGGCATTGAGGACACCTATAATTCCAGCGTGCACGGGCAATTGCTCGCGAAGGGCGACAAGAAAGGCCCGGTCTGCACGGATTGCCACAGCGCCCACGACATCGAGAAACCCGCCTCCGCACATTTTAAAGCGGGAAGCGACCAAAGTTGTGGCAAATGCCACGAGGACCGTCTCGAGCATTATCGCGAGACCTACCACGGCAAGGCGATGGCGTTGGGCCAGCCCAACGTCGCGTCAGATGTCGCCGCTTGCTACGATTGCCACGGCCACCACGACGTCTATCCGGTCAGCGATCCACGGTCACACTTGCACAAGAGCAAGATTGTCGCCACCTGCTCCCAGTGTCATCCGGGCGTGAATGCCAAGTTCACCGAATACGCCCCGCACGCCAACCCGCTCGACAAGGTCAACTACCCGGCACTCAACAAGGTTTTCCTGTTTATGACTGCGCTGCTGATCGGCGTGTTTTCTTTCTTTGGTCTGCACACGGCGTTCTGGCTCTTCCGCTCCATCTATCTCTATCTGAACGACACGAAAACTTTCCGCGAAGCAGTCGTGAAGGCACACGTCGACGACGACACCTTCACGCGCTTCACGCCGTTCGAGCGCATGCTTCACCTCATGATGGTGACGAGTTTCCTGACCTTGGTAATTACGGGCATGCCGTTGAAGTTCTACTACACCGATTGGGCAAAAGTGATGTTCCGGTTCATCGGTAGCGCCGAGGTGGCGCGCACATTGCACCATTATGCGGCGGTGGTGACCTTCGCCTACTTCACCATGCACGTCAGCAGCATCATCAAGCATTTCTGGAAAGAACGCCGCAGTGTGCGCGATCCGATCACTAGGAAAATCTCCCTGGCGCGAGTCTGGGCCACGATCTTCGGTCCTGATTCAATGGTGCCTTCGTTCCAAGATTGGCGTGATTTCGTCGCCCACCAGAAATGGTTTTTCGGCAAGGGACCCAAGCCGCAGTTCGACCGCTGGACCTATTGGGAACGTTTCGACTACTTCGCCGTATTCTGGGGCATCGGGATCATCGGTTTCTCCGGCCTGATCCTTTGGTTCCCGAAGTTCTTCACGCTCTTCCTGCCGGGCTGGATCATCAACATCGCCATGGTGGTGCACTCCGACGAGGCGCTGCTGGCCGCCGGATTCATCTTCTCATTCCATTTCTTCAATACGCATTTCCGGATCGAGAAATTCCCGATGGACACCGTCATCTTCTCTGGTCGCATTTCGAAGACCGAGATGCTCCACGAGCGGAAACGCTGGTACGACCGCTTGGTCGCCGCTGGTCGCCTGGAAATCTACCGGATCAAGGCCGACGATTGGGAGGGCCGGAAGAATATCGCGAAGACCATGGGCTTCATCTTCTTTGGCACTGGTCTGATCCTGCTGGTCCTGATCATCTACGCCATGGTGTCGCGCTTGGGTCACTAAGGCGTGTTTTCAAACCAATGTATTCGTAGGCCAGCGAGCTTGCTCGCGCCCCAACCAGCGCCCGCAAGCGGGCTGCCTACCGTGACCGGAAGGGTCAATCGAAGGGGTTTGAAAACACGCCCTAGTCCGGTGTACCGATCGATTTGAGCGACAGCGCATTTCTTGTCTTGCGATAAGAAACACGAATCTTGCGCAGAAACTCGTACCATCCGTCCTCCGTGTCGGCATTGTATGCGATCTGCTCTCAAGCGGAGCAGCCGGTGCGCCGATAGCTTGGTCAGGCCGACGCCTTGTCGGCACTTTCCCTATTTCTTCCTGCTCTTCCGCGCTGCGCATGACAATTCGGACCAAGCTCATTCTCTCGTTCAGTATCGTGGCCTGTGTCCCGCTGGTTGGCGGGGCTATCGGGCTGTTGGCCCATCGGTCCGCCGTGCAAAGGCTCAAGCACACCCTCTCGGTTTCCCAGCAGGGTCTGGCTCTTCTTAAAGCTGGTTCGACCATCCAGAACGAAGTCAGCTCGGAACAGGCTGCCTGGCTGGGCGATGTTGAGCGCAAACCGGCTCCTGAAGTCCTTGTGCAGGACCTCCTCACCCACGACACGGCCATCAAGCAGCAGATCGCAGCGATCACGGCACTGGCCACGAGCTGCGACCTGGATATCCGGTTCGTTGAGACAACTGCGACTGCGCAGGAAACTCTCGTCAACCGGGCACGATCTGGCGCGTTGGTGTTCGGTGACTTTGCCCGCGTCCGGAATGCCGCCCGGGATTTGATGGATGCAGCGCAACTGAGAAATCTCGCGGCTTTGCGAGTGGACGACCCTGAATTTAGCGCGAGCCGGAAACTCTACGATGCCGTCATGGGGGTCGGTACTTTGCTCGGCGTCATAATGGGCATCACCTTCGGCGTGCTGATGAGTCTGGCGGTAACCCGCCACATCGGGGAAATCGCCTGCCATATGTGGGACGGCACTTGCAACGTCGCGGTCGCCGCCAGCCAGGTGGCCGCCTCCAGTCGAGAGCTGGCGTCCGCTTCCAGCCAGCAGGCCGCGTCGATCGAGGAGACCAGCGCCTCGCTCACCGAGGTTAACAGCATGGTGAAGACCAATGCCAGCCACGCGAAGGAAGTGCGCGCCATCTCCCACGAAAACCGGCAAACCTCGGACCGCAGCGCGACCGAGATCGCCGACCTCCAGATCGCGATGCAGGAAATGACTTCAGCCAACGGCAACATCGCCAAGATCGTCAAATCGATCGATGAAATCGCTTTTCAGACCAACATCCTTGCCCTGAATGCGGCGGTCGAAGCCGCCCGGGCCGGAGAATCAGGCGCCGGATTCGCCGTGGTCGCCGAGGAAGTCAGAAACCTGGCGCAACGTTCCGCCGGGGCTGCGCGCGAAACCGGGGATAAAATTGAGGACGCGCTGAACAAAAGCCGGCGCGGGGCGGAGATCGCCGGCCGCGTCGAACAATCCCTGCGCAAGGTCATTGATGACAACCGCCGCGTAGACGACATCGTTGCGCGAATCGCCGAAGCTTCCGCCGAACAGGCGAAGGGCCTCGATCTGGCCGTGAATTCGATGACCCGGATCGACCAGCTGACCCAAAGCAACACCGCCAACGCCGAGAGCACGGCAGAAGCCGCCCAACTTTTGGATACGGAGAGCCGGGGATTGAAGCAGGAACTTTCCGTACTGATGGACCGGAGAGAAGAGCCGGACTCCGCGTCGACCCATCGCCCGGGCGCTACAGTGCAAACCACACCGATGGCAACGTCAGCCCATGCCTGATCTCAGAATACCGGAACGACTGTTGGGCGTGCCGCGGAACGGAATGCATTTTGATGAATAGACGGACCCCGGAAACATCTTGTCTGCCCACGCCGGGCAGGTAACTTCTTCCTTATGCCCAAAGCCCCGCGCAAAGAAGTTAGTACGGCGCCGTTCCCCTTCGTCAGGCAGTTTACCGCGCCACCATTTTTTGTGGATATCGACGACGCCAAACTGAAAAGCAAATTGCTGCTGGAAGCCGTGCAGCAGTCCAGCCCGCATGAGGCGAAGGCTCCGGTAAAACGAAAAATAGTGAAGAAGCGAAAGGCCAAGACACCCGCCAAGAAAGGCCCCGGAGCGGGAAAGAGGTAGGATCGTCAGCGCCACGTTTTTGGTTACGGCAGGCAGACGAAGCTTTGGCGGATTATTAGCCAAACCAGACCTGTGTTTTGGCAGCGGCGCTCGCCGCTTTTGGGAAGTCCGGGCAGAAAGAAGATATTTTTCTTGACGAGAGCCTTGCTAGAAAACACTACCTTTATAAATAAAGGTAGCTTCCCAAGACCTGCTTCATGAGCATCAACGAAAAATTCTCCTCGATCCGCAAAGGCCTGCTGGAATTCCTGGTGCTTAAGATCATTTCCGCCGACCACGTCTATGCGGCCGATATCCTGCAGGAGCTGAACGCGACGGAATTCGCGACCCAGGAAGGAACGCTTTATCCGCTCCTCAGCAAACTGCGCCGCGAGGAACTCGTCGATTACGAGTGGAAGGAGTCCGAGGCCGGCCCGCCACGGAAGTACTATAGGCTCACACCCAAGGGCAAGGACCAGCTGCGGGACACCTTGGACTATTGGCAGAAAATCAACGGCACGGTGAAAAGCCTGGGACAGAAGTAACCGTCCATTCATTTCACAAAAACATCCCATGAACCGAGTAATCACCATCAATCTGAACGGCAACGCGTACCAGTTGGAGGAAAGTGGCTACGACGCTTTACGCGCCTATCTCGATGACGCCGCACGCCGGCTCGAAGGAAATCCCGACAAAGATGAAATCATTGCCGATATCGAGCAGGCGATTGGGGAAAAGTTTCGTGCCGTTTTGGGCGTCAATAAAACCGTGGTGGTCACGAAGGAAGTGACGGAAGTAGTGGGCGCAATGGGTCCCGTCGAAGATGGCTCGTCAGAGGGTAAATCAGCCGATACATCCGGCCCGCAGCAAGCAACCAGTTCCAAGGCCGCCGCGGGCTCCAGCGCCGCTGGAGATGCAGACTGCGGTCCGCAAGGCGTTCGACGCTTATATCGGATTTATCCGGAAGGTGCGATGCTCAGCGGCGTCTGCAATGGTTTGGCGGCGTACCTCAATGTCGATGCGACGCTGATTCGGGTGGGCTTCGTGCTGTTGTCCCTGCTGTGGGGCGCTGGCGTAGTGTTGTATCTTTTGATGGTGGTGATTGTGCCGATCGCGGTAACGCCCGCGGAGAAATCCGCCGCTTCCGGCGCCGCCGCCACCGCACAGGAGTTCATCCGCCGAGCCAAGGCCGGTTACTACGAAGGCATGAAGACGTTTCACGACAAGCACGCCCATCGCGAGTGGAGGCGAAAATTCAAGCGGGACATGCGGGGCTGGAAACACAACTTCCAGCGGGAAATGTACGAGAATACCTACAACTGGCGGCAGCATTGGGCGCCGCAGTCGGGGCAACCGCATCCACAATTTTGGGTGGGGATGGGTTTCACCGTCATGATACTAAAATGGGTAAGACTGCTGTTTTTCTGTCTCGGTATCTACGCGGTTTATTCGCTCGTGACGAAGGGTGGCGTTTTCGGTGTCGTCCTTCCCTCGGGAATTCCACTCTGGGTAGGAATCGTCGCGATCGTAGTAATCTACCAGCTGCTGACGCTGCCGCTGAAAGCTCTCCAGTGGTCCTGCTACTATCGGGGTGCGCCGCCTCACGCTTGCGGTCCGTGGCTGGCCGGTCCGTTTGCCGGTTTGATCTGGCTCGGATTTCTGGCAGCGGTCATCTGGCTGGGTGATCACTATGTGCCGCAATTTCACGAGGCATTGAAACAGCTTCCTCCGCTGTTGCACCAAGCAGTAGATGCCGTGCAAAAATGGTTGGAGCGGGCCTGAGCAAAGGATACTCGCGTCGCCACGGAGTCATGAGGCTTGCCGGCACGGTTCGGGTGGAGCATCACTCGACCGTAAATTTGAAGTAGTCGTGGTAGAGCACGATTTTGAAATCGTCCGTGTCCTTGACGTAGAACCGCACACCGTACGGCCCGGGCAAAAGGGCGATGCCGTAGGTTGCTTCATAGCGGCCGTGAGCGTCGGTCGTGACTTTCATGAAGTCCATATAGCGCTCCTGCTCTTTTTCCATGCCGGGCACGACATCCACCAGACGTTCGTTACCGGCCAGCCCGGGTTTGCCGTTGAGGGTTAGAATATAGAGGTGATCAGGCGCGAGACCTTCCAACGTGACATGAACCCGGAACCCGCCCCGAAATGAGTCGTGGAATTTAATCGCACCGCTCGCACCCTTGATGGTCTTTCCCCATTCAGGCGGGGAGCCGAGGGGAAAAGTCGCAACCGCGGCAGTGGGGCGCAAGAGATCGGCTTGGCACGCGACAAGAAAAGCCGCTTTCGCCGGGGCCTGCGGTGCAGGCGAAGCAACGCCCGGTTTCAGCAGGATGAAATTACCTTTCCCGAAAACCACCACGTCATTGGCGAGGGCTGAACTGATCGAAAGCAACCAAGCAAGGAGGAAAATTTTTCTCATGGGGTAGCACTCAAAGGAAACCAGCGCCGTGCATCCCGCAAGCAACAGGGCGCTTCGGCTGCCCGATCGGCTCACTTTGAGCCGGAACAAAAACAGCGCTGCCGCCATCCCAGACTTGTCACCCTGCGCTGCAGTCCTATTAGTCACACCTTCCATTCAATGAGCTCACGTCAATTCTACCCATCCATGAAACGTCTTCCGGTATTGTCCAGTATCCTGCTTTCCATCCTCGCACTGTCCTTCTCCGGCTGCGGCAAACAGGCCGCCCAGGATAAGGCCGCCGATAAGACGGCAACTGCCAGCGCATCGCCTTACACAACGGTGGACCAGAAGGTGAGCTATTTCATCGGGTACAACGTCGGTTCCGGGCTGGCCCGGGAAAACGTCGTGCAAGTTGACCAGGAAGCCGTGAAGGCCGGATTAGCCGATGGCTTGGCCAAGGCCAAGACCCGGATTCCCGAAGCCGAGCTTCAGGCGGCGTTGACGACGATGCAGGAGAAGGCCCGCACGGTTGCCGCCGCCACCGCCGAGAAACAACAGGGCGCCGCCACCGAATTTCTCGCGAAAAACAAGGCTCGTCCCGGCGTGACGACAACTTCCTCCGGCCTTCAATACGAAGTCCTGACCAAGGGCAGCGGGGCAAAACCGAAATCGACCGACACGGTCGAGGTCCATTATCATGGCACTTTGCTCGATGGGACGGTTTTCGATAGCTCAGTCGAGCGCGGTCAAACTGTGCAGTTTCCAGTGACGGGCGTCATTCCTGGCTGGATCGAGGCCTTGCAGCTGATGCCGGTCGGCTCGAAATGGAAACTCTTTATCCCACCGTCGCTCGGCTATGGCCCACGCGGGCAGAACAAGATCCCACCGAATTCGCTCTTAATTTTCGAGGTTCAGCTAATCAGCATCAAGTAAACGAGCAGTCGTATTTCCAATCGCGTTCGAGCTCAGCTGGCATCAGTCAGCTGAGCTTTTTCTTGAAGAACGTGATCGTGCGGCCCCATGACAATTCTGCGGCCGCCTGGTCGTAACGCGGCGTGGTATCGTTGTGGAAGCCGTGGTTCACTCCCGGATAAATGTACGCCTCGTAGTCGACGCCCGCCGCCTTGAGCGCCTGCTCGTAGGCAGGCCAGCCGGCGTTGACGCGCGTGTCGAGTTCGGCGTAGTGCAGCAGAAGCGAAGCCTTGATCTTTGCCGTATTCTCCGCGCTTGGCTGGCCGCCGTAGTAGGGCACCGCGGCCTTCACGATCTGCGGTAAACGCCAGGCGAGGGTATTGGCCATGCCGCCGCCAAAACAGAATCCAGTCACGCCCAGCGAGCCGTCGCAGGCCGGATGATCGTGCAGAAACCGCACCGCCGCGACGAAATCCTCGGTCACTTTCTTCCCGTCGAGTTTCTGCTGAAGCGCCCGGCCTTCGTCATCGTTGCCCGGATAACCGCCGACCGGATACAGCGCATCCGGAGCGAAAGCCACAAAGCCTGCGAGGGCCACACGGCGCGTGACATCCTCGATGTAGGGATTGAGCCCACGATTTTCGTGCACCACGACGATTCCGGGCAGCCTGCTGGTCGCGCCCGCGGGCTTGGCGAAAAATCCCCGCATTTCTCCGCTGCCTTCAGGCGCGGGATATTTGAGATACTCGGAAGTGACGCGGCTATCGTCTCTCGGTACTTGGGCTGCGAACGAGTACTGGGGACTAAGCATCTCGAGCAGGGCAGCGGCCGTCAGACCGCCCACGGCAACCTTGGCGGCACGGTCGATAAAGCCGCGGCGATCAATCTGGCCGTGGACATAGTAATCGTAGAGGTCGAGCAACTCCTGATCGAATTCCTGGGCGGTGCGACGGTTCATGGGAAATCCTTGATAGAGGTGTGTACGGGCGGCGACGCCGTTCAACAAAACCAAGTTTCACGCCGGAGCAAATGGAGAGAAACTTCGAGGGGCTAAAGCCGAAACTCCGCGGGTTTCGTTTTCTATTTCGTCATGCGAGAGCGCGCCGCCGCTCTTCAGGCTTTAATTGTCAGCTCCCATCGCTCATTCCTGATTTCCTCGTATGGATGATGTCATCGGTTTTCTCACCCAGCTCTTTATCCAACCTCCGTGGTTTTATCTTTCCTGGCCGGTGGTAGCGATGCTGGTTGGTACCATCATCGCGATCGCTTCCAAAAAGACTGCCACCCAGCTTGCGATTGTGCCGCGAACGTCGGGCGGACTTGTCGGACTGATCAGCGCGCCATTCGTTCACGCGAACTTCGCCCACCTCGCGGCCAACCTTCCGCCCTTTGTGGTTCTGGGTGCGCTCATTCTCCGACGAAGTGAAGCTCGGTTTCTATCCGTCGCTCTCACGATCATGTTCGGGCAAGGCTTGCTGCTCTGGTTGCTGGGCCGCAAATCCGCCCACGTCGGCATGAGCGGGGTAATCTTCGGCTTTTTCGGCTGGCTGCTGGCGGTCGCGTATTTCACCCGGGGCCGGTCCGATCTGATCGTCGCGATCGTCGTGCTCATTTTTTACGTCGGTATGATCGCGGGGGTGGCACCGGTGCGGAAAGAGGTTTCGTGGGAAGGCCATCTCTTTGGGCTCATCATTGGCGTCGGCCTGGCTTGGTTTCAATACCACCACTAGAAGTCCAGACATGGAGCCGAGGCAAGGGGACGTGCAGTGAATAGCATCCATTGACGCGGTCCCGACGGTGATCTAGCTTGTCCGCTGAGATGTCTGAGCCCGCCAAACCCGAACAGGTGCCTGTCAATCCGCACGAGCAAATGCTCCGCCTGGTTGCACGAGGATTCCACAAGGAGCTGATAAAGTACGGCGTCAAACAGCCAGAAATCGTAACTGTCGCGGCTCATCTCTTGGACAACGTGGTCCTGAAAAGCCCCCCGATCAGCAAGCAGGTCGAAAAATACAACCAGCTTTTCACGATCAGAGACGTCCACGATCAATGGGCCGCTGACCAAAAACTCAGCCTGCATGACGTCAGCGTATCGCCGCTGGGTCCTGCCCAGATCGGGCAAGTCGCCGGGTGGTTGGAAAATCCCAAGGTCAAGGCCAGCTTCTTTCCACGGTTTCCCGATGGTTTCGAAAAATTATCCCGCCATTTTCAGACGCCAGGGCAGGAGTATCTGGCGATTTGGTATAAAGCGGACTTCGTCGGCATCATTGGCGCGGAAAACGTCGATCCGGATTCTACAAAGCTGGAAATGAAAAAGTTGATCGGCGACTCGAATATGCAGGGCAAAGGCATCGGTAAGAGGGCGACCTTTCTTTTTCTGTATCACGTGTTCGTGATCCGGAAATTCTACAAGGTTTACCTGCACACGCTCGAGATCAATATCCGCAACCTAAATCTGAACGGGAATCTCGGCTTTAGCTTGGAAGGTGTGTTTTTCGATGACGCGGTGATTGATGGATTACGGCAAGACGTGGTCCGCATGGCGCTAACCGAGCCGGCTTGGCGAAGCTTGTTTAGGTGAGCCCTCATTCTGGGCCAAGGCTTTATATCACGGAACGCACAATATACATTATGTCTCATGTGGGATAAGACATAATGCTCGGGCGGAGGGAGTTGTAAAACTCCCCTTCGATGCTCAGAAACAATAGACAGAAACGGTTTAAAGTTGGTCTCGCGGGCCGCGCTGGTAAGTGCGTTGTGCTCCACGAAGTTAAGGCGCATGCTCGCAATTCTACGCAGGCCGAGCAAGTTGCCCTTCGGATTTTCAGAAAGGTCTATCCTAAAGCGCGTTGGGAGGCGATAGCACTATGATCCCGTTCTCCTCATCGGATGGCATCGGGGCGACGTTACAGAGAGTCGTTTGCGCTTGGTGCGGTAAGGATCTTCCGGCTCAGGTGTGCGCGCCGGAAATGGCCAACACCGTCTCGCACGGCATGTGCCCGGCTT
>Ga0302321_100003972_pt1 | contig 12727 bp, 10 predicted proteins | sample Fen_T0_1_FD_202505 | JGI IMG/M metagenome (GOLD analysis project Ga0302321, IMG submission 202505) | Peat permafrost microbial communities from Stordalen Mire near Abisko, Sweden - Fen_T0_1 | ecosystem: Environmental > Terrestrial > Soil > Wetlands > Permafrost | place: Sweden: Abisko...
CGACGCGCCTGGGCTTCGGACAGTCCCTGGCCGCAAATGGCGACGACCCGCGCATCGTCTGCTTTGGGCTCGATATTTCCGGCTCCATTACTATCAGCGAGTTCTACGCCAACAAGCCCGAACGCAAGGCGCGTTGGATCAGCATGGGCATCGCCGAGCAGTCGGCGACCTCAGCCGCCGCCGGACTCGCCAAGGAAGGGAAGCTTCCCGTCTTCGGCACCTATGCGACCTTCGCTGCCGCCCGGAATCTGGATCAGATCCGCACCTCCATCTGCTACGGCAATTTCAATGTCTTGATAGCGGGCGCGCACGGCGGAGTCAGTGTTGGTCCGGACGGCGCAACACATCAGGCGCTGGAAGACCTGTTTGCCATGTGCAGTCTGCCGAACATGAACGTCGTCGTACCCTGCGACATCGTTGAAACCCGCAAAGCCAGCGACTACCTGCTCCTGAAGCACGTCGGGCCGAAATACATCCGCTTCGCGCGCGAAGCCACGCCGATCGTCACCGACGAAAAGACTCCATTCGTCTTCGGCAAGGCCAACGTGATTCGCCTGCGCCGCGAGACCCCGAACTTTATCGACGCCTTCGAAACCAAGCTCGAAGCCGAATACAGCGACGAGTGCGAAGACCTCGCGATCGTAGCCTGCGGCCCAATGGTGCCCGAGGCGATGCGCGCCGCCTACATTCTGAAGCAGGAGTTTGGCTACGAGACGCGCATCCTGAACATGCACACGATGAAGCCGCTCGATCACGAAGCCATCATCCGGGCGGCCCGCGATACCAGCATCGTCCTGACCGCCGAAGAGCATCAGATCGGCGCCTTGGCATGGCCGGTTTCCAGCATCATCACGCAGTCGGCTGAACTTTATGGCATTCCAATCATTACCGGCGCCATCGGCGTGAAAGACCGGTTCGGCGATTCGGGCGCGCCGTGGGAGTTGATCAAGGAATTCGAAGTCTCCGCCGAGCATATCGCGGCGAAGGCGATTGAGTTGATTGGGGTCAAGAAATCGCGCTCCGGGGAACCAGTGTCGGAAGTGCATTTGGTTAGTACGAAATAGTGGAAAGTCTATTCGCCGCGTTGTGCCTCGGAGTCGCCCGTTTGCACGACTGACAATCCGAGTGATACAAACCTTTCGAGGCCTCGCCGTGAAAGATCTCCGCAGGAAGATTGTCGTAGTCGTACTCCTCGCTGTTTCCTCGTTGTTCGTCGCACTTGTCGCTGTCCGAGCCGCAGACAAAAAGCGTGTCATCAATCTGCCGACGAGCAAGAATCTGACGTTGCCCGTTCCCGGATATCTCGCCCGCACCAACAGCTTTCCTGCGACGATTGCCCTGAGTCCAGATGGCAAGTATGCGGCGCTGCTCAATCAGGGATATGGCACGCAGGAAACAGGCGCGCGACAGTCGATTGCGATTCTCGATCTCAGCAACAATCAGCTCCATGACTTTCCTGACGACCGCTTGAGCGACGAGTATTCCACGCGGCAAAGCTATTTCATTGGCCTTGCGTTCTCCTCGGACGGCAAGCATCTCTACGCTTCCATGGGTTCGATCACGGATCCGACCGGCGAGAAGCCGACAAGCACGGGGAATGGAATCGCGGTGTACAGGTTCTCGAACGGACAAGTTGAGAAGGAACGGTTCCTCAAAATTCCGCCGCAGAAATTGGCGGAAGGGAAGACCGTAGCGTTTGGATTGCGGAAGACGCCGGCAGGAACGGCGCTTCCTTATCCCGCAGGATTTGCGGTGCTCGGCGGAGCGCACGGCGATCGACTGCTCGTGGCGAACAATCTGTCCGACAACGTCGTGTTGCTGGATGTTGGCTCGGGGCAAATTCTGAAGTCATTCGACCTGAGCCGCAGCGTCCACATTCCCGCTGCATATCCGTACACAGTGGTTGCGAATAAAGCGGGGACTAAGGCGTGGGTGAGTTTGTGGAACACTTCGTCTGTTGCGGAACTGGATCTTGAAACCGGGAACGTAGCGCGCTTAGTTGATCTGCGGAACTACTACTCTTCCAGTACACACCCAACGGCGATGGTACTGAGCCCGAACGAGGAAACGCTCTACGTGGCGGAAGCCAGCGCTGATATGGTAGCGGCAATTGACGTAAAGGCCGGGTTTGCATTTCTTCCCTTTGGGACTTTCAAGACTCCTGGATCCGTGCTGCAAGCAATTGCCCTCTCGCCCGACGGGAAGCGACTTTATGCCGCGAGTGGCTCGCTCGACGCAATAGCGGTTTTTGACGTTAGGGATTTGCCAAAACTGACGCCTAGCAAGGGCGTCGCACCTCAGGCCATTGCCACGGAATCCGCCACACTGATGCAGATGCAGGAGCCAGGTTTCATTCCGACCGAATGGTATCCGAGCGCGCTTGCCGTTTCTGGCAACGACCTTCTGATCGCCACTGCGAAGGGCGAGAGCAGTGGTCCGAATAACATGATGGGAACTCTGAAGGGGGAGCGGAAGCGGAAGGAGCATCCTTATATTCCGACTCTGATTGGAGGCTCGATTCAGCGAATTAGCCTGGCTGACATCGATACGAATCTCGCGGCTTACACGCGTCAGGTGGAAGAAGATAATCTGCTGCATGCTGATCCTGGCAAGTTCGACTTCTCTGCAGCCAAGTTGGCTGGTAATCCGATCAAGCATGTGATCTACGTTCTGAAGGAGAATCGCACTTACGATCAGATCCTTGGCGATTTGCCTGTTGGTGATGGCGATCCTTCGTTGACGATGTATGGCGCTGAGATTACGCCGAATGAGCACAAGCTCGCGCTTCAGTTTGGTGTCCTCGACAACTTCTATGACAGTGGAGAAGTTTCGGGCGATGGTCACATCTGGTCCACTGCGTCGATAACCAGCGATTACAACGAGAAGAACTGGCCGATCGGATATCGCAGCAAAGAGCGCACTTACGATGCTGACGGAACGGTTGCTGACGAGATTCCGATGGAGTTGGGAATTCCTGACATCGACGATCCTGGAACTGGATTTCTCTGGGACAATCTGGCGAAGCACAATCTCACGTATCGCATCTATGGCGAGTTTATTCATGCCGTTTGGTGCAAGGATCGCAAGGTAGATTCGCCGAAGCAAGGAACTCCTTCTTCGGCGTCGAGCACTTGTCCAGTTACGGATATTAAGAAGGGCGATCCGCTGCCTGCGAACGTTGGAAACCCGCGCGGAGGGCCGAGTCCGTGGCCTTGGGCGATTCCTCAACTCAAGCGCATGCGGCCGACGAAAGCTGCTTTGCGCGATCACTTTGATCCACTCTATCCAGACTTTGAGACTGATTATCCGGATCAACTTCGCGCCGATGAATTTCTGCGCGAGTTTGACGAGTTTGTGAAAGGGAAGGGAACGGCGAAAGAACTTCCGCAATTCATCTTGCTCTATCTTCCCGACGATCACACCGGCGGAACGCGGCCTGGGAAGCCGACTCCGAAGGCTTCGGTGGCCGATAACGATTTCGCGCTGGGACGTTTAGTGGAAGCCGTTTCACATAGTCCTTACTGGGACGATACCGCGATCTTCGTGATCGAAGACGATGCCCAAGATGGAGCCGATCACGTGGATGCGCATCGTTCGACTGCATTTGTCATCAGCAAATATTCTCCGCGTCAGGAGAAGGCTTTTGTCGAACATCATTTCTATACCACTGTGAACATGATGCACACGATGGAGGAGTTGCTCGGGCTACCGCCGATGAATTTGTTCGACGCGCATGCGCCCTTGATGACTGCACTTTTTTCTGGCCCAGGAACGCAGCCTCCTTACATGGCCGACGATAAGAACCTGCGCAGCGGGTTGCTGTATCGCGTGAACGAGAAAAAAGCTCCGGGAGCGAAAGAGTCTTCGCGAATGGACTTCTCGCGTCCCGACGCGGCGGATGCGAAAGCTCTGAATGCGATTCTCTGGCGCGATGCCAAGGGAGAGGCGTCCGTGCCAGTTCGCGACGCTTCGCATGCTGAGCCGTAACACAGGCGTTTCTTGAGCGGCGCGAGTCCAACACCGTGCCTCAGGCGCTGAAGCGCTATTTATTTTGGGCGCTTAGCGGCATGAGTGGAACTCATGCCCTTCCCGTCCGTGGGCCGCCTCCCGTTCGGCGGCTGTTTTCTATTTGGTGCTCGGGTACCCCCCTCCCTACCCCCGGTCTATTGGAATCAAGACTTTGGCGAGAATTTTCCGCCAGGTCTATGGGGAATAAGGACTTAGAGCCAAAGTATTCAAAATCCTGGACTTAGCGTTGTCCCCACTGTCCAAAATGGCGATGGAGCGGTTTCGAGGGCTGTCTTTGGAAGACGTAGACACCTCTCGAAACTGCTCCTGCTTGAGAATCGCACGAATACGCGGAAAAGTCAGTGACGGCTGAGCTTGACATTTGGGGCTGCGGACGAGGGGTGATGTGTGGGAAGGTCGCTGGTTCCGCGTGGAGAACGATAGTCGCAAAATCCCGAGGGGTACGCGACCGTGGAATCCCCGGTCTCGAAATGCGCGAGACCTGGGCACTCGTCGGCGATGTTGGCCGCCTGCAACACGGACCGTCTTCTGAACAGCGGACACGTAACTCAGCGGTTTCGTAGAAGGAGTATTATCTTGGATCAAACTCTTGTTCTGCTAGGTTTGAGATTGCAGAGATGCATCGCCGAAGGCTGTCTGAATGGCCCGCCGCCACATCTGGTCTCCATCCGTTCTCAACACTTTGGATGAACTCTATCATGCGAGAGGTGTATGCGGGGCCAACCTGCTGCCCGCTCCCAATGCTCGGAACCATGTCCTCGCGGATTGCCCGGCGTCTCGAGGCTCGAGCAATTTGCACCATTAGACGCTTCGGGTCCGCGACACTATCCGGGTCTGCAGGAATCGCGGCGACGGCCACGCCCAAGAACTGGGCTATCCGCTCACGATCCGCCAGTAGCCACGCTTCAAGTTCCCGTACGGCTACACGCAGACGCATCAAGCGGGAAGGAACTGGAAGCCATTGCGGGAGTACTTCGGGAGCGCAGGCGGCATCGTTATCAAGGTCAAGGAGTACCACCCAGTGACGAAACTGCGCGGAGTGGTTGTATCCGTTGAGCTTAGTGAGAATGTATGACTTGCCGTATCGTCCGTAAACCTGCCCAACCACGACGCCGACAGAAGAGCAGACGCGCTTTAATAGAGCCTCATCCGCAAGACCCTCGACGGCCGCAGTCAACATGAATGTGGCGGCCATAGCTATTCGTCGGCAAAGAAGCTGAGCTGCTCGGCTTGCACGGGTCTCGTTCTCGGCATCACAATGTCCGCAATGTTGATACCACCCTCAAGAAGCTCCCTAACCTCAGCGAGTTCCCCGGCGGTCCTCGCTGATGTCCCTTCTTGACTAGGTTCCAACAGAACGACCTCATTCATCCCGACTCCTTCTCGAAGGAGCTCAGTCGAATGGGTGGTGGCGATGATCTGTCGGCCCGACCTTCTCTGGATTCGCGCGAACATCTGAGGAATGTAGCGAATCACCTCAGGGTGAAGCGACAGTTCGGGCTCTTCAAGCAGCAACGGACCGGTACCATCCAAGGTCGCCCATAGCAGGCCTAAGAGACGCAACGTACCATCGGAGAATTGCTCTTCGGTCTGCCAGGCCCCCTGTGGGCGCCAATGCTGGTATTTGCCTCTGAGGTGCGGCGTGCCCTTGACCGGATCGCGTTGTAGCTCTAAAGCTTCTAGTTGCGGGACCGCGACCCTCAGTGCATCCTCGATCCGCTTGAGTCTTGATGTCTGTGTCTTCTCCGGCGTTCTAGCAATTTGCTCTAGGAAGTCGCCACCATATGGATCGTCCTTTCGCCCGACCGAACGATCGGGTTCTCGAACGAGTTGTGGAACGATATGGAGATAACGAACAGCGTAAAAAAACTCCGCGATTTCTCGATAGTCCTTGTTGACGTTGACTTGTTGCAGGTATGTCTGCGTCAGTTGCTCTGGGTCCGAGTTATCCGATTCATTCGGACGATCCAGTAGTGTCTTTCCGTCGAGAACAACCTTCTCGCCCCGTATTACGGGCCTCTGGAGATTGTCCTGGTTAAATCGAAGCTCATATTGCCACACCGAAGGGTGCTCATCAACTCCGATGTTTACGCTGATATGAATATCCGAATACCTGCGCGCGAATAATGATCGCAGGCCTGACACTCCGCCTCGAGATTGAACCGCCAGTTCAAATCCCCGGCCCACCGAGACGATGTCATGTAGGAACCTAAGAAGATCCAGGAAATTCGATTTGCCCGAAGCGTTTGGACCCACGATAAATGTCCGGCGCTGCAGGGGAACCTCGATCTTGCCGAAGTTTCGCCAGTTCTCGACCTGGATGCTGGTAAACCGCAACGCTCTGCCAGTAGGAAGTTGCATTTCTCGATTGGACCGTTTGCTGCGCCCTGATTATAGCTGGAGGTCCCAATCGAGCGCTTGCCGGAAGTATCTCGATGACAATGGGGACAGTTTAGTATCCGCTCATGCGGGCGGATTCAGAGGTTCGCGATGGCTATTGATGACTTCTTCGAGATCGCTCGCAAAGCCTTCGTCAAGCGTGGCCGTGGAAGCGTGTTCTTTGGCGAGGCGGAGAGACTCCGAAAGCAGGCGAACATGGGGCTCTGCGGGACGAACGACTGCCACGGGGCGAGCTTCGTCTCCGATGACGATCTCGCCGCCGGCACGTACCCGGGCCAGTAGTCCAGCGAAGTCGCGAGCTGCCTCTGCTTCCGAGATGTGAATGACATTCTTCGCCATAGACGGCATTATATCGCCACCGGTCGAGGAAAGTAGTACTCCGACGGCTACTTGTTCAGAGGGTGTCCATTGGAGTACAAGATCAGTATGATGAAGACCGCTTTTGAAAAGCTGACGACGGGACTGGACGAGGTTGAGGCTTTTCTTGCCGGAGAGCGCAAGGGGTTCAAGGTGCATGTGCCCGAGGAAGTCGATGTGAAGAGCATCCGCGACAAACTCAACATGACGCAAGCTCGTTTTTCGGAGACCTTTGGTTTCAGCCTGGACGCGATTAAGCATTGGGAAGGGGGACGGCGCACACCGGAAGCACCCGCACGCACGCTGCTTACCGTGATTGCCAAGAATCCAGCGGCCGTCCTTAAGGCGCTTCATCCTGGAACTTCACCAAAGTCGACTCACCGTAACGGATCTGGCACTCAGACTCGGACGACGAAGAAGCGTGCAATGGCGGCTAAGGCCGGAGGCGGAATCGGCACCCGCTTATCTCCGAAGACTGGGTAGATCTTTTGGCTCAACCCGGATGGGCGAGGGATGGTTTGTCAACGTCTGCGTTGGCAAAACCCTATTTTCTCGAATTGTTGACAGCGAAACAAATTGGGGTACCGTATTTCTCGGGCTTTTCGCGGAGTGCGAACCACGGTTGCCTATACCGGATGCCGACTTCTCGCGCGGTTTCGCGCCCTGCCCGACAGCTCGTCTTGGCCGTTTGCTGTTCCGCCGCTGGCGGGGCGAGTTTTCACCTGAGGCAAGTCCCACTGGTTGACTCTCTACTTTCCGCCCTTCCTTGTCGAGCATGACGGGCCTAATCAATGCCTCTCGCGCAAGGCGCCGCCTGCCGAGACTGCCTGATGGGCGAGGGTTTCGGCCGGTTCTTCTTTTTCCGTTGGTTGCAGTTCTTGGTTGACAGACTCTCCGCGATACGGCATCTTTGGATTGACTGTTGCGTGGGGCGATTCGCCTTTTCTGTGAAGTCCCTTCCCCTGGCTCGACCTCGAATCGGCAGTGAAAATTCTTGCACATAGATCGGATTAGGAGAGGGAGTTATGAGAAAGAATCTTGGAGTGGTATCAGTGGTCACCTTCGCTCTGGTGGGAGCGGCGGCTCTTGTACTGAGCCTTGCCCCGGCCGTGAAGGCGTCGGAATCCCGCCTGGCATCGCCTGCGCCGGTTGTGGCGCAACCGGAAGTTTTGGGTCCTCAAGTGTCGACGAAGCATGTACTGATCAATACAGTAACCGACAATGGAAGTGGCGGCGGTGCTGCATTGAGTCCGGGCTTCAACACGATTGACACAACCACCGTCGTTTGCCCAGCTGCCGCTAAGGCCGGCTGCACGGTAGGAATCGAGACTATGGTTCAGGTGGGTGGTGCCACGTCTGCGGGAAACTGGTGGGCGATCTGCCCGACTGTGGACGGAGCGTACATGAATCCGCCTTGTCCGTTTCAGAGCAGCGTGCCAACCGATGGCAGCTTCCTCACAAGCAACGGTCGCTCGACGCTGCAGGTTGGGATCGGCACCCACACGGTCACTACGCAGGTTTACGTCAGCAGTAGCGCCGCTCTCTTCAACTGGGAAGCGGACTACCGCACCTACAAACCGTAATTGCTGAGACTGTGGTGATGTGCTGCGGCCCAGGTCTCAAAGTGCGAGACCTGGGGCACGCAGCGATAGTATTTCCAATCCACCGAGTTAGGTATCGTCGTCCGCTCCGGGGCTGAAGCCCTCATTGGTTGGTGGCTTATCGGCACGACTGAACAGTTCGCGGAAAAAGTCATTGAGCACGCCCAAAGCGACCACCGGGGCTAAAGCCCGTATCCAGTCAAGTGGACTTACGCGGCCCTGAAGGGCCGCTCTTCCACGGCCGCTCTTCGACGGTCGCGCTACCTTTGGTCGCGCTAACTTTCCTGACTTTTTCCGCAAGCTGTGAAGTCGTGCCCTTCCACCAATCTAGGCTCCTGTCCAGCCGGACGGACTTATCGAGAGGGCTTCTTGGTCCTGCGGTCGTGGTCGTCTGACCACAGGCGATAGCCGCCGAGGAAGGCATTTTCGTTTTTGCCCAGGCGGGTTTTCGGTGGAAGGGTTTTTATTTTTGCGGAATTGCCGCCGCCCAGGACAACGTAGTCGGCGTTCAGGGCTGCTCGTAATTCTTCGACGACTTGAGCAACGTAGTGACGCCACTTCTTTTTTCCTAAGCGTTCGAGGCCGCGGATGCCGAGATAGTCTTCGTAGGTTTTGCCGTTCTTAAAAGGCAGATGCGCCAGTTCCATCGGCTCTACGATGCCATCGACGACCATCGCCGAGCCAAGGCCTGTGCCGAGTCCGAGAAAGAGCATGTGTCCACCTTGATATGAGCCGAGCGCTTGCATGGCTGCGTCGTTGATGATGCGCACGGGACAGTGCAGACCTTTGTGGAAATCGAAACCTACCCAGCCTTTGCCCAGGTTGAACGGTTCGCGAATCGGCTTGCCGTGGATGACTGGACCTGGATATCCGATGGAGGCTACGTCGTAGGGCCAATCCTTGGCGGCTTCTCGAACCCACTTGCACATTGCCTGGGCTGTCATCTTCTTGCCCGAATCGACCTTGCGCTCGGTCTTTTGTCCGGTCGCGAGGATTTTGATGTGAGTTCCACCTACGTCGATGACCAGGATCTTTCTGTCCATACGTTCTCTTCTCTTTTTCTCTCTCTCGGTGGCTGCATTCCGTGCGGCTATTTACTCGGAACGCTTCACTCCGAATGTCATACCGAACTTTCGCTGAACTTCATTCCAAACTATGACTTTGATTTCTTGAACTCGTCGAATGCGTCGAGGTAGTGGTCGATATCCTGCTTCGAAATGTAGTACGGCGTGGAGAGACGGAGCTTGTGCGGTTCGGCGCCGCGGATGCGGACTTTCTTTTCTTTCCAAAGCCAGTCTTCGAGTTCCTTGCGAAGTAGTGGCGGGACGTTGACGGTCGTAATCGCACAGCGCAATGCGGGATCGGGCGAGGTCCACGACTGGGCTCCTCGCTTGAGCATGGCGTTCAGCATGTAGTCGCCGAGTTGGCGGTGACGGCGTTCGATGCGGTCCATACCGATTTCGTTGGCGAGATTGATGGCGGCGCGCAGGCCGCAGAGTGCCGGGACGTTCGAGCTACCGATGCGTTGAAAGCGTTCGGCGCGGATCTTTACGTCGTCCCAACCTTCGGTGGCAATGGTGTTCCAGATGCGGTCAATGACTTCGTCGCGCACGTAGAGGAAGCCTGAGCCCTTGGGGGCTTGCAACCACTTGTGCGGGCTCGAGGTATACATGTCGCAGCCTAGGTCGTGCACGTTGAGGCGCATCATGCCGGGGACGTGGGCTCCGTCGACAGCGGAGAGAATGCCTTTGCTGCGAGCCAAGGCGCAGAGTTCTTTGGCGGGAAGGACTACCCCGGTGAAGGTCGAGATGTGGCTGAAGAAGAAGACTCTCGTGCGAGGCGTGATGGCGTCGTTGAACAGCGTCAGGACTTGTGCGGGATTTTCGACTGGCCTCGGGAGCGTAACTTTTTTGACCACAATGCCGTAGCGTTTGGCGCGGAGATCCCACGGGTGCTCGCCGCCGGGATGCTCCTGGTCGGTGATTACGACTTCATCCCCTGGTTTAAGGTCCACGCCGTTAGCGATGTAGCTATTAGCTTCCGTGGCATTACGCAGGAGGGCGACTTCGTTGCGGTCGCAGCCGATGAAGGCGGCCAGCGGGTCGCGAAACTGGTTCCAGGAGGCATAGCCCCAGATTGGGTAGTCCTCGGGATCGGATTCGTTGAGCTTTTCGGATGCTTCGTAGCCATCGAAAACGGCGCGCAGGACAGGCGCCGGGCTTGAGCCGACGGTGCCGTTGTTGAGGTAGACCTCGTCGGCGGGGATCAGGAACTGCTTGCGCATTTCTCGCCAGTAGGCGTCTTCGTTGGAGTCGTAGAGGGAGCGCTCGGGGAGGTGCTGAGGAAGGGAATCGAGAAGGGCCCAGAGCTTTCTGCCGGGAAGGGCGGCGGTTATCGCGACAGATGAGAGGAGCGATGACGAGAGGAAGCTGCGGCGGTCTAGCATTCGGGGCACCTCGCTGAACGCGTCATAGTAACACTGGGATGGGTTTTGGGCGGAGGGCCGCGAAAAGCTTAACCACAGAGGTCACAGAGGGCACGGAGGAACCTGCGGGACTCTCGGTCTGCTGCCCCTCCTTGACCACTATATCTAAGAAAATACAGGTAACTTTCGGAGCGGCGGCGGCGTCCAAGTAGGTAGGGAAATTCCCGTTCAGGGCGACTTGCCATGGGGCGTATAATCGAGTGAAACCGAACGGTTCCCGCGGGGTGAAATATGTTGTCGCGTAAAACGCTGATTGTTCTGGGTTTATTCGCTGCGATGGTGAGCCTTGCCATGGCACAGAGCCAAACTTCACCGAGCGCTAGCACGCAAGATCAGACGCAGACTCAGACACCTGCCGCGCAGCCCCAAACGGCCCCTGCTCCGGCGCCTCCGGCCGACACTACAAGCACAACTCCGTCGCAGGATTCTGCCAGTTCGGATTCGAACGCCCCGGCGCAACCTCCGGTTGTGCAGGAGCCCGATGACAGCAAAGTGAAGCACGACGGCTCGAAGAAAGATGTAGATGCCATCGGGAACCGCAAAGTCGGCGGACGCGGATTGGGCAACTGGTACTCGCTGGAAACCGAAATTCGCATGGGCAAGCAGTATTCGATGCAGGTTGAGAACAGCGTAAAGCTGGTGCAGGATCCGGTTATCAATGAGTACGTGAACCGGATCGGGCAGAACCTGGTACGCAATTCTGATGCGCAGGTGCCGTTCACGATCAAGGTGATTGACTCGGATGAAGTGAATGCGTTCGCGCTGCCAGGTGGATTTTTCTATGTGAACTCCGGGCTGATTCTGGCGGCGGATGAAGAGGCCGAGCTTGCCGGCGTGATGGCGCATGAGATCGCGCACGTGGCGGCACGTCACGGTATGCGGCAGATGACGCGGGCGAATATCGCGCAGATCTCTACCATTCCGCTGATCTTCATCGGCGGCGGGATCGGGTATGGAATCTATGAGGCCGCTGGTCTGGGATTGCCGCTGACGTTCATGAAGTTCCAGCGCAACTTTGAAGCTGAGGCCGATTATCTGGGCCTGCAGTACATGTACAAGACGGGGTACGATCCGCAGGCGTTTATCAGCTTCTTTGAAAAGATTCAGGCTAGGGAAAAGAAGAAGCCGGGAACCTTGGCGAAGGCATTTGCGTCGCACCCACAGACTCCGGACCGGATTCAGGAATCGCAGAAAGAGATTGCGACGATCCTGCCGGCGAAGGTGCAATATATCGTTTCGACTTCGGAGTTTGACGATGTGAAGTCGCGGCTGGCGGTGATCGAGAACCGGCACAAGGTTCTGGATGAGAAGGAAGGCAGCAAGCCGACTTTGCGGCGCGCGTCGAATACCGATAAGACCGCGGGGAGCGACAAGACCGATGATGACCGTCCGACGTTGAAGCGGCGCGACGACAAGCCGGAGCAGAACTAGTTCTTAGAGTTGTTGCGGGAAATGAAAACCGGCGGGCCATCTGGCTCGCCGGTTTCTTTTTGGATGCTTTCGTGTTGAGAGTTAGGAGCCAGCTTCGACGGACTTCACGGCTACGGTTGTCCCGTCTACGTCTCCGGTCACTTTTGCCTTGGCGCCTGCCAAGCTGTTTAGCTTGTCGAGAGCGGCGGTGTCGGAGGTCTCAAGTGTATATACCTTGTCGCCGACGACGAGGGCGTATTTCGAGCCGTGCTTGACGCAGCCCTTGGTGCAATCGGCTGCTTTACCAGGCATCTCGTGTTTGGCGCCGCACATGGCGTCGCTGACTTCGCCGGTTAGAGTCTCGCTCTTGCCAGCCGCCAGCGCCGGCACTGCTGCCATCCCCAACATCAATTGCACCCCTAAAACCGCTACTGCAAACCTATTT
>Ga0302321_100003973_pt1 | contig 12726 bp, 12 predicted proteins | sample Fen_T0_1_FD_202505 | JGI IMG/M metagenome (GOLD analysis project Ga0302321, IMG submission 202505) | Peat permafrost microbial communities from Stordalen Mire near Abisko, Sweden - Fen_T0_1 | ecosystem: Environmental > Terrestrial > Soil > Wetlands > Permafrost | place: Sweden: Abisko...
CATCTCCGTGCAGTCGGAGTGCCCGATCGGGCTCATCGGCGACGACATCGACGCCGTCGCCCGCGCCAGCACCGCCGAGCTCGGGATGCCCGTCGTCCCGGTGCGGTGCGAGGGGTTCCGCGGCGTCAGCCAGTCCCTCGGCCACCACATCGCCAACGACGCCATCCGGGACTGGGTCATGGGCACCGCGGACCTGCCCGAGCAGACCCCCTACGACGTCGCCCTCGTCGGCGACTACAACATCGGCGGCGACGCCTGGGCCTCCCGCCGGATCCTGGAGGAGATGGGCCTGCGGGTCGTCGCGCAGTGGTCCGGCGACGGCACCCTGAACGAGCTGTCCAGCAGCCACCACGCCAAGCTCAACCTGATCCACTGCTACCGCTCGATGAACTACATCTGCACCACGATGGAGGAGCGGTACGGCATCCCCTGGCTGGAGTACAACTTCTTCGGCCCCACCAAGATCATCGAGTCGATGCGGGCCATCGCCGCGCAGTTCGACGAGGTGATCCGGGCGAGGACCGAGGCGGCGATCGAGCGGTACCAGGAGAGCTTCGCGGCGACCCGGGCCCGGTACGGCGAGCGGCTGCAGGGCAAGCGCGTGATGCTGCTCGTCGGCGGCCTGCGGCCGCGGCACACCATCGGGGCCTACGAGGACCTCGGCATGGAGATCGTCGGGACCGGCTACGAGTTCGCCCACAAGGACGACTACGAGCGCACCAACGCCAAGATCAAGGACGGGGTCGTCCTCTACGACGACCCGACCGCCTGGGAGCTGGAGGAGTTCGCCCGGCAGCTGCGTCCGGACCTGATGGGGGCCGGCGTCAAGGAGAAGTACGTCTTCCACAAGATGGGCCTGCCGTTCCGGCAGATGCACTCGTGGGACTACTCCGGTCCGTACCACGGCGTCGAGGGATTCGCGATCTTCGCCCGGGACATGGACATCGCGATCAACAACCCGACCTGGGACCTCTTCACCACGCCCTGGGCAGCGCCGTCCGGGTCGGGGTCGTCCGACCACCAGGAGGTGGCGTCATGAACCCCGAGCCCACGCCCCCCGCCGTCCTCGACCACAACGAGCTGTTCCAGGCGGATCTCTACCTGGAGCAGGCGGACCGCAAGCGGGAGTTCGAGTCCCCGTGCAGCCCGCAGGAAGTGGCCGAGGTGTCCGCCTGGACCCGCGGCTGGGAGTACCGGGAGAAGAACTTCGCCCGGCAGGCCCTCGTCGTCAACCCCGCCAAGGCCTGCCAGCCGCTCGGTGCGGTGCTGGCCGCCCTCGGCTTCGCCGGGACGCTGCCGCTGGTGCACGGGTCGCAGGGGTGCGCGGCGTACTTCCGCAGCCACTTCGCCCGGCACTTCAAGGAGCCGGTGCCGGCGGTGTCGTCGTCGATGACCGAGGACGCCGCGGTGTTCGGCGGCCTCAACAACCTGGTGGAGGCGCTGACCAACGCCCGGGCGCTGTACCGGCCCGAGATGATCGCCGTCAGCACCACGTGCATGGCGGAGGTCATCGGCGACGACCTGCACAACTTCATCGGGGCGGCCCGGCAGAAGGAGGCGGTGCCGGCGGACTACCCGGTGCCGTACGCGCACACCCCGAGCTTCGTGGGCTCGCACCTGACCGGCTACGACGCGATGCTCAAGTCGATCGTCGCCAACCTGGTGAAGGACGCCGCGGTCGAGGGCACCCCGCCCGCCCCCACCGGCAAGGTCAACATCGTCCCGGGGTTCCTGCCGTCGACGGGCGACCTGCGCGAGCTGCACCGGCTGCTGGGCCTGCTCGGCGTCGACCACACGATCCTCGGCGACCACAGCGACACGCTCGACTCCCCCGCCACCGGCGACTACGAGCTGTACCCGGGCGGGACCCCGCTCGCGGACGCCGCCGCGGCGGCGGGGGCGCTCGGGACCGTGCTGCTGCAGGAGGAGTCCACCCGCAAGACCGCCGAGCTCGTCCGGCAGGAATGGAGCGGCCCGGCGGTCACCACCGGGCTGCCGGTCGGCATCCGCGCCACCGACCGCTTCGTCGCAGCGGTGGCGCAGCTGGCCGGCGTCGACGTGCCGGCCGCGGTCGACGCGGACCGCGGCCGGCTCCTCGACGCGATGGCCGACTCCTACCAGTACCTGCACGGCAAGCGGGTGGCCGTCGCCGGCGACCCGGACCTCGTCGTCGGGCTGCTGGAGTTCCTGCTGGAGCTGGGCGTCGAGCCGGTGCACGTGCTGAGCACCAACGCCGGCGAACCGTTCACGACGAGGGCCGAGGCGGTGCTGGCGTCGAGCGAGTTTGGGCGCGGCGCCACCGTGTGGCCGGGCAAGGACCTCTGGCACCTGCGGTCGCTCGTCCTCACCGAGCCGGTGGACCTGCTCATCGGCAGCTCGCACCTGAAGTGGCTGTCCCGCGAGGCCGGGGTCCCGCTGGTCCGGATCGGGTTCCCGATCTTCGACCGGCACCACCTGCACCGGCTGCCCACGATCGGGTACGCGGGCTCCATCGAGGTGCTGTCGCGGCTGGTCAACACGGTGCTGGACGAGCTGGACCGGAACGCTCCGGACCACAGCTTCGACCTGGTCCGCTGAGGCGACGGCCATGCGATCCACCGGCGTCCCGGGCTCGGTGTTCACCGAGCCCGGGTGCGATCACAGTCGCGGCAAGGACGCCACCACCGCGAAGGCGGGCTGCCCGGCACCCACGCCGGGCAGCGCCGCCGGGGGCTGCTCCTTCGACGGCGCGATGATCACGCTGGTGCCGATCGCGGACGCTGCCCACGTCGTCCACGGTCCCATCGGGTGCCTCGGCAACTCGTGGGACGCCCGGGGCAGCCTCTCCAGCGGTCCGCACCTGGGCCGGCGGGCCTTCACCAGCGACCTCACCGAGCACGACGTCATCTTCGGCGGCGAGCAGAAGCTCTACGACACCGTGCTCGAGGTGGCGCGGGACCACGGCCCCGCCGCCGTCTTCGTGTACTCCACCTGCGTCAGCGCGCTCGTCGGCGACGACCTGGACGCCGTCTGCGCGGCGGCCGCGACCGCCACCGGCGTCCCGGTGGTCCCGGTGCACGCGCCGGGGTTCGCCGGGAGCAAGAACCTCGGGAACCGGCTCGCCGGGAACGCACTGCTGGACCACGTCATCGGCACCCGCGAGCCGGCGGTGCGGGCCGACGGGACGACGTCGTTCGACGTCAACCTCGTCGGCGAGTACAACATCGCCGGCGAGCTCTGGAACGTCACGCCGCTGCTGGCCCGGCTGGGCCTGCGGGTGCTCGCCTCGATCAGCGGCGACGGCCGCTACGGCGACATCGCCACCGCGCACCGGGCCCACGCCACGATGGTGGTCTGCTCCCGGGCACTGCTGCCGCTCGCCCGTGGCCTGGCCGAGCGGCACGGCGTGCCCTGGTTCGAGGGCAGCTTCTACGGCGTCCGGGCGATGGCGGCCGCCCTGCGCGGCTTCGCCACGACGCTGGCCGACGAGCCGCTCGCCCGGCGCGTCGAGGAGCTGATCGCCGAGCAGGAGGCGCTGGCGGCGACGCAGCTGGCGCCCCTGCGGGAACGGCTCGCCGGGACCCGCGCCGTCCTGTACACCGGCGGCGTCAAGAGCTGGTCGATGATCTCGGCGCTGCAGGACGTGGGCGTCGAGGTGGTGGCCTCCGGGGCGACCAAGAGCACCCCGGCGGACGTCGACCGGATGGTCGAGCTGCTCGGCCCCGACGCGCTGATCGTGCGCGACGGCAAGCCGGCGCAGCTCGTCCGGATCGCCCGCGAGACCGGAGCCGACCTGCTCATCGCGGGTGGCCGCAACCAGTACACCGCCCTGAAGTCCCGGCTGCCGTTCCTGGACGTCAACCAGGAGCGGCACGTGCCGCTCGCCGGCTACTCCGGGGTGGTCACGCTGGCCCGCGAGCTCGTCCGGGCACTGGACAACCCGGTGTGGGCGCAGGTGCGCCGGCCCGCGCCGTGGGAACCGGTGGCGTCATGACGACCGTGACGGTCTCCGGACGCCGCGGCGTCACCGACCCGCTCAAGCTGTCCCGCCCGCTGGGCGCGGCCCTGGTGTTCCTCGGCGTCGAGCGCTCGCTGCCGCTGCTGCACGGCGCGCAGGGGTGCGCGGCGTTCGCGAAGGCGCTGCTCACCAAGCACTTCCGGGAGCCGATCCCGCTCCAGACGACGGCGGTCACCGAGCTGACGGCGGTGCTCGGCGCGGGGGACCACCTGGCGACCGCGCTCGACACCATCCGGGCGTCGTCGGCGCCCGACGTCGTCGGGATCGTCACGACGGGGGTGAGCGAGGCCAGCGGCGAGGACGTCGAGGCCTGCGTCCGCGCATACCTGGCAGCCCGGGCGGACGATCCCGACCTGCCGCTCGTCGTCCTGGTGCACGCGCCGGACTTCGCCGGCGGGATGTCCGACGGGTGGGCCTCGGCGCTGGCGGCCCTCGTCGCGGCCGGGCTGGCGCTGCCGCCGTCCGCCCCCTCGTCCCCGGGGGACGAGCTGACCTACCCGGTGCTCGCCGGGGTGTCCCTGACGGCCGCCGACCTGGACTGGATCGAGGAGACCGTCGCCGGGTTCGGCCTGTCGCCGTTGCTCGTGCCGGACCTGTCCCGCTCGCTCGACGGGCACCTCGCCGCGGCCTGGAACCCGCTGACCACGGGCGGGGTGACCCGGCACGCACTGGCCGCGCTGCGCGCCGCGCCCGCCGCGGCGTCCGTGGGCACCAGCGCCGCCGCCGCCGCGGAGACGTTGCAGCGGGCCGGGGTGCCGGTCTCCCGGTTCGACCACCTCGCCGGGCTGGACGGCGCTGACGCGTTCGTCGAGAGCCTGCGGACGACGACGTCCGCGCCGGTCCCGGAGCGCGTGCGGCGCGACCGCGCCCGGCTCGCGGACGGGCTGCTCGACACCCACTTCACGCTCGGCGGAGTCCGGGTCGCGGTGGCCGCCGAGCCCGAGCTGCTCGTCGCCGTCACGCACCTCGTCAACGCCGCCGGGGGGCGCATCGTGACGGCCGTCTCCCCCACCGACGAGCCGGTGCTGGCCACCGCCGCATGCTCGCAGGTCGTCGTGGGGGACCTCGCCGACCTGCGCGAACGCGCGGCGGAGGCCGGCGCGCAGGTGGTCGTGGCGTCCAGCCACGCGGCGGCCACCGCCGCCGCGATCGGCGCCGCGCACGTGCCCGTCGGACTGCCGGTCGACCACCGCTTCGGGGCCGCGCTCGGCGGGGTCGCCGGCTACCGCGGCGGCCTGCGCTTCCTGTTCGACCTCGCCAACCAGGTGCTCGCGCACCCGACCCCTACGAGGAGCCACCCGTGTTGAGGATCGCCGTGGCCACGACCGACGGCAGGTGCGTCGACGAGCACTTCGGCCGGAGCCGCCGTTTCGACGTCTACGACCTGGACGCCGGCCGCTCGCAGCTGGTGGAGACCCGGTCGCTCGAGGGCGTCGCCGATTCTGCCGCCGATTCTGCCGCCGATCATGACGATCGCGCCCCGAGCCGGCTGGCGGCCGTGCGGGACTGCGCGATCGTGCACGTCACGGCGATCGGGCCCGGCGCGGCCGCCCAGGTGGTCAACGCCGGTGTGATGCCGCTGAAGATCGCCGAGGGCACCCCCGTGGCCGACGTCGTCGGCCGGCTGCAGGCGGTGCTCGGCGGGACGCCGCCACCATGGCTGCGCAAGCTGCTGCGCCGCGACCCCGCCGGGACCGCCGTCCCCGCACAGCGCTGGAGCCCGTCGTGAGCGCCGGGACGAGCGCCCGGGCGAACGGCTCGGCGTCGACGCGCTCGGCGTCGACCACGACGCACCAGTACTTCCTGCGGGACCTCGTCGCCCTGATCCGGGCGGGGGATCCCTACGGCCGGCTGGACGACGTCGAGCCGGAGCGCCTCCTGCGCCTCTTCCTCACCGTGCCGACCGACCGGCCGACCGGGCGGCCGACCACGGCGGACGCCGTCCTGGCCGAGCCGGACGACGGCGCGGGCGCGTGCACGGTCGACGCGCTGAGCATCGAACGGCTGCGGGCCTTCCACCAGGCGGTCGCCGCCGGGGTGGAACGCGCGGGTCACGTGATGACAGCCGTCGCCGTCGACGTCAACGGCGAGGGGTTCGGCCGGGTGCTCGTGGTCGCGGGGCGGTTGCTGCTGCTGGCGGAGTCGCAGCGCGACGCGGGCAACTTCGGCTTCCCCAGCCTGGTGGCGCTCGCCGCCGCCGGCGAGCGCCTGGTCGCCCGGGCCGTCGCCGTCCTCGATCGCTACCCGGAGGTGGCCGGTGCCGACGACTGAACCCGCGGGTAGGCCCGACGGGCTGCCCCCCGCGCTGGCGGGGTGCCGCGACGCGGAGGACTGGTTCGCGGCGTTGCGCGTGGCCTACGACCCGCGCGTGCTCGACGTCGGCCGGCTGCACGTGCTGCGGTTGTTCGGCCGCGAGCTGGAGGCGATCGACCGCAGTGACCCGGTGGCGGTCCGGAACGCGCTCGAACGGGCGTACCGGGCGCTGGTCGAGGCCGGGCCGTTGGAGCACCGGCTGTTCAAGGTGCTGGCGGACCGGGCTCCCGGGCAGTTCGTGCCCGTGGAGCAGGTCCTGATCGAGGGAGGCGAGGCATGACGGAGACCTTCGGGCTCGGACCGGGCCGGTACGCCATCGGCGACCGGGTGCGGGCGACCCGCCCGCTCCGCCAGGACGGGACCTTCCCGGACCCGCGGGTGCCGGTCGGCCAGATCCTGGTGGAGGAGGGGACGGACGGCCAGGTCGTGGACATCGGCGTCTACCTCAACGAGCACCTGATCTACGCGGTCGCCTTCGACTCCGGACGCCTGGTCGGCTGCCTGGAGCGCGAGCTGGAGACCGTGGGAGCGCTGCGCGGGGTCGGTACCGAGATCGCTGCCGAGATCGCTGCCGAGGAGGTGGCGTCGCCGTGACCGTCGTCCCGCTCCCCCGGCTGCATCGCCGACCGGACGACGACGGCACCACCGCTTCCGCGGCGTCCGGGTGCACGTCGTCGTCCTCGTGCGGGGCGCCGTCGGCCGCCCGCGAGGCCTCGGTCGCCGAGCGCATCGCCACCCACCCCTGCTACGGCCAGGACGCGCACCGCCGGTACGCGCGGATGCACATCCCGGTGGCGCCGGGCTGCAACATCCAGTGCAACTACTGCAACCGCAAGTTCGACTGCTCCAACGAGAGCCGGCCCGGGGTCACGACCGGCCTGCTGACGCCGGAGCGGGCCGTCGAGAAGATCCGGCACGTCCGGACGAAGGTGCCGCAGCTGCGGGTCATCGGGGTGGCCGGGCCGGGCGAACCGCTGGCCAACGCCCGGCGCACGCTCGGCGCGCTGGAGCTCGTCTCCACCGCCTTCCCCGACCTCACCCTCTGCGTGTCGACCAACGGACTCACCCTGCTCGACCACGTGGACCGCATCGTCGACCTCGGCATCGACCACGTCACGGTGACGATCAACATGATCGACCCCGAGGTCGGCGAGCGGATCTACCCGTGGATCACGTTCGGCGGCCGCCGCTGGACCGGCCGGGACGCCTCGCGCGTGCTGTCGGAGCGGCAGCTGGCCGGCGTCGAGGCGCTGACCTCCCGCGGCGTCCTGTGCAAGATCAACTCGGTGCTGATCCCGGGCGTCAACGACGAGCACCTGGTCGACGTGTCCCGGGCCGTCCGCGGGCTGGGGGCGTTCCTGCACAACGTGATGCCGCTGGTGTCGGCGCCCGAGCACGGCACGCACTTCGGCCTCACCGGGCAGCGCGGCCCGACGCCGCAGGAGCTGAGCGCCCTGCAGGACCGGTGCGAGGCGCTGGCCGGCGGCGGGGCCGACGAGATGTCCATGGGCATGATGCGGCACTGCCGGCAGTGCCGGGCCGACGCCGTCGGCATGCTCGACGAGGACCGCGGCCAGGAGTTCACCGGCGGCGACTTCGACGGCTCGGACGTCGCGGACGGCACCGGCGTCGCGGCGGCCGGCAACGACGGCACCGACGGCACCGGCTCCGACGTCGGGCGCCCGCAGCCGCTGACCGGGCACCGGCCCGCGGTGACGGTCCGGGTGGCCGTCGCGACGGTGAGCGGCGCGCTCGTCGACCAGCACTTCGGGCACGCCGAGGAGTTCCGCGTCTACGAGGCCGGCGTCGGCTACGCGCGTCTCGTCGAGACGCGCAGCGTGGCCCGGTACTGCCACGGCCCGGCGGCCTGCCCCCCGGACGGCGCCACCGCCGATGCCACTGCCGATGCCACTGCCGACGGCACGGCCGACGACACGGCCGACGACACGGCCGACGACAGTGCAGGGCTCGGGACCCCGGTGCTGCCCGGCGCAGGGACCGGAGCGGGGCACAACCTGCCCGCCGCGACCCAGCTGCTGTCGGACTGCGCCGCCGTCCTGTGCAGCCGGATCGGGGCCGGTCCGCGGCGGGAGCTGGCGGCCCACGGCATCGAGGCCGTCGAGCTGTACGACGTGATCGAGCACGCGGTCACGCAGGTGGGCGGCCGGCTGGCCGGCGCCACCGCGACCGCAGGTGACGCGGAGGCGAACGCATCATGATCTGGATCGACGTCACGGCCCGCGCGGCCCGGCAGGTGCGGGCGCTGGCGGCCGAGCACGCCGCCCCGCCGGCGACCGGCGCCGGGCCCGGGCCGCGGTTCGGGCTGCGGATCACGGTGGACGGCGAGCAGGCGGACGCGGCCGGCCCCCGGATGGAGCTCAGCCTCTCCACCCGCCGCGGCGACGACGACGTGGTGCTGCCCCGGTTCGGGTTCGACGTCGTCGTCCACGGCCCCGACGCCCCCGAGGTGGACGGCGTCCGCATCGACTTCGTCTCCACCGGCGACGGCAGCGGCTTCGTCATCGACCGGATCCCCCGGCAACGCCGTCCCGCCGACCCCACCTCGGGATCCCTGACGGCGCCGGCGTTCGGCTCGCCGCCGGCCACCGCGCCGGTCGACGAGGACCTGGCCGAGCGGGTGGGCCGCGCGCTGGAGGAAGTCCGGCCGACGTTGCGCGCGGACGGCGGGGACGTCGAGCTGGTGTCCGTCTCGCACGGGGTGGCCTACCTGCGGCTGGACGGCGCGTGCTCGGGGTGCTCGGCGGCGCTCCTCACCCTGTCGGCGGTCATCGAGAAGACCGTGCTCGCCCGGGTGCCCGAGGTGACGCGAACGGTCCTGGTGACGTGACGACGTCGCCGGTCCGCGAGGACACCATCAGCGCACCGACGACCCAGCCGACGACCCAGCCGACGACCCGGCCGACGACCCAGCCCGCCCTGCTCGACGGTCTCGACCGGTTCGACCGGCAGCTGGGCGTGCCCGGCCTGGGCGCCGCCGAGCAGCGCCGGCTGCGCGCCGCGACCGTCGTCGTCGCGGGCGTCGGCGGCGTGGGCGGGGCGGCCGCCACCTACTGCGCGGCCGCCGGGATCGGCCGGCTCGTGCTGGTGCACCCCGGCGACCTCGAGCTGCCCGACCTCAACCGGCAGACCCTGATGACGCCGGCCGACCTGGGCGGCTCCCGCGTGCTCACTGCCGCCCGGACCCTGCGCCGGCACTTCCCCGACGTCGACGTCGTGGCGCACGACACCGGCCTGGACGACGACCGGGTGCCGGCCCTGCTCGACCGCGCCGACGTCGTCGTCGACGCCCGCCACAACTTCCCGGAGCGCTACCTGCTCAACCGGCTCTGCCGCGAGCGGGGAGTGCCCACCGTGGTCGCGGCCATGGCGGGCGTCCAACTGCAGCTGCTCACCTGCGTGCCGGACGGACCCTGCTGGCGCTGCGTCTTCCCCCGGCCCGACCCGGCGTGGGAACCGCTCGGCTTCCGGGTGCTCGGCGCGGTCGCGGGAACGGCGGGCTGCCTCGCGGCGGCCGAGGCGGTGAAGCTCCTGACGGGCGCCGGCTCGGTGCTGTCGGGGCGGCTGCTCTTCGGCGACCTGTGGTCCATGACGTTCCGGCCCGTGCCGGTCCGGCGCAGCCCCGGGTGCCCCGACTGCGGCGGGGGAGCCTGACCTCGCGATGACGAGCAGCCCGACGACCGACCCGACCACTGACCCGACGACTGACCCCACGGTCGGGACCGGCGCCGCCACCAGCATCTATCTCGACCACAACGCCACGACGCCGCTGGACCCGCGGGTGCTCGAGGCGATGCTGCCCCTCTTCCAGGACTCCTACGCCAACCCGTCCAGCCCGCACCTCGCCGGTCGGGCCGTCGCGGACCTCGTCGACGTCGCCCGGGCACAGGTGGCCGCCCTGCTCGGTGCGCCCACCGGCGCGCAGGGTTACGACGTCGTCTTCACCTCGGGCGCGACCGAGGCGGCGAACCTCGCCGTCCGCGGCGTGCTGGCAGGCAGCGTCCTGACGCCGGGACGCACCCAGGTGCTCGTCGGAGCGACCGAGCACCGGGCGGTGCTGGAGGCGGCACGCGTCGCGACGGCGCACGGGCGCGGCGTCCTGCTTCCCGTCGCCGTCCGCCGGGACGGCCGGCTGGACCTCGGCCACCTGCGCTCGCTGCTCCACGCCGACACCGCCCTCGTCGCGGTGATGGCCGCGAACAACGAGACCGGGGCCCTCACCGACGTCCGCAAGGTGGCCGAGCTGGCGCACCGCGCCGGCGCGCTCGTCCTCTGCGACGTGACGCAGGCGGCCGGCAAGGTGGAGGTGGCGCTGGCGGACTGGGGCGTCGACCTCGCCGTGGCCAGCGCCCACAAGCTGGGCGGCCCGAAGGGCGTCGGCGCGATGGTCGTGCGGCACGGGCTCCTGGCGCAGCTGACGCCGCTCGTCGTCGGCGGCGGGCAGGAGCGCGGGCTGCGCCCCGGCACGCTGAACACGCCGGGGATCGTCGGCTTCGGCCGGGCGGCGACGCTGGCCGGCCTGGAGCGGGCGGCGTGGGCGCCGCGGGCCGCCCGGCTGAGCCGGTTGCTGCACCGGCTGCTCACCGAACGGCTCGACGGCGTCCACCTCAACGGTCCCGAGCGGGGCCGGTTGCCCAACACGCTCAACCTGCGCTTCGCCGGGGCCCCCGCCGACGCGCTGCTGACCTGCGTCCCCGAGGTGGCGATGTCGCCCGGGTCCGCCTGCCACGGCGCGTCGGACGGCGAGCCCTCGCACGTCCTGACGGCGATGGGCCTCGACCGCGCCACGGCGCTGGAGTGCCTGCGGTTCAGCCTCGGCCCCCGGACCACCGAGGCCGAGATCCGCACCGCGGCCGGCCTGGTGGCGGCCGGCGTGGAGCACGTGCGCGGGTTGCGCGCGTCGCTCGCCCGCTGGTCCCGGAGCGGCACCTCGCCCCGGTCGCCGGGCCTGTGAGCTCAGCGGGCGGGCTCAGCGTGCGGAGCTCAGCGGGCGGAGCTCACGTCCGGCGCGCTCGTGGCGGCGGGCCCGGCGGCCGGCTCGTCGGCGTGCGGGGCCGTCCAGCCGAGGACGCCGGGCAGCCGGTGCGCCCGGTCGGCCGGCAGGTAGCCCAGGGCGATGGCACCGGCCAGGACGTCGCGCAAGTGCGTCAGCCGCCCCAGCTGGCTCTCGATCTCGCGCACCTTGACCTCGGCGAGCCCCTGCCAGACCGGCCGCTCCGCGGGCACCTGGTCGGGGTCGACGTCCAGGCAGTCGAGGATGCGGACGACCTCGTCGAGGCTGAACCCCGCGCCCTTGACCAGCTCGATGAGCGCCAGCCGGTCGAGGGTCGCGGAGTCGAAGCGCTGCCAGCCGGCCTCGGCCTCGCGGCCGGGCAGCACGCCGCGGCGCTGGTAGAAGCGGATGGCGGAGGCCGAGAGCCCGCTGATCCGGGACAGCTCGCCGATCGTCATCGTGGGTTCGGACTGCTCGTGCTGGGACATGACCGCCTCCGGCGCCGGAAATATGAATGTGAAGCCAGGTTAACTTCCTTGCAACACGATCCCCAGTCGGACGACGTGCCGTCTGCGTCACATTCCTGCGCCACCCCGCGAGGTCAGACCCGGGTGGTCACCACCAGACGCGCCGTCCCGCGGGCGGCGGTGCCGGCGTCCACCAGCACCTCGCGGCCGCGGTTGGTGTCGCGCACGGTCCAGTGCGCGGGCCGGCCGTCCAGCGTGACCGAGGCGACCGCCGTCCCGGCGGGCAGCACGTGGCCGATCGTCAGCCGGACGGCGAGCCGCCGGGTCACGTCGGTCTCGTACCGGGATCCGGCGTGCGAGGCCCGGACGTCGACCGAGCCCACCGCGCGACCGCTGCCGAGCTGGATCGCCGTCCCGCCGATCGGACCGGTGGCGGACGGCGGCACCTGCGGGACGACGTCCAGCCGGCCGTTGCCCAGGTCGGGACTGACGCCGAGCTGCTGGTGGAGGACGGGCCACATCGTCCCGTAGTTGCCCCAGGCCTGCATCACCGAGGCGCGCTCGGTGAGGGCACGGCCCAGCGAGTGGCCGTAGTAGGGCGGGTGCGGGTCGGACGGCGCGATCTCCTCCATCGCGCCCGGCATCTCGTCCGGCGAGAACATGATCGCTGCCAGCGCGTCCGTGTACCGCTGCTGCTGCCCGGCGCCCAGCCGGCCGTAGTTGCCCTCGGCCACGGCCATGACGGCGGTGTTGAGCGTGAACGAGTCCCGCTCGTCGGGCTGGTCGGACGTCGCCGCGTCACCCGCGCAGTTCGTCGTCGGGTAGGGCTGCGGGTCGTTCGGCTTCGTGGTGGCGCCGCTGCCCGTGTGCACGAGTCCGGAGCCGGTGGTGAAGCACGCGCTCTCGCGCAGGTCGAGCGCGGCCCGGGCGTGGGCCGC
>Ga0302321_100003974_pt1 | contig 12724 bp, 9 predicted proteins | sample Fen_T0_1_FD_202505 | JGI IMG/M metagenome (GOLD analysis project Ga0302321, IMG submission 202505) | Peat permafrost microbial communities from Stordalen Mire near Abisko, Sweden - Fen_T0_1 | ecosystem: Environmental > Terrestrial > Soil > Wetlands > Permafrost | place: Sweden: Abisko...
GCCCAGGGCCACAGCTTCGCCGCCGCCGACCAGGACTTCCACCCCCACACCACCCACATCGTCGACTCCGAGGTCGCCGGCGACGACATCAGCCACTTCTTCCACGGCTGAGCGACCGGGCACGGCGACCAGCCGTGAGCAGCCCGATCGTCGGACCCCGGGTCGCGTGGCGACCCACCCGAGGCGGTCGACCGGATCACCGGTCGGCCGCCTCCACGTCGTGCGTCTCGTCCTGGCGCTCGTCCCGGTTCTCCTCCGTCGGCGGCACCGCGGCGGCCGCCGCGACGTTCCGCTGCACCCAGCCGTCGACGTCCCCGCGGCGCAGCGCCACCGCCAGCAGCTCGGGGAAGAGGTCCGGCGTGGCGGCGAACGCGGGGACGCCCATCGCCGCCAGGGCCGCCGCGTTCTCCCGGTCGAAGGAGGGCGCGCCACCGTCCGAAAGGGCAAGCAGCGCGATCACCTGGACGCCGGACGCGACCATCGAGGCGATCCGCCCCCGCATCTCCTCCGCGAGGCCGCCCTCGTAGAGGTCGCTGATGAGCACGAACAGCGTCTCGTGCGGTCGCGTCACCAGTCCTTGGCAGTAGGCGACGGCCCGGTTGATGTCGGTCCCGCCGCCGAGCTGCACCCCGAACAGCACCTCCACCGGATCGTGCACGTGCTCGGTGAGGTCGACGACGGCGGTGTCGAAGACGACGAGCGACGTCCGCAGGGAACGCATCGACGCCAGCACCGACGCGAACACCGACGCGTAGACGACCGACTCGGCCATCGACCCGGACTGGTCGACGGCGAGGACGACGTCCCGCGCGACGGACCGGTTGCGGCGGCCGTGGCCGATGAGGCGCTCCGGCACGACCGTCCGGTGCTCGGGGAGGTAGTGGGCCAGGTTGGCCCTGATCGTGCGGTTCCAGTCGACGGCGCGCAGCGGTGGCCGGGTGGAGCGGACCGCCCGGTCGAGGGCGCCGGTCACCGTGGCGCGGGTACGCTCGGCGATCCGGCGCTCGATCTCGGCGACGACCTTCGCCACGACCTGCCGGGCGGTGGCCTTGGTCGCCTCGGGCATCACGTGGCCGAGGGCCAGCAGGGTGCCGACTAGATGGACGTCGGGCTCCACCGCCTCGAGCAGCTCCGGCTCCAGCAGCAGCCGGGTCAGCTGCAGCCGCTCGACGGCGTCCCGCTGCATGACCTGGACGACGCCCGACGGGAAGTACGTGCGGATGTCCCCGAGCCACCGGGCCACCCGCGGCGCCGAGCCCTGCAGCCCCGCCGAGCGACGGTCGGAGGCTCCGCGACCGCGGCCGCGCTCGCCGGGATCCGGGTCGTACAGGGCGGCGAGAGCGGCGTCGACGGCGACGTCCTGGCCGGTCAGGCCGGAGCCGGTGCCCTGGCCGGCGGCGTCCCCGGTGTCGCCGAGCAGCAGGCGCCAGCGCCGGCGGTGCTCCTCGGGCGTGATCGGCCCGCTCACGACGGAGCCCGGCCGGTGCGCGCGGTGAGCATGCCGACGGCGACGAGCAGGGCCGGGGCGGCGCGCGCCTCGTCGACGTCCCAGCCGCCGTCGACGTCCCGGCCACCGTCGCCCCCGCTGCCCGGGCCGGCCCCGGGTGATCTGCTCCCGGCTTCGGCGAGCCGGCGCACCTGCTGCCCGATCAGGCGGCGCTCGCCGCCGGCGAACGTCGAGAAGGTGCGGCGCATGAGCGGCAACGCGTCGACGAAGCCCTCCTCGGGAAGGGCGACCACCCACTCGTCGAGCACGCCGAGCAGCTCCGGGTCGTGGGCGAGCACCAGCCCTCCCCCGCCGAGCAGACCCTCGACCCACGCGCCCTGCGCCGCCGGCGGCGTGCCCGGCGACAGCGCCCGCCGCAGCCGGTCGGCGACCTGCCCGGTGCGCAGGCGCCCGGCGTCGAGCAGAAGCCGGACGACCCGGCCCACCAGGAGGCCGTGCACGTCGCGCCGGTCGGCCACGGCCAGCAGCAGGTCGTACCAACCGTCCCGGACGGGCTTGCCGTCGGGCAGGGCGGCGCGCAGGTCGAGGGCCTCCCCGACCGCGTCGACGCGGCGGCGCAGCTCGGTCGCGGCGACGTCGTCCAGACCGCCGAGGGCGGCCGGCAGGGCGGCCTCGATCCGGACGGCGACCGTGTCGGCGACCCGGGCGAGCGCGCCGGTGTCGGTCCCGCGGACGTCCCCGTAGCGCAGCGAGCGGACCAGCGCGGGGAGCGCGTCCATCAGGTGGAGCACGTCGACGTCACCGGCCGCGCGCGCGTCCAGGGCGGCGAGCAGGGGCGGGAGGGCCTGCGGCAGGTCGGCGAGGAGCGCGCGTTCCAGCGCGACCGTGACGTCGGCGAGCGTGGCCCGGTCGGCCTGCGCCCGGTCGAGGAGTCGCGCCACGGCGGCGGCCTCCACCGTCGTCCCCCAGATCGAGGCCTCGACGACGGCGACGGACAGTTCCGGCCGCCACTGCAGCGACCAGGTCTCCCGGAAGGTGCCGGTGCTGCGCACCTCCGCCTCGCGGGGAACGCCCCAGCCGACCCCGAGGGCGGTGAGGCGGTGCATGAGCCGGGAGCGGTCGAGGCCGCCGGGCGTGCGTAGGTCCAGGTCGAGGGGGCGCTGGGCCGGGTCCTGCCGCAGCCGCAGGCGGCGGGCCTGGGCGGCCAGGTCGGCGGCGAGCGGGACGGTGGGTGCCCCCTCGGGCACGGCGCCGAGCGCCTCGCCGACGACGAGCCGCTCGGTGACCAGGCGCAGGGCCGCCTCCTGACCGTCGCAGAGGACGGCGAGGGTCGCGTCGGTGACCTCGGTGAGCCCGGCGAGCGGCCGACCGCGCAGGACGGCGAGCGCGTCCGCCGTCCGGACGGCCTCGATGACGTGCGCGCTCGACACCGGCAGGTCGGCGCGGCGCAGCTCCCGGGCGACGCGGGTGAACCAGCGGGTGATCGGGCGGTCCGTGGCGGTGAAGAGGTGCTCGTACCACCCCGGGGAGGTGATGCCGGCGCCGTACCCCGACGCCTGCGCGAGCCGCGAGTGCGTCCAGGGGACCCACGTCAGCGCGGCCTTCGACCGCGGCAGGCCGGTGAGCAGCGCCGCGTCCCGGCCGGCGGGCGGCAGCGGCGCGGTCAGCGCGGGCGCGTGCCAGGCGCCGCACACGACGGCGACCCGCTGCGCCCCGCCCCTCAGCACCTCCCGCAGGACCCGGCGCATGTACGCCTCCCGGCGCTCCTCGACGGCGGCGTCGGCGACCGGTTGGGGCGGCGCCTGCTCGCGGACGGCGGCCATCGCGGCGGTCAGCGCGGCGAACGGGCCCTCGCCGCCGTCGTCGCTCATCGGCCGCTGCTCGACCAGGTCCTCCCACCAGCGCTCCGGGTCCTCCTGGCCGGCGGCCCGAGCCAGGACGGCGATCGGGTCGGTCCGGACGCGCTCGCCGTCGTCGGAGCCCGCCGGCTGCTGCTCCTGCTGCCCGTCGAGTTCGCGTTCGGCGAGCACGGCGGACGACGGGAGGTCGCAGAAGCGGACCGTCGCCCCTTCGGCGAGCGCCCAGCGGATCGCCTGCCACTCCGGGGAGAAGCTCGCGAAGGGCCAGAACACCGCCCGGGCCGGGGTATCCGGCCGGTAGGCGAGCAGGGCGACGGGCGGCTGCATCCCGGCGTCCGCGACCCAGGGCAGGAGCGGGTCCGCATCGGCCGGGCCCTCCACCAGGACGACGTCGGGCCGGAACCGCTCCAGCGCCGCCACCAGGCTGCGCGCCGATCCCGGGCCGTGGTGCCGCACCCCGAACACCTCGACCTGGGCCGGGCCACTGTCCGTCGTGGGCGTCGGCGGCGTCGTGGGCGTCGTCGGCGCAGCCGGGGTCGTGGCCGCCGTCACCCGGCGACCTCACGGCAGGCCCGGTAGAAGTCGCCCCAGCCCTCGCGCTCGCGGACGACGGCCTCGAGGTACTCGGTCCAGACGACGCGGTCGCCGACCGGATCCTTGACGACGGCACCAAGGATCCCGGCGGCGATGTCGCCGGCCCGCAGGACGCCGTCGCCGAAGTGCGCGGCCAGCGCCAGCCCCTGCGTCACCACCGAGATCGCCTCGGCCGTGGAGAGCGTGCCGGTCGGCGACTTCAGCGTCGTCCGGCCGTCCGCGGTGACCCCCGACCGCAGCTCGCGGAACACCCGCACGACCCGCCGGATCTCGTCGCTCGCGGCCGGGACGTCAGGCAGCTCCAGCGCGCGGCCGAGCTGGTCGACGCGGCGCGACACGATGTCCACCTCCTCGTTCTCGGACGCGGGCAGCGGCAGCACCACGGTGTTGAACCGTCGCCGCAGGGCCGACGAGAGCTCGTTGACCCCCCGGTCGCGGTCGTTCGCGGTCGCCACGACGGTGAACCCGGCGCGGGCTTGCACCTGCGTGCCCAGCTCCGGCACGGGCAGGGTCTTCTCGGAGAGAATCGTGATGAGGGCGTCCTGGACGTCGCTCGGGATGCGGGTGAGCTCCTCGATCCGGGCGACGCGTCCCTCACGCATCGCCGTCATCACCGGCGACGGCACGAGCGCCGCCGCCGACGGCCCCTCGGCCAGCAGCCGGGCGTAGTTCCAGCCGTAGCGGATGGCCTCCTCCGCCGTCCCCGAGGTGCCCTGGACCAGCAGCGTGGAGTCGCCCGAGACCGCGGCGGCGAGGTGCTCGCTGACCCAGGTCTTGGCGGTGCCCGGGACGCCGAGGAGCAACAGGGCCCGGTCGGTCGCCAGCGTCGCCACGGCCACCTCGACCAGCCGGCGCGGCCCGACGTACTTCGGGCTGATCACCGTGCCGTCGTCCAGCACGCCGCCCAGCAGGTAGGTGACCACCGACCACGGCGAGAGCCGCCAGGACGGCGGTCGCGGCCGGTCGTCGGCGGCGGCCAGGGCGGCCAGCTCCCCCGCGAAGGCCTGCTCGGCGTGCGGACGCAGGACGGCGCCGTCGCCCGCCGCGGGGCCCGGCAGGGTCTCGGGCGGGATCGGCGAGGTGGCGGGCGCGGTCATTGCAGCTCCTCCAGGACGGCACGACGGACGGACAGCAGCTCGGCGGCGGCGCCCGCCAGCCGACGGGTGGTGGAGGCGACCGGCCACTGCTCGGCGACCTCGCGCAGCGCGCCGACGCGGTCGCCCGGGAGCCGGCGGGCGGCCAGCTCCAGGACGGCGCGCCCGTCGGGGTCGTCGAGGCGCGGGCGGTCGGCCAGCCAGTCGACGACGGCGGCCGTCACGGCCGGCGGCCAGGGCGCGGGGACGGCACGCACCAGGACGGCGGCGGGCGCGGGCGGGCCGCCGCGGGCCCGCAACCAGCCCGCCACCTGCCGCGCCCGGACGTCGCCGTCGAGCAGGGCGAGCAGCGCACCGACCGTGGTCAGCGGGTCGAGCGGCTCCGATCCCGGCAGAGGTCGGCCCGGCGGCCCGCCTCCACCGGCGGGCCCGGACCCCGACCCCGGACCCGGACCCCGGCCGGAACCCGGACTGGAACCCGGACTGGAACCCGCACTGGAACCCGGACCGGGCAGGTGCTGCAGCAGGGCCTCGGCCCAGACCGCGTCGCCCTCCCGCACCGCCGCGCGCGCCCACCCGGACCACAGCACCGCCTGCCACCCGTCCGCCGCCTCCAGTGCGGTGACGTCGACGGCGGACGCGCCGAGCGCCGGCACCCAGGTCGCCAATGGCGCGGCCGCCACCACGTGCAGCAGCAGCCAGGCGCCGGGACCGCCCCCCGGACCGAGCCGGGCCGGCGGCGGGGGCACCTGGTCACGGAACATCGCCTCGTCGTGGCCCGCGGGCACGGTGACGACGAGCCGCCGGCGCAGCACCTGCCGCTCGACGCGGACGGCCGCCCTGGCCCGCGCGGCGGCGCGCCGGCCCAGCGCGGAACCCGGCAGCGCCGTCAGCAACCGCGCCGCCGTGACGCGGACGTCGCCGCGACGGTCGCCCAGGCACTGTTCCAGGAACGGCTCGTCGGCAGGGTCGAGCCCGACGGCGAGGACGGCGAGCAACGCGGCACGCTGCGCCGGCTCCTCCCGTGGCCAGCCGCTCTCCAGCACGCGGCGGGCCGCGCCGGCGTCGTCCGAGCGGCGGTCGGTGAGCCAGGCGACGCGCTCGGCCGGCGGCCCGAGGTCCCAGGAGGGTGGCCCTTGCCCCGCCGCCTCGGCGGTGGCACGGGTGGGCGACGGCAGCGCCGTGGCGACGGTGGCCGCCCAGTCGCGGCGGTGCCCGGCGAGCCAGCGCCCGCGAGGCCCGGCGACGGCGACGAGCAGCGGCGCGAGCGTCGGGAACCGGGTGGCGTGGTCGAGCAGCGCGGGGAGCAACGGCTCGGGCGGCCGGACCCCGCACTCCTGCGCGGTGGCCAGCCACAGTTCCAGCAGCTCGCGGTCGGTACCGCCGAGCAGTTCCAGCAGGCGGGCGGCCGCCGCCGGACCGGCCGGACGACGCGGGTCCGTGGGGGCCGGCTCGGGCAGGGGGCGCGGGGTGCGGGGACGCATCCCGGCGCGCCGGAGCACCGCACCCAGCGCGGCGACGTCCAGCAGGTGCTCGGCGGCGTCCGGCTCGGTGCCCGGCCGGGCCGAGGCGGCCCGGACGGCGCCCACCCGGGCCGCGGCGTCGGCCAGCGGTGCCGGCAGCGGGCCCGCGGGGACCGGCCGCCGCCCCGTGCCCAGCAGCGCCACCGCCGCCAGGTCGTCCCACGAGGTGCCGCTCATGCCGGCACCACCGCCCGCGGCTCCCCCGCCATGTGCTCCCCCACCGCCGGCTCCCCCACCGCCGGCTCCCCCACCGTCGGCTCCCCCGCGGCAGAGGGCAGCAGCGCCACCGGCCGCACCCCGCCCGGGACGATCTCCGCCAGCAGCGTCAGCGGCGCGCCCCCGGACGTCGCGAGCAGCACCCACCCCTGGTCACCGGCCCCGACCAGCGGCAACGCCCCGGCACCGGCCGCGTCGACGAGCCACCACCCGTCGCCGTCCACCACCGGGACCACCCCGGACAGCACGACCGGCCAGGCCCGCAGCCAGGGATCGCCGGTGAGAGCCGCGGCCCAGGCGTCCAGCGCCGCCGGCAGGCCCACGCCGGGCACGCCGCCGGCCGAGCGCGTCGTGGCGTGCCGCTCCCCGACGACAGCGCGCAGGCCGGCGCCGCCCGGGTAGCGGTGCGCGACGGCGTCCACCGTGGTGCCCGGCACGAGCGAGCTGTCGAGCGGCTCGCCCGGCATCGCGAAGGACAGGACGACGGCGTGCCGCCCGCTCCGCTCGCCGCGCAGCCAGACCCGGCGGACGGCGAGCCGCTCCTCGACGTCGTCGCGGCGCGCGAGCACACGCCACCGGTCGCGCTCGCCGGTGCCCGCGAGCACCTGCTCGCGCGGGACGGTGACGCCCAGGCGGGAGCGCACGAGGGCCGCCCGGCCGGGGTCGTCGCCGTGGAGCACGGCCGGTGCGGCACGCGCGAGCAGGTGGAGGAGCGCGTACTCCTCCAGGAGCCGGGCGGGCCACCCCTCGCCCGAGACGGCGGTGCCGGCCAGCCCGCGCACGGCCGACGCGACGGCGGGCACCTGAGCGTCGACGAGGCGGGCCGCGAGGGTGTCGAACGGCTCGTAGCCCGCCCGGTCGGAGCCGGCCAGCCCCGACCGCACCTGGTCGAGCAGCCACTGGTCGAGCTCGACCAGCCCGTCGAGCATGCGCCGCTCGCGCTGCTCCGCCCGGCGCCGGGCGCCGTCGGGATCGGCGACGCCGGCGCGCTCGGACGCCGTCCGCCGGGCCGGACCCGCGGCGCGCTCCTGGCGGGCCGCCAGCCAGGCCGTCACGTGCTCCGGCGGCTCCGGCACGGTGGGGACCGCACCCGTCGACCACAGGAACAGCAGCCCCAGCGCGTGCTTGCACGGGAACTTGCGGCTCGGGCACGAGCACGAGAACGCCGGGCCCCCGAGGTCGACCGCGGTGCGGTACGGCACCTTCCCGCTGCCCCGGCACGAGCCCCAGACCACGGCCGTGCTCGCGCCCGCCCCCGCGCCCGCCCACGCGCCGGGGGTCGCTAAGCGGCGGCCCGCGGCCGCGGACGACGCGTCGGGTGCCAGCGCGAGCACCTCGTCGTCGGTCCAGCGGTCGACCATGTCGGGCACTGTAGACGCGCCCCCCGACAGGTGCCGATCCGCGTCGGGTCGCTCAGGAGGCGGCCACCGCCGCCGAGCCCGGCGCCCCCGCCGCGACCTGCCCCGACCCGGGCGACGCGCCCCCGGACGACGACCCAGCAGAGGACGACGACCCGGCACCGGACGACGATCCGACGTCGGACCCCGCACCGTCCAGGAGCCCCCGCGCCGCCAGGATCGGCCGGACGCCCTCGCCGAACCAGTACGCCTCCTCCAGGTGCGGCTGCCCGGACAGGATGACGTGGTCGAGGCCGAGGGCGTGGTACTCCTCGAGCCGGTCGGCGACCTCCTCGTGGCTGCCCACCAGCGCCGTTCCCGCGCCGCCGCGCACCAGGCCGAAGCCGGCCCACAGGTTCGGGGCGATCTCCAGTCCCTCCCGCCGGCCACCGTGGAGGGCGGCCATGCGCCGCTGCCCCTCGGAGTCGGCCGACCGCATCCGCTCCTGGGCGAGCGCGACCACCCGCGGGTCCATGGCCGCCAGGAGCCGGTCGGCCACCGCCCAGGCCTCCGCGGCGGTGTCCCTGGTGATCACGTGCAGCCGGATGCCGTACGTCAGGGTGCGCCCGAAGCCTTCGGCCAGCTCGCGCACCCGGCCGATCCGCTCGGCCACCGCCTCCGGCGGTTCCCCCCAGGTCAGGTACGTGTCGACGTGCTCGGCGGCGACCCGCAGAGCGGCCGGCGAGGCACCGCCGAAGAACAGCGGGGGCACCGGTGCGGGCGGCCGCGCCACGGTCGCGCCCTCGACGCGGTAGTGCGCGCCCTCGACGTCGAACGGGACGCCGGACCAGGCCCCGCGCAGGATGCGCAGGAACTCGCCGGTCCGCTCGTAGCGCTCGTCGTGCGACAGCCAGTCCCCGAAGCGGCGCTGCTCGGTGACGTCCCCGCCCGTCACCACGTTGAGCAGCAGCCGCCCCCGGGACAGCCGCTGGAACGTCGCCGCCTGCTGGGCGGCGAGCGTCGGCGTGATCAGGCCCGGCCGGAACGCGACGAGGAACTTCAACCGCGTCGTCTCCCGGGTCAGGGCCGCCGTCGTCAGCCAGGCGTCCTCGCACCAGGTGCCGGTCGGGGTCAGCACCGCCTCGAACCCGAGCTGCTCGGCCGACCGGGCCACCTGGGCCAGGTACTCGATGTCGGGCTCGCGCGGCACGTCCCGGACGGCGTGCCCGCGCGGCTGGACGCCGCGCAGGTCACGGGCGAGCGGGTCGGCGACCGCGTGGCCGGCGCCGACGACGTCCCGGCTGTCGCCCGACGTGGGCAGGAACCAGTGCAGGTGCAGGGGCATGTCAGATCTCCTCGTCCTCCTCGTCCTGTCGGCGTCAGCCGTTGGCGGCGACGACGTCGTTGAAGCGCCGGTCGACGATCGCGGCGATGTCCGGCCGTTTCGGGACCAGGCCCGCGGCCGCGAACGCGTCCGCCTCCGCCTGCTCGTCCGCGACGATCTGGTCCGTGAACGGCACGTAACGTTGCTCGGCGCGGTCGACCGAGACCCGGGCCGCCGCCTCGGGCAGGCCCGCGACCTTGGCCCAGGACGCCGTCCAGGCGTCGCGGTTGGCGAGCGTCCAGTCGCGCGCCTTGGCCAGCCGCCCGACGTAGTCGCGCAGCGCGGCCTGCCTGCCCGGGTCGGCCAGCGCGGCGGGCGCGGCCTCGACGAACCCGAGCCCGCCGACCAGCCCCTCGCCCGTGGCGAGGATCCGGGCACCGGTGGTCTTCTCCGCGATCGCCGTGAACGGGTCCCAGATGACCCAGGCGGCGACCTTGCCCGCCGTGAACGCGGCCAGGCCGTCGGCCGGCTGCAGGTAGGTGGGCGTGATGTCGGCGAACGTCAGGCCGACCGACTTCAGGGCCGCGAGCAGGTGGTAGTGCGCCGACGACCCCTTGGCGACGGCGACCTGCCGCCCCTTGAGATCGGCGAGGCTCGTGAGCGGCGAGTCCTTCGGCACCAGGATCGCGGCGCCCTTCGGCGTCGACCGGGACACCGCCACGAGGGTCAGCTTCGATCCCTGGGCGGCGGCGAACACGGGCGGCGCGTCCCCGGTCGCGCCGACGTCGATCGCCCCGGCGTTCAGGGCCTCCAGCAGCGGCGGCCCCGACGGGAACTGGCTCCACTCGATCCGGTACGGCAGGTCCTTGAGCAGCCCGGCCGCGTCCAGCAACGCCTGCGACCCCGCCTTCTGGTCACCCACCCGCAGGACGACGCCGGACAGGTCCGCCCCCTTGGAGCCGGCCGGGGTCGGGGCGAGCGACGCCCCCGCGCCCCCGCCGGACCGGGCGCCGTCCGAGCCCCCGCCGCACGCGGCGGTCAGCGCGACGAGCACGCCCGCGACCACGGCCGGCACCGCCGCCCGCAACCACGACCGGCGCATCCGCCGGCGGCTCATCGGGTCACCTCGACACCCGGAACCTCGACGGCTGGCACCTCGGCGGCTGGCACCTCGACAGCTGGCACCTCGACGCCGAGCGCGTGGAGCAACTGTTCCCGCAGCCGTCCGAACTCCGGCCCGGTGCGGGCGCGTGGTCGGGGCAGGTCAACGTCCACGGACACCGCCAGGCGGCCGCCGTCGAGGACGACGACCCGGTCGGCGAGCGCGATCGCCTCCTCGACGTCGTGCGTGACCAGCAAGACCGCCGGCCGGTGCCGTTCCCACAGGCGCAGGACCAGGTCGTGCATGACGAGCCGGGTCAGCGCGTCGAGCGCGCCGAAGGGCTCGTCGAGCAGCAGCAGCTCCGGCTCGCGGGCCAGGGCGCGGGCCAGGCTGGCGCGCTGCGCCTCGCCGCCGGACAGGGTGAGCGGCCACGCCTGGGCGCGCTCGGCCAGGCCGACCTCGTCGAGCACCCGGGTCACCCTGGCGCCGACGTCCGGCCCGCGCAGGCCGAGCGCCACGTTGGCCGCGACCCGCTTCCAGGGCAGGAGCCGGGCGTCCTGGAAGGCGACGGCGACGGAACCCGGGCGCTCGATCGCGCCGGTCGCGCCGTCGTCCAGCCCGGCCAGGACGCGCAGCAGCGTCGACTTCCCGCTGCCGCTGCGACCCACCAGGGCGACGATCTCGCCGGGGGCGACGTCCAGGCGGACGTCGTCCAGCACGCGCAGCGCGCCGAACGAGCGGGACAGGTGCCGGATCCGGACGGCGGCGGCCCTCCCTCCCTCGCGGGGCGACGGCGGGCGGACGGTGGTCAACGGTTCGACGAGCGCCATGCCAGGGCCTTCCTCTCCAGGATGCGGACCGCGCCGTCGGTGAGCAGGCCGAGCAGCGCGTAGACGACGAGACCGACGAGGACGACGTCGGTCTGCAGGTACTCACGGGCGTCGTTGATGAGGTGCCCGAGCCCGGACGACGCGTTGATCTGCTCGCCGACGATGAGCGAGATCCAGGCGATGCCGAGCGCCTGCCGCAGCCCCACGAGCACCTGCGGCAGCGACGACGGCAGGACGACGTGGCGCAGCAGCTCACCCCGGCCCAGCCCGAGCGACCGCCCGGCCTCGAGCAGCCGCGGGTCCACGGCCTGGATCCCGGCGACGGTGTTGAGGTACACCGGGAAGAGCGAGCCGATGGCGACCAGCGCGATCTTGGGGGTCTCGCCGATACCGGTCCAGAGGATGAGCAGCGGGGTCAGCCCGAGCAGCGGAAGCGTCCGGAGCATCTGCAGCGGTGGGTCGACGACCGCCTCGCCGACGCGCGACAGGCCCACCGCGACGCCTGCGGCCAGGCCCACGACCAGCCCGACGGCCAGCCCGACCGTGGCGCGCTCCAGGCTCACGCCGAGCGCGGCGGGCAGCGTGCCGTCCGTCGCGACCCGCCACCCCGCCGCGGCGACCGTGCGGGGCGACGGCAGCACCAGCGGGTCGACGGCGCCGGACTCGGTGACGACCGCCCAGAGGGCGAGGATCGCCAGCGGGCTGACGGCCCGGGCGGCCGGTGGCAGCCGGCGCCGCGGGCCCGCCGCCGGGGCGACGGTGGCGGCGGCGCGGGGCCGGTCCGTCGCCGCCTCGGCGACGCGCGGGGCTTCGGGCGGGGGGTGGGCGTCGTGGACGTGGAGGGTCATGGTGATCTCCCGACGGGGCAGGGGGCGCGTCGGCGCGCCACCGGTGGGTGGACAGGCTCGGGACTGCCACGCAGTCCGCACTTGCGGTGCACGGGCACCGCCGGGTCGTCCCCCGGGGCACCCCGCCGCGGATGGAGGGTTGCCGGCCAGCGAGCCGGGACTTGACGCTGACGCTCAGGACCGATCACCACGCTAGGCGGCGACGTCACGCATTGTCAATGAATTTGGTCGAGATAGTGCCGACAATGGACGGGCCGCCCGCCTCGTCCCGTTGACCGCGTCCGGGTCGCCCTCCTACCCTCCGGCAGGTGGCCCCCCGAGATCGCGACGCGACCTGGGTCCGGCAGGTCGCCGGACGGCGCGGCCTCCGCCTGCAGGACCTCTCGACATCCGACCATCAGCACTTCCGGCTCGACGGCGACCTCGGCCCGTCGGTCGGCGGGCTGCCGTGGAGCTGCGCCGTGCACCGGGAGTACCTCGCGGACGGCGGCGCCGAGGACCGGGTGGAGTGGACCCTCCCCGACCTGCGTGCCGTCGACGCCGGCCACCG
>Ga0302321_100003975_pt1 | contig 12723 bp, 9 predicted proteins | sample Fen_T0_1_FD_202505 | JGI IMG/M metagenome (GOLD analysis project Ga0302321, IMG submission 202505) | Peat permafrost microbial communities from Stordalen Mire near Abisko, Sweden - Fen_T0_1 | ecosystem: Environmental > Terrestrial > Soil > Wetlands > Permafrost | place: Sweden: Abisko...
CTGACCGGCCCGAAGGCGTGTGGAGACGCCGACGGCGAGCCGGTCGCGGCCGCGGACGGCGTGCCGTCCGGCATCGGAGAGGCGGCAGGTGATGGCGGTGCCGGCGGGCGGCTGGCCACCGTGCGTCCCTTCTCGTAGCCGAGCCCTCGCCACACGCTCGCGAGCTTGAGGGCCCCCTTCGCCGTCAGGTGCGACATGTCCTCGAGGAGGTTGCCGGTCGTGACCGGGTCGGTCGTGCCGTCGGGTCCCATGAAGGCGGTCCAGGCGTCGGCGACGGGGATCCCGTGGCTGGCGGCGGCGGCCTCCACCCCGGCGTTGGCCGCGGTGAACAGGGCGTGCATCTGGGGTTCGATGCCCTGCGCGAGGTTGGCCCTGTAGCCGATCTCCCACAGGTTGCTTGCCAGGATCAGCGCGTCCGCCGGGGAGCGCAGCGCGACGATCGCATCCATGATCCGGCCGGCGTTGGCGGTGTTCCGGGCCGCGGCCCGCGCAGTGCAGGTCCACCACTCGGTCGGCGTGCCTGGCAGCGGATGCCACTCCGCGTTGTCGAACGGACACTCGAACCGGAACTCCCCGACGGGCACCTCGAACACGATGACGTCCGCGCTCGCGAGCTGCGCCCGAAGCGCGCCGTCGCCCTGGATCTTCTCCACGACCTGGTCGCTGGTGTAGCCGCCGAGCCAGTACCCGTGGATGGTCACGTCGACGCCGAGGTCGCGCTTGATCCCGGTGGCGTATGCGTCGACGGCCTCGAGGTGGTTCTCGTCGCCCGAACCGAACACCGAGTCGGAGATCGAGACCAGGTTCCAGTGGGCGGCGGCCGTCGCGGTCACGGTAGAGGCGGCCGCCGCCGGGGCAGCGGTCACCGGGGCCGGCGAGGGAGCGACCGCCGTGCCGGCATCACAGCCACAGACCAGGGCGACGACGGCCAGGCCGACGAGGGCCCGCCGTGTGAACGTCCGCGCGTCCATCACCTTCTCCTCCTGGGACGCCCATTCGCGGTCCGCCCTTCGGCGCGCACACGGGCCACGCTCAATGCCCGAGGATCGTTCCGAGCGCGACGCCGGCCTGGCTGCCCCCGTTCTTGGAGCCCACGGCGACCAGGTCCGAGTCCATCGCAGGGACCGGCGGGAAGTAGCCGCCGAAGATGTTCGGCGCGCCGTGCAGCGGTTGCCAGGCCAGCCCGTCGGCCGATGTCCAGATGTTGTTGAACCAGGTCTCGATCAGCCACCCCGCGTCGCTCGAGGCGATCGTCCGGTAGCCGGTCGCCCAGCCATCGACACCGACGACGGTCGGCGCCTCGGGGAGCGCCTGGATCCGGCGCCATGCGAGCCCGTCGTCGGACACCCACGCCGCCGCCTCGAAGGCCGTGATGTCCGATGTCTGCGCGGCGTCCCGCCGGGCCACCCCGATCGCGACCTGGCGGCCGCCGTGCGAAGCGACGCCCGTGATCGTCGCCATGGGGCCAAACGGGCTGACCGTCGCGGCGCGCCGCCAGCTCAGGCCGTCGGTGGACGTCCACGGGATCGGCTCTGTCGACCGGTTCTGGTAGAGGGTGTCTGGTCTACCGTCGATGGTGGCGCCATTCCCGCAGGGGCCGCTGAGCGCCACGAACCCGTCACCCGTCGAGGTCACCGACATGACGCAGCCGGGCCCATCGGCTGCCTGGACGAACCGGACGCCGTCGGTTGAGCTCGCCAATCCGCTGGGTCCGAAGGCGACGATCACCTGACCGTGGGCGACGAGCCCCGTCACGTAGAAGTCGTCGAGGCCCTCGATCGAGCCGGCCCGGACCCAGTCCGACCCGGTCCAGTGGAATCGCGCCGGGTGCGGCGTGTCGGTGAGGATCAGGTCGTCCCCGATAGCAGCGCCGGGCCACGTCGCGGTCCCCAGGATCGGGGTCCCCTTCCAGGCGCCCGACGATGACCGCCAGTCCAGGTTCTCCCCCGCGAGCAGCACAAGACCGTGGGGCGTGCTGAGCGGAACGGTGTTCGCGGAGCCATCGGGTGGCAGCCAGACCGTCCACGAGATCCGCCCCAGCGCGGAGGGCGTGACGACCGGGACGCCCCAAGCCGCAGCTGCGGACGGCGAGAGGCTGCCGGGCGGCAGGTCGATCGGCGTCGCGCTCGGTGCGGGCGTCACTGCCGGCCCCATCACCGCCGGAGCGAACGTCACCGCCGCCGGCGGGGTCTCGGGCGTCACCGCCGGGAGCACGGCGCGCCGGGCGCCCGCGAGCAGCGCGGCAGATCCGATGGCGGCCAGCAGGAGAGCCAGGAGCAGGATCCATGCGAGACGTGGGACGGCGGTCATACCCCGCGAGCCGGCATGCGTCCGGCGGCGGGGATGCTCGCTGGCGACCCGGTGCGCGACGGCGATGCCGTCCACGTCACCCTGGATGTCGTCCACCAGGCGGAGGAATGCTCCCGCAAGGCCGTGCTCGAACTCGTCCATCTCAGCCATCGCGGAGCTCCTCCCGGAGGTGGTCGCGGAGGCGCGACAGGTGGCCCCGCACTCCCGAGGGCGACATGCCCACGAGGGCGGCGATCTCGGTCGGCTCGAGGCCCCCGACGTAGCGCAGGGCGAGCAGGCGGCGGTCCTCCGGCTTCAGCTCGCGGAGGACGGCGAGGAGGTCGAGATGATCGATCTCCTCGAGACGGTCGTCTCCGGGGTCGTCCGGGAGCCCGACCCGGATCTCCGCGACCGCGCGGCGATGCCGGCTGCGCACCAGCTGGCGGGCCTCGTTGGCCGCCACCGAGACGAGCCAGGGGCGCAGCCGCTCCGGGTCACGGAGGGAGCCCAGCTTGCGCCAGGCGATCGACCAGGCCGACTGGGCCGCGTCCTCGGCGAGCTGCTCGTCGCCGGCGACGACGTAGGCCACACGTACGAGGTCGCAGTGGTAGGCGTCGACGATCCGGGCGAAGGCCAACTCGTCGCCGGCGACCGCCGACCGGACGGCCGCGGCCACCCAGGAACCGGTGGTCGCAGCGGAGGTCGAGGAGGCGAGGCTCGTCATACCCCAGAGATGCCGCTCGGATCGCGAGCGATTCGAGACGCACCCGCGGGTCGGTCTCGCCAGTGGCTCGGCGCGGTCCCGGCGGCAGGCATCTGGGCCGCACGTCATCGCCCCCCGCAACGGGCCGACGATGCGCCGGGCATATCGCCGACGCCAAGAGGCCTTGGTCCTGAACCGGCTGACGACGGTGCCCCCCGCCGGGCTTTGCCACTTGCATGGCCTGCGCACGCGCGATCGGCGGTGCGACCATCATGTGATCTTCAGTCTGGGTGAACAGTTGATTGCACCCCCGGGCCGACCGGACCACTGGAGACGACGATGACGACGACCCCGCCCGCCGAGAACCCGCTTGACGGTTGGACGGACCAGAGACGGGCGATGCGCGCCGCCTCGATCGACGCGTAGGACGCGGTCGATGCGCATCGTCGTCGCACTCGGAGGGAACGCGCTGCTGCGTCGCGGCGAGCCGATGACCGCGGAGCTGCAGCGGCAGAACGTCCGGATCGCCGCGCAACAGCTCGCCCCCGTGGCGGAGGGGAACGAGCTCGTCATCTCGCACGGCAACGGGCCGCAGGTGGGCCTGCTCGCCCTCCAGGGGGCCGCCTACCCGGAGGTCGAGGCATACCCGCTCGATGTCCTCGGCGCCCAGACCGAGGGGATGATCGGCTACATGATCGAGCAGGAGCTGGGCAACATCCTGCCACCCGAGCGGCCGTTCGCGAGCATCCTCACGATGGTCGAGGTCAACCCGTCCGACCCGGCGTTCGCGAACCCGACCAAGTTCATCGGCCCCGTATACGACCGTGAGACCGCGGAGCGGCTGGCGGCCGCCAAGGGTTGGGCAATCAAGCCCGACGGCGACGCCTGGCGGCGTGTGGTCGCCTCGCCGACGCCGCTGCGGATCTTCGAGATCCGCCCGATCCGCTGGCTCCTGGAGCGCGGCTGCGTCGTCATCTGCACCGGCGGCGGCGGGATCCCGACCATGTTCCTGCCCGCGACCAACACGCTCGTCGGCGCCGAGGTGGTCATCGACAAGGACCGGGCCAGCGCCCTGCTCGCGGAGCAGCTCGAGGCAGACCTGTTCGTGATGGCCACCGACGTCGAGGCGATCTACGCCGACTACGGGACCCCGCAGCAGGCGGCAATCGGCCGCACAACGCCCGCCGTGCTCGAGACCCTCGCCCTGCCGGCCGGGTCCATGGGACCCAAGGCAGAGGCCGCGATCTCCTTCGTGCGCCGGACGGGCCGGCGGGCCGCGATCGGCACCCTGGCTCACCTGGGTGGCGTCGTCGCCGGCGAGCTGGGCACGCAGATCCTGCCGGACCCGCGATAGGAACCGTCCGACGCACCGCCGCGGATGCACCGCCGCCGACGTGTCACCCGGTCGGCATCCCGCTACTTGAGGTGATCGGCGAAGTACGCGCACTCCTTGTTCCAGCCCTGGAGGTCGAGGTCGAAGCCACTTCGGCGCATCGGGAGCGAGCCGGCGCGGTCGAGGATCGTCAGGCTCGTGATCTGGTACCAGCCGGGCGCCAGGGCGGTGTTCTCCGTTCGTGTCGTCAGGGCACCGGCGTCCACGAGGCCTCTCGCTCCGTCGGAGGCGGTGAGCTTCTCCAGGAGCCCGACGAACGACGTTGTCTCCCGGTAGGTCGACTCGTCAGCCGAGGTATACGTGCGGGTGACGTAGCGCCAGTCATTCTCCCGGAGCGTGACGGTTGAGCCTGTCGGCCCCGTGAACGTCATCGACCCATTCCAGTGCTGGATCTGCCGCTGGACCCCGTTGGCGCCGATGGGCCCCATCCAGAAGTCGACGTAGCCAGTCGGATGCATGGTTTCGAACGGGACGCCGCATTGGAACCCGGCACCCATGTCCGTCGGGACCCAGTGGAAGTGATTCCAGCCGGCAAGGTTCGGACTGGCCGCGGTTGCGCCGCTTGGGGCCGCCAGCGCCACGGCCAGCGCCGCCGGGACGATGAGGTAGGTGAACAGCCGCCGTCGCATCGCGCATCCTCCGTTCTCTCGTGATCGGGTCGAGGGCCCGGTCTGGTCCGGCAACTCTGTGTAGGGACGTGTTCCCCGAGCGTTCCCCGGTGGCGTCGGCGCCGGGATGCGGGGCGCGCCGCGGCGTAGGATTCGCCGCGAGGGGTCCGGAGGACATCGGACGATGGGGGTCACGGGTCCGGGGCGGGTCCAGGTGCACGTCCTCGGCGGGTTCGAGGTCACGGTCGACGGCCGCCGGCTCGGCCACGCCGACTGGCAGCGACTGTCGGCCGAACGCCTCGTCAAGCTCCTCGTCGTGACGGCCGGGCATTCGCTGTCGCGCGAGGCCGCGGCCGAGACGCTCTGGCCGGAGACCTCCCCGGACGCCGGGCGTGCGAGCCTGCGGAAGGCCGTCCACTTCGCACGTCACGCGTTTGGCGCGCCGGATGCCCTCTCGGCCGAGGCCGACAACGTCCGCCTCGATCCGTTGGCGGTGCAGGTTGACCTTGACCTGCTCCTCGACGCGTTCGCAACGCTCGGTCGGCACAGCCGGGTACCCGGCGAACCTCCCGTTGCGTCGGGCCTGCCCGGCAAGGACCTGTACCCGGCTCTCGCGACCGTGCTCGAGCTCGGCTCGCGTACCCTGCTGCCCGACGACGGCTACGAGGACTGGCTTGTCGCGCCGCGCGAGCAGCTCCGTAGTCGGTGGCAGCTCGTCGCCCTTGATGCGGCCAACCAGGCGATCGCGGCCGGACGCACCGTGGAGGCCCATCGCCTGATCGAGCAGCTCCTCGACCGGGACCCGTCCGACGAGGTGGCCCATCGCCTCGCCATCGGGCTGTACGCGTCCGAGGGCCGGCACCATGCAGCACGAAGGCAGTTCGAGCTCTGCCGTCGTGCGCTCCTCGATGGCCTGGACGCACAGCCATCGGAGGAGACGGTCGAGGCAATTCGGCGGGCGGAGCGATGCGCCGAGGATGCGCCCGCCGCGGTCGCCCCGGTGGCTCGACTGATCGGGCGACAGCGGGAGCTCGAGCACGTGGAGCCCCTCCTCGACCGCGTCGCCATGGGGCGCCTGGGAACGCTGATGGTCCGGGGGGCACCGGGGATCGGCAAGACCCGACTGCTCGAGGAGGTCCGGGAGTACGCGCGCGGGGCGGGGTGGTCCGAGCTCGCCTGGCAGGCGGTGGAGTCCACGCGGGAGGTCCCGTTCGCCCTGTTCGCTGTCCGGCTCCCCGCCATCGTGACGGCTCGCGAGGTCGACGGCTGGGGCGAGCCCGAGCGGAGTGGCGTCGCCACCCTCATCCCCGGTCTCGGGATCGTCCCGCGCATCCCGTTTGCGGACCGCTCGGCTCTTGTCATGGCGTTGCTGGCGGCCCTCGCCCGGATCGCCGACCGCCGACCACTGCTGATCGCCATCGACGACGTGGCGTGGCTCGACGACGCCTCGGTCGATCTGCTCGAAGCTGCGGTGATCTCGCTCCCCGATGCGCCGATCCTGGTCGGCGTGACGTACCGGGACGACGAGCCCGTCCTTGGGCGGCGAGCCGACTTGCTGGAGCGGCTCCGCCGGACCGATGCCCTCGAACTCCGGCTCGGGTCGCTCGCCGAGCGCGACATCGAGCCGCTGATCCTGGGGCACCTCGGGGGCGAGTCGGTCGAGCCGTCGCTCTGCCGGCTGCTGCATGTCCAGAGCGAGGGCAACCCACTGTTCTGCCTGGAGATCGCACGGGCAGCCCGGGCGACCGGGGCGCTTCGGGTGGATCACGAGCGATGGGCGCTGGCCGCGGGCACGGCCCTGACAGACCCGCCCGAGACCGTTCGTCATGTCGTGGCCGCCCGTACGCGAACGCTGCCGCGACCAGTCGCTGAGCTCCTGCGGATCGCCGCCCTGCTCGGACCCGAGATCGACTGCGGGACGCTCGAGGTCGTGCTGCCCGATCTCGAGGGCGGTGTCATTCCGGCGCTGGACACCGCCCTGGCAACCGGCCTGCTCGTCGAACACGGCGGCGGCTACACATTCGCGCACCCGCTGTTCCGGAGCGCCGTGGAGTCGGCGGCGGGACCGGCGTGGAGGGCACAGACGCATCTCGCCATCGCACGGGCGCTGGCACGCAACGGCGAGTCCCGGGACGGCGCGGAACCCGACGCGCTCATGCGGGCGCTGGCCGATCCCACGCCGGTGGCCGAGCATGCCCTGCGCGCGGTCGAGCTGGGCAACCGTGAGGCGGGACCCATGGCCGTCGCCTTCGGGTTCGCAGCGGCCGCACGGGCCCGCGTTCTCTTCGACAGCGATGGAGCACGGGACCTGTACGAGCGGGCCATCGCTGTCTGGGAGCGGCTTCCGAGGACAGAGGCGTCCCGCCACGACGCGAGCGGGGCGTTCGTGGGCCTCGCCGAGCTCCGGTTGTCGGCAGGCGACGAGCCGCGAGCCGAGGCCGCGTTCCGGGCGGCGATCGAGGCGGCGCGGATGGATGGCGAGCTCGCGTTCGCGTACGAACGCTTCTGCTGGCTCCCGTACCGCCACGGCGACTTCGCGGGCGCGATCTCGCTCGCAGATGAGGCGCTCGCCCGCCTCCCGCCCGATGCGCGTGCCCCCCGGGCACTCGTCGGGTCGATGACCGGCTGGTGCCTGGGCAGGCTCCACAGGATCGACGAGTCGATCACGTGCCTCGGGGGATGCGTCGATGCGCTGGACGATGACAGGGACCGCGCCCTGCTCGCGCGCGTGCTCGACCGGCTCGGGATGATGCTCCCATTCGCCGGTCGGCATGCCGAGGCGCTCGCAACACTCCAGCGCTCGCTCGCGATCGCGCTCGACCTTGGCGACGCCCGTGGCGAGCTCGTGCGCATCCACCTGGGCGCTGCGCTGACGCGATCCGGCCGGGCGGCCGAGGCGCGGCCGCACGCGGCGCGGGCCCTACAGCTCACCGAGCAGATGGGCGACTGGTACCTCGATGCCGTCGCGGCGTGGATGGCGGCGGAGATGGAGGACGCCTTGGGCGACGACGCGGCCGCCCGCGCGATGCGCGAGCGCGAGCTGTCGCGGCTCGCTCGCATCGGTGGCAATCCTCACAACGAGGCCCTCTCCCATGCTCACCTCTCGCACCTGGCCCGGCGCGGCGGAGAGCAGGAGGTGACTGCCCGGGAGGCCGAGATCGCTCGTGCGCTGGCCGCCAGGGATCCGGACCCCGGGTATGCCGGGCGGATCGAGGCCGCGCTGGCCGTGGAGCGCTGGTCGGAGCTCCAGTCCGGCTGACGGTGCCCCAGGCCGTCCCCAGCAAGGCAGCGTCGCCCGCTCTGATCGGGGAACGGTGCGGGAACGCCTCGGGCGCAGGCTCGGGGTATGGGTTCCGTAGCCTACCGGTCGTTCCTGGTCCGCGCCTGGGAGCACGGCGGCGTTCCGGTCCGGGTGCTGATCGAGGAGGTCCAGTCGGGCCGGCGGTCGGAGGTGCGCGGGACCGAGGCGCGCCGGGTTGTCGAGGCGTTGGCCATCGCGCCTGCTGCCTCGGCCGGCGGCATTCGGGAGTCGTCCGAGGTCCCAGCCGAGGCCTCGATGGATCGCGATGGGAATGGAGGAAACGGGATGGTTCTGGTCGTCGGTGCCACGGGAATGGTGGGCACGGAGATCTGCAGGCTGCTGGTCGCACAGGGGATGCAGGTGCGTGGCCTTGTCCGCCAGCAATCGAGCCACGAGAAGGTGGAGGCGCTGCGAGGTCTTGGAGTCGAGACGGTTGTCGGCGACCTGCGTGACGCTGCCTCCCTCGAAGTGGCCTGTGCCAATGAGAAGGCTGTCGTCACGACCGTCTCGTCCATGCCCTTCGCCTACGAGGCCGGCGTCAACGACATCGCGACGACGGACCTCGAGGGGACCAAGCGCCTGATCGACGCGGCCCGGACCGCCGGTGTGGACCGGTTCGTCTTCACGTCGTTCTCGAAGAACATCGATCTCGACATGCCGCTGGGGAACGCCAAGCGCGCGGTCGAGGATCACCTCATGGCGAGTGGGCTCACCTACACGATCCTCCGCCCGAGCTACTTCATGGAGGTCTGGCTGAGCCCCGCGGTCGGGTTCGACGCCGCGAACGCGAAGGCCACGATCTACGGGGATGGGACGGCGCCGATCAGCTGGATCTCGCTGGGCGACGTCGCGCGGTTCGCCGCCCGCAGCGTGACCGCGTCGCGCGCCGCGAACGCGACGCTCGAGCTAGGCGGTCCCGAGGCCATCAGTCCGTCCGCGGTCGTCCGGATCTTCGAGCGGGTGGGCGGGCGGCCGTTCGAGACGCAGCACGTTCCCGAGGATGCGCTCGCGGCGCAGGCGGCGGCCGCCACGGACCCGATGTCACGCTCGTTCTCGACGCTGATGCGCTGCTACGCCAGGGGTGACGCCATCCCCATGACCGACGTGCTCGAGGGCATCCCCGTTCGGCTCACCTCCGTCGAGGCCTACGCGGAACGCGTCCTGGGCATGGTGGTGGCGGGTGCCCGCTGACGCGATGACACCTGCCTCTTGGCGGTGGGCGCAGCAGCGCGCAGCGTTCGGACGCCTGCGGAGCGTGTCGGGCGACCCGCCGGAGGTCGCCCGACGCTTTCTGCCCTGTACCAACCGGGAGACGCGCGATGATCGACCGAGGGATTCTCCTCTGTGGTGGCACGGGCGAGCTCGGAGGCGAGATCGCGAGGCGGCTCAGCGCGCGCGGGATCCCGTTCCGCGCGTTGGTCAGACCCACCACCGACGCCGTCGAGCTCGAGACCCTGGGTGCAGAGGTGGTCCGCGGCGACCTGCGTGACGCGGCGTCGCTGGTGCCGGCGGTCGCCGGAATCGGCACCGTGATCAGCACCGCCAACTCGATGGCCCGCCAGCTCGAGGGGGCGAGGAACCTGACCATCCGGGATGTCGACGAGCGGGGCTATGAGAACCTGATCGCCGCCTGCGAGGCGGCAGGCGTCGACCGATTCGTGTTCGCCTCCGCCCTCGGCGACTTCGAGGCCGCCCGAACCCCCTTCACCGACGCGAAGGTCGCGACCGAAGCCCGGCTCCGGGGTTCGAAGCTGCACGAGGTGATCGTTCGGGCGGACATGTTCCAGGAGGTCTGGTTCTCGCCGATCGTCGGCTTCGACTGGCCGCACGGCAAGGTGACAATCTACGGCGAGGGCCGATCGCATCACGCCTACGTCGCGCTGGGCGACGTCGCTGACGCGATCGTCCGGCTTGCGCTTGCGACGGATCCCCCGTGCTCCATCGAGATCGCGGGGCCCGAAGCGCTGTCGCGACAGGAGGCGGTGGAGGCGTTCGAACGGGTGCTCCGGCGGCCGATCAGGACACGCCACATCCCGCGGGTCGCGCTGCGGATCGGGCGGACGCTGATGTCGCGGCCGAGGCCGGCCCTCGCATCGGTCATGGGCATGGCGCTCGAGGCGGATCTCTCCGACACGCTGGTTCGTGATGAGGGCCTGCGAAGCCTCGGGATCGAAGCCAGGCCGGTGGGGAGGTACATCGAGGAGGTTGCCGGGTCGGCCGCTCGGGCCGCGGCGCCGGCCTGACGCGTCGCGCCAGAGGGCGGAAGGCGCCATGATGGCCGACCGCAACTGGTAGCCTGGGCCGGTGGCCCGGGCGCCTACCTGTGCGGAGTCAGCTTCAGCGGCTCAAATCGATCGCGACGGTCGGCAACCGATCGCCCAGATGCACCCGCACGGTGGAACCGGTGAGGGACATGGAGCCGCTGGCGGCGCGGGCAGCGCAAGACGCCTTCGCCGGCGCCCGGAGGGCGTAGGCTCCGACGATCAGGGGCTACGCAACCCCGTGCTGGTCCGCTCGCTGGCTAGAGCCCCCGGACTCCATCATCGACTTCAGTCTGGCCAGATCCTTGGCGAATGACCGCTTGTAGCTCGCGGCGAGCACCGGGCCGAGCAGCTTCGCGATGCCGCCCGGCTCCAGGTACGTCGTCCACCGGAGTAGGGCTCCGCCGTTGGCGGGCTCGAGCTCGGCGAGGATCCGCACCGGAAATGGGAAGCGGCGACGCCGCGCATCGCCAGGCGGCGATCCGGCACGAACTCGGTCAGCTCCATCTCGTTCTCCATCGTCCGGCCAGCGATGGTCGGCACGACTGCGCGGCGCCTCGACCCCACCCGGAGGGGGCCCGGCGTGATGAGCTGCTCCTCGAGGGCGCTCGACCACGTGGCGGCGTTGCCGACATCGGTCAACACCTCGAAGACATCCCCGACGGGCCTTAGGATCGTGACTGACAGCGAGACGACGCTCACGGGTCCAACCGTACCTGCGAGGTCAACATGAGCGGCAGGAGTGCCGGGCCGGCGGGCCGCGATCGGCACCCTGGCGCACCTGGGCGGTGTCGTCGCCGGCGAGCTGGGCACGCAGATCCTGCCGGACCCGCGATAGGAACCGTCCGACGCACCGCCGCCGACGGACCGCCGCCGAGGAGCGCGGAGGATCGGGTGCGTAGCCGGGAGCCGCATCGGGCGCGTGGCGACTGGACGAGGCATCACCGGCACCTTGCCCAATCGCCCGGCCGCTACAGCTCAGTGGAACAGATACCCCGTGTAGGTGTTCGTGACCCCGCCTCCGCCTTCGAAGGGCACGGTGGAGCCGCTGCCGAGGCCGAAGAGGTCGTGGTACCTCCCCGTTCCGCCCAGGATGACCCAGGTGAACGTCTCCACGCCTCCGTTGCCGCGAACCAGCAGCTTGGCGAAGAAGGTGCCGCTCCCGTTATCGCAAGCGAACGTCTTGTTGACGGTCAGGACGTAGGGGTTCGCGTCCGGGCCGCCGACGATCCAGACCAGGTGGGTATCCGCCACGGTCCCTGACGAGCAGAGCGGACCGCGCACGGTGTCGAAGGTTCCCACGTTGTGGGGTAGCCCCACGACCGCCATGTCGGAGACGATGGTGACCAGCTGGGGCTTGGGCTCGGTGGCGGCGACCGGTCCGATCACAGTGACGAGGGCCAACGAGGCCGCCAGGACCGCGACGATCGCTCGCGCCCGATGGCTGAATGTGCGCATCGTCCAACTCCTCTGGGACGCTCATCGCGGGTCGGTCCCGCCAGTAGCTCGACGCGGTCCCGGCGGCCGGGGCATGGACCGCGTGTCATCGCCTCCCACGTCCGTCAGACGCTGGACGCCCTCGACTGTTACACCCACAGCCGTCCGGCATGGTGCGTCTTCCTACCGAACCAGCGGTCGCCGTGCAGCCGTACCCTGACCGGTAGCGCCCGAGGCGCGACTGCGCGAATAGCCGCGCCTCGGTCAAAACCAGCTGTGCTCAATGTCCGGGCTTGAAGATGTAGCCGGCCACCGTCGATGAGCCATCCGGGGCGCCGAGCAAGTCGACGCGCCACTTCCAGCCGTGCAGCGGTCCGGTGCCATCGCAGGCACCCTTCCCTGCGTAGCCTCCGCCGTCCAGGAACTTCGCCGCGAAGGCGCAGCGCCATGTGGCGCCCGGGACTGCGGTCACGTAGTGCACCTCCGTGCCCCACATCCAGCCACGGCCCGTGACGAGGTTCTGGTCCCAGTTGATGGTCTCGTCGGCCGGGCCGCTGACGAGGTCGTTGCTCCAGACCTCGTCCACATGGAGGGTCAGGCCTCGGACCTTCTGGACGTCGCGATGCTGCGTCCACGTCCCGGGATCGACCACCGTGGTCACCCCCGAGATCTCGTACACCGGGATCCTCGTCGTCGTCGCCGCTGCCGGCGGCGCCGACAGCGCGACCAGG
>Ga0302321_100003976_pt1 | contig 12723 bp, 10 predicted proteins | sample Fen_T0_1_FD_202505 | JGI IMG/M metagenome (GOLD analysis project Ga0302321, IMG submission 202505) | Peat permafrost microbial communities from Stordalen Mire near Abisko, Sweden - Fen_T0_1 | ecosystem: Environmental > Terrestrial > Soil > Wetlands > Permafrost | place: Sweden: Abisko...
GCCTCGGTACCGTCGTAGCGCACCACGAAGGCCTGGGTCTTCACGTAGAAGGACAGGGGGAATTGCCAGCTGCCGGAGGCGGTGAGCTCCCGGGCCCGGATCAGGTGCAGGTTGTCCGCTTCGCGGTCCAGGGCACCCTGCTGCCCCGTGAAGTTGTAGGAGAGGGAGCCCAGGGTGCCGTAGAGGAAGAGCGCCGCCGAGCGGAAGCGGGCCGGATCCCCGGAGCCCAGATCGAGGGTGCGCGCCTCGGTGGCGTTCCACCCGAACCGGACTGCGGAGTACAGGCGCCAGTTGCCGCCCAGGGTGAGGGAGCGGGCCGCCACGGACTGCACGCGGTCCTGGGCCCAGGTGCGGCCAGCCGCGTCCCAGTTGAGGAAGAAACTCAGGCGGCCGGTGGTTTCCACCCAGGCGTCCAGGCCCACGGCACGGTCCATGGGATCGCCATTCCACCAGGCGAGGTTCCGCCAGCGGAGCGTGGCATTGGCCGAGGAGAGCTTCCCCTCGTTCCAGTTCTCGCGCCATCCGATGCCCGCGTTGTCGCGGCGGTAGCCCTGGAGGTCCGTGAAACCCGAAAGCAGCACCAGGTCGGGGCTGGTGGCCTGGGTGGTGGCCCAGGCCGACCAGTTGCGGGTGTTCCAGTCGAGCTCGGCGGAGGTGGAGGTGCCCCGCTGCGAGAGGGTGGTGCCGTTGGCCTGGGGCAGGCGTGAGGTGGCGGTCATGGCGCTGCCGATGAAGTGGAATTCCTTGCCGAGGTACTGATCCAGGTAGATGCCGCCGCTGTGTCCGCCGATGCGGTCGGGGCCGCCCATCAGGGCCTTGTCCGTGGCCAGGAAGGAGAGGCCCGAGCCGCGGTCATCCGACTGGAACTTCACGGAGGCGGCCGTGTCGCGGGTGGCGAGGCCATCCACGCCCACCGCGCCGTTGGCGCCGAGCATCAGGCCGCCATCCTGGTCCTTGGCGTGGAGCACCGTCCAGCTGGCGAAGGATTCCTGGCCCGAGGCCTTCACGCCATAGAGCGGGTTCTGGATGGAGCGGCTGAAGAACTGCCGCTGGGCACCCTGCACGCCCAGGAGGTCCATGCCCTCCAGGAAGAAGGGCCGCCGCTCGGGATAGAACACCTTGAAGCGGCTGTTGATCTGCAGGGGATCCACGTCCGCGTCCGCCGTGGCGAAATCGGGCCGGTAGGTGCCTTCCAGGGTGAGGGCGGTGGTGGCGTAGCGCAGGTCCATGCCCAGGCGGGCCTGGCTCTTGGTGGGCGCGCCTGGGTCAGCCTCCAGGGACTGCGTGCGATTGAAGGTGGCGAAGGGGATGAGCAGAAAGGGCGAACCCGGCTTGTCCACGGGGGCGCCGGATACCCGGGCCATCTGGCAGATGTCGCATTGCACGTCCTTGCTCATGCGGGGCCAGGAGATGCCGTAGCGCCGCTCGCGCGGGATGATGCGGAGGATGCGGAAGGCCCATTCGCCCGGCACGCGGCGCAGGCTGCTGTAGGGGATGCGCATTTTCACCACGTAGCCGTTCGGGGTGAGCACCCCCGTGGAATCCCAGAGGAGGTCGTAGGAGGCGTTCTCGCCGGTGCTGTCGGAGGCGATCTCGTCGATCTGCCCGCCCAGGGGCGTCACGAAGAAGCGGATCATGGTCTGGCCCTTGCCCGAGGGATCCAGGTCCACGCCCACGAAGTCGAAATCGCCCGTGTTGGTGTCGCGCATATGCCGGGCGGCGTGGATCTTGGCGGGCTCGGGATCGATGGCCTCGATGGCCACGTAGAGGGCGTCGGGGCCCCAGCCCGCATGCACCTTGGTCGGCCAGCGGTTCTGTCCCTTGTCGTCGGGCATGATCATGCCGAATTCGCTGATCTCCAGGGTCCCGGTCCAGGTGGAGAGATCCGCATCCCGGGCCATGGAAGGCGCCTTGGGCAGCCTGGGGATGGCCACATGGGGGGGATTGGGCGACTGGGAGGCGAGAAGGGGCAGGCAAAGGAAAGCCAAAGCCGGTGAGCGCATGAAGGATCCCCATGTGGGTCAGCTCCCACGCCTACGAGGACCTTCGCAGATGCGTTTAGTCCCTATTTCTTGCTCGGAAGGCCGCTTCGTAGGCAGCGGTGCTGGCCTCCAGCCCGCCTGCCTCGACTTCACCAATGAGGTCATAGGCGTGGGCCTTCACGATGCGCACCCGCTGGATGGTGTTCACCTGGGGGGCACCATCCACCAGCAGCACGTTGCCATCGATCTCCGGGGCCTGGCCGGCGTGGCGCCCCTTCACGATGAGGTCGGTCTCTTCGTGGGCGCCCTCCACCAGCACGTCGATGACCTGGCCCACCTTCTCCTGGTTCTTCTCCCGGGCGATCTTCTGCTGCAGCTCCAGGATGCGGCGTTTGCGGGCCTCTTTCGTGCGCTTGGGGATGGGATCGCCCAGGCCATAGGCAGAGGTGCCTTCCTCGGGGCTGTAGGTGAAGACGCCCACATGTTCGAAGCGGGCCTCCTTCACGAAAGCTTTCAATTCCTCGAAAGCGGCCTCGTCTTCACCGGGAAACCCCACGATGAAGTTCGAGCGGATGGCGATGCCCGGCACGATGCGGCGCACCTTCTCGATGAGCTTCAGGAACTGGGTGCGGTTGCCGCCCCGGGCCATGGCCTTGAGGATGGCGCCATCCGCATGCTGGAGCGGCATGTCCAGGTAGCGGGCGCAGTTGGGGGTCGCCGCCATGGCATGCAGCAGGCCGTCCGTGAGGCGGTTGGGGTAGGCGTAGTGGATGCGGAACCAGCGCAGGCCTTCCACGGTGCCCAGCGCCCGGACGAGTTTCTCGAGTGCGTCGGGATCGCCGAAGTCGCGGCCGTAATCCGTGGTGTCCTGGCCCACGAGGCTGATCTCCAGCACGCCCTGAGCCACGAGGTTGCGGGCCTCGGCCACCACGCTCTCGACGCTGCGGCTGCGCTGGGCGCCCCGCAGCTGGGGAATCACGCAGAAGGCGCAGGCGTGATCGCAGCCCTCGCTGATCTTCAGGTAGGCACTGGCCTTGGGCGTGGTCAGCAGGCGGGGGCTGGCTTCGGTGTAGAGGTAGTCGGGATCGGGATTCAATTCGAAGGCGGCGCCCGCCCCGATGATCTCGGCGATCTGTTCGATGTCCCGGGTGCCCAGGCAGGCGTCGATTTCCGGCATCCCGGCCATGAGTTCGTCGCGGTACCGCTCCACCAGGCAGCCCGCCACGATGAGCTTCTCGCAGGCGCCGTCCTTCTTCATGGAAGCCGCCTGGAGGATGGCTTCGATGCTTTCCTGCTTGGCGGCGTCGATGAAGCCGCAGGTGTTCACCACCAGCACCTGGGCCTCCTCCAGCACGGGGGTGATCTGGTAGCCCTTGAGGCGCAAGTGCCCCAGCATGACCTCGGAATCCACGAGGTTCTTCGGGCAGCCCAGGGACATGAATCCGACTTTGGTCAACGACGCTCCACACCCCCATCCGGGGGAACCTCATAGGTTACCGCGACTGGTCGATAAGGTCAGCAGCCAGGTGTTAAACTCAGACCCCCTTCGGACATCCCATGAAGCTCACCCTCCAGGTTGACGGTGCCCTGCACCCCGTGACGCTCACGGAAGAGGGCGTGACCATTGGCCGGGGCGACCAGGCCACCATCCGGATCCAGGCAAATGCCGTGAGCCGGGTCCATGCGCGGATCTTCCTGAAGGAGGGTCAGCCGCATGTGACGGACATGAAGTCCCTCAATGGCACATCGCTTAACGGTGTGACCCTGGCTGAACCCGCGCCGCTCCACCTGGGTGACACGGTGCTGCTGGGCGAGGCCATGGTGATGTGGGTTCCCGAAGGGGGGATGGCCCCTCCGCCCTCCGGTTTGAACCTCGACCTGGCACCCAAGTCGGCGATCTCCAAAATCTCCCTGGAGGACCGCGCTTTTGATGCCTCCGGCTCGATCCTGGTGCCCCACGCCAGCCTGGAAGCCATGCTGGCCCAGGCCAGCGGGCAGCACCCGGCCGGCGAGGCGGTCACGCTCTTCCAGCGCCTGGCGAGCATGGCGGGCACCCTGCTGCGGGCGGCGGGCCTGACGGAACTGCTGGAATCGGTGATGGGCCTGGTGACGGCCCAGATCCCCTGCCAGCGGGGCTTCATCCTGTTGGCGGACGCCGGCGGTGAGCTGGTGCCTGAGCTGGTCTGGGAGGAACACCCTGGGGTTCACACGAACCCCATCAGCCGCACCATTGCCCGCACGGCCATGGACAACCGGGTGGCGATCCTCACCACGGATGCCCGCATGGATCCGCGGTTCAGTGCGGGGGAGAGCATCAAGATCCACGGCATCACGTCTGCTTTGTGCGCCCCGCTCATCGTGGAAGAAAAGGCCTTTGGCGTCATCTACCTGGAGACCAGCCTCAACAAGGGCGGCTTCAAGCGCGAGGACGAACACCTGCTCAGTGCCATGGCGAATTTCGCCGCCGTGGGCATCCAGCGTGAGCGTGAGGCCAAGTTCCGGCGGCGGCTCGAGCGCTACCACAGCCCCCAGGTGGTGGATCAGATCCTGAAATCCAGCCAGAGCAAAGAGGCCCCGGCGCTGCAGGCGCAGCGCTGTCAGATCAGCGTGCTGTTCGCCGATATTTCCGGCTTCACCCGCATGAGCGAGGGCATGGAACCCCTGGTGCTGGCGGGCATCCTGAACCGTACCTTCGAGGCCATGATCGATCAGATCTTCAGTCGTAGCGGCACGCTGGACAAGTACATCGGCGACGCCATCATGGCCTTCTTCGGTGCGCCGAATCCCGACCCCGATCACGCACGGCATGCCATCGAGGCGGCCATCGCCATGCAGGAGACGCTGTACGCCCTGAATGCGGCCCGGCCCGAGGGCTATCCCGAGCTGAAGATGCGCATCGGCATCAACAGCGGCGAAGCCTTCGCGGGCGACATCGGCTGCGAGAAGCGCATGGATTACACCGTGATGGGCAGCACCGTGAACCTGGCTTCGCGCCTGGAAAGTGGTGTGGCCAGGCCGGGGCAGATCGTGGTGGGGCCGCGCACGGCGGAACTCACCGGCACGGAGGGTCTGCGCCAGCTCGGTGCCTTCTCGCTCAAGGGCATTGAGCAGGAGGTTCGACCCTACGAAGTGCTATGGACCCAGGATACGCCCACGGCGGTGCATGGCCCGAAGTGACTCCGCTTGCCCGAATAGACGCGGGTCAAATGCAATCCAAGGAACCCCCTTTCTCAACAGGGGCCCTTGGGTTGATCCGTTTTGCCTGTTCGGAGTGGAGGTTGGAATCAGCCTTTCTGTTCTGCGGGCCAGGTTCCGAAGGCGAGGATGCAGAGGACGATGATCATGCCGATGCCGGGAACCAGGCAGAGCAGGGCCATGGCGCCGTTGTAGCCAGCCTTGGCGAAGATCCGCCAGAAGCAGAAGATCGGGAAGATGATCATGGCCAGGAGGACCACCAGCCAGACCATGCAACCGGCGGCCGCAAGACCCGCCAACGCGGCATCATTGGCGTGGGGCTGAAGGAGCCCGAACAGGGGAAGGGCCGTCATCATGGGCATGGATCACCTCAAGGTTGGGATGCTTCCATCCTAGGCGAGGCGCAGGGTTCAGCGGTCAGGACTTTGCCGTGATTCGTCTCCCGTGACGAGGATTGGCCGGGCTGCATCCAGGGTCTGGCCCTGATGGTCCCGCGCTCTATCCTTCGCAGGGAGGTCCCCGTACACTGGGCAAGCCGTCTTCCGGGTACCTGTTCCAATGAGACCGCTCTGAGGGACCCCCCATGAACGACGTCCAACCCACTGCGCCAGTCAAGGCTCACCGGGGCGTCCTGCTGCTGGTCTTCGGCCTGCTCGGCACTCCCGTGTGGATCTTCGGAGCCGTGGCTTGGGTCATGGGCAATCGCGACCTGAAGGCCATGGCCGAGGGAAAGATGGACCCCAGCGGCGAACGGCTCACCAAGACCGGCAAGATCCTGGGGATCATCGGCCTGGTCATGAACCTGCTCTGGATCGGGAAGAAGATCATCATCGATGGCGTCGGCAACGTCGGACCCATGCCTCCCCACTAGGGTGCCGCGCCATCAGGACTGATCGGGATCCTTCACGAAATCCTTCCACAGCATCGAGGGTTGGATGCCTGAGTTCCGCTGGTACTTGCCGGAATCATAGCTGTCGTACTCCCCGCTGACGGTGTGGTAGAAGATCTGGCAGATGGCCACGCCGGCATAGATGCGAACGGGCTGGATGCAGCTGATCTCCAGCGTCCAGTAGCCGCAGAAGCCGATGTCGCCAAAACCCGCAGTGACGTGCACGAAGAGGCCCAGGCGCCCCACGCTGCTGCGCCCTTCGAGCATGGGCACCATGCCCCGGGTCTCGGTGTATTCCAGCGTGCGGCCGAGGTAGAGCTTCCCGGGCTGCAGCAGCAGGCCTTCGGCGGGGATCTTCAGAAACTCGATGCCGTTGGGCTTGGCCATGTCGAGCTCATGGTCGGTGTAGATCGCCAGATCCTCGCCCAGGCGCAGGTTGTAGCTGTTCGGGTTGAGCTGGCTGTCCCGCCAAGGATCGATACGGAGGCGGCCATCGGCCTTCGCTGCCAGGATCTGTCGGCCGGTGAGGATCACGGTACCTCCACATATGAAAGGCGCCCGCGGCTGCGGGCGCCCGTTCCGGATTCACGCCACCATCAGCGATCGACCTTGATGCAGATCGACTTGCTGATCAGATCCTGGATGCTTTTGCGCTCGCTTCCAAAAATCATGAGGTAGGGCAGGCCCATCAGGAACCCGTTGATCACATGGCCGACCCGGCGCAGGATGGCGGTGCCGAAATCGATGCGGCCCAAGGGGTTGTCCTCGGGGACAACGCGAAGTTTCATCATCTTCTTCCCGAAGGAGCCGCCGTAGTGGCTCTCACAGTAGGGAATGAACAGGAAGTTGTAGGCGAAGCCGATCAGGCCGAAGAACGGGAAGATGACACAACCCAGGAAGGGAATGACGAAGACAAGGATGAAGACGGCAATGTAAAGGGCGATGAAGGGCACGCAGTCCAGGATCACTGCCACCAAACGCGTAAAGAAATCCCCCCGCTCACCCGTGGGCTGCGCATCGTCGGGCAGGGGCGGCAGATAGGCCGCAAGGAAAGCTGGGATGGGACCACTGGATGCCGGAGCCGCCATGGCGGGCACTGCCGAGGTGGGCCTGGGGGCCGACAGCGGCGCCACCGGTGGGATGGGGACCGCCACCGGGCCGGTGGCGATCTGATCCTGGACCGGGGATTTGGGCTCGGCTTCAGCGGCTGGGGACTTCCCGATGTGGATGGCCGCCAAGTCATCGGCGGACATGCGCACGGTGCCGGTGGGGACGGCCGGAGCGTCCTGCGCATGGATCGCCACCGTCGCACTGACTTCGGGGCGGGGATCCTGGAAGGTGAGTTGCACCTGGCCCAGGGTGATGCGGTCGCCATCCCGGAGGGGGGAGGACTGCACCCGGTTGCCGTTCACCAGCACGCCGTTGCTGCTCTGCAGATCCTGGATCTCAAAGCCACCGCCCACCTTCCGGATCACGCAGTGATGACGGCTGATGCTGGGATCGGGCAGGCGGAGCGTGTTGTCCAACTCCCGCCCCATATGGACTTCGTTATCGATGATCTCGAATTCTCGGGCGCCTGCACTCTCGTGTACCAGCAGTTTGGCCATGGAAATCCTCGGGGATGTGGGATGGGCGGAAGTGTAGCGCATCCCTGCAGTAACAGGATAGTCTGCGGATCTCGGTTCTTTCTTGACGGGTTGCTACGGACCCGCCAATCTTCCCCCACGACATGAAGGTGCAGGCATGGTGCTTTTCAACGCGGCCACCAAGGAGTTGACGGCCAAGATCGTCTACTATGGCCCCGGCCTGTGCGGGAAGACGACCAATCTCCAGCATGTCTATGACACGCTCCCCGGCGATGGCCGCGGCAAGATGCTGTCTCTGGCCACCCAGACCGACCGCACCCTCTTCTTCGACTTCCTGCCCATCGAACTCGGCACCATCCGCGGCATGAAGACCCGGATCCAGCTCTATACAGTCCCCGGTCAGGTCTTTTATGACGCCACCCGCAAGCTGGTGTTGCGCGGGGCCGACGCCGTGGTCTTCGTGGCGGATTCCCAGGCCCCGGCCTTGGAGAGCAACAAAGAGAGCTTCCAGAACCTGATCGTCAACCTGAAGGATCAAGGCGCGGATCTGGAGAAGATTCCGCATGTGATCCAGTGGAACAAGCGGGATACGCCCAATGCCCTTCCGGTGGAAACCCTGGATCGGGAGATCAATCTCTTCCATGCCCCCACCTTCGAGGCCTGCGCCATGCGGGGCGAAGGAGTCAAAGAAACCCTTACGGGCGTGGCCAAGCTGGTGCTGAAGAGCCTGGCCGAGAAATATGGCGGCGGCATCGTGGAAGAGCCCGTGGTCATGCTGGGGGGTGCGCCGCCTCCCCCACCCCCGGTCATGGAATCCACCAAGCCCCTGGAAGTGGAGGAGCTTTCCGCTGGCGAATTGCTGGAAGAGATCGATGAGATCCCCGCTGAGCCCGGTCAGTCCACCCACTCTCCCGCCACCTCGCACATGCCCCACAGCAGCGTGGTCGAAGTTCCCGTCGTGCTCGACCGCAGCCTCTTCAGCGGCGAATCGCCGGTCGAGATTCGATTGAAGCTGTATATCAAGTAGGGCGAAAATCGCAGCGCGTTTTTCGTGATCGCTCGGACGCAATCCGTGCGCTTGGGGCACACTGGAAGATTGGATTTCGAGGCTTCCCATGTCCCGTCAGATTGTCACCCGTTTCGCCCCGTCCCCCACCGGCATGCTGCACATCGGCGGCGTCCGCACGGCCCTGTTCTGCTGGCTCTTCGCTCGCAAGCACGGCGGGCGCTTCATCCTGCGCATCGAGGACACGGATCTCTCCCGCAGCACCGATGACAACATTCGCATCATCGAAGAGGGCATGGCCTGGTGCGGCCTTACCTGGGACGAAGGCCCGGTGGTGGGCGATCCCAGCCAGTGGAAGGGCCCCAATGGCCCCTACCGTCAGATGCAGCGCATGGACCTCTACCGGGCCAAGATCCAGGAACTCCTCGACCAGAACCTGGCCTACCGCTGCCGCTGCTCCCGCGAGGTCATTGAAGAGCGCCGCAAGACCGTGGAAGCCGCAGGCAAGGTGTTCCAGTACAACCGCGGCATGGACCGCGGCAAGGGCTGCGCTGCCGCCAACCACGACGCCAGTGTGTCCGCCGCCATCCGCTTCCGCATGCCCGAGGCTGGTGACATCGTGGTGCCCGATCTGATCAAGGGCCACACTCACTTCCCGGCGGACAGCCTGGATGACTGGATCATCGCCCGCACCGGCGATGGCCCCGGTGAGATCGGCGTGCCCACCTACAACTTCTGCGTGGTCGTGGATGACACGCACATGCAGGTCACGCATGTCATCCGGGGCGACGATCACCTCAACAACACCCCCAAGCAGATCCCGCTGTTTTCGGCCTTTGGCTACGACCTGCCAGCCTTCGCCCATGTGCCCATGATCCTCGGCGCGGATGGCGCCAAGCTGAGCAAGCGTCATGGCGCCACCAGCATCACCGAGTATCAGGCCATGGGCCTGCTGCCTTCCGCCGTGCGTCTGGCCCTGGCCCGGCTCTCCTGGACCCCCAAGATCGATGGCCGCGCCGTGGAGAGTGCTGAGGAGGAATTGCTCACGGACGAGCAGATGATCCAGCTCTTCGATCTGGCGGACTGCCAGAAGAGCGCGGCCCGCTTCGACATGGACAAGCTGCAGTGGCTGAACCAGAAGCTCATCCAGCGCTCCCCCTGGCAGGAACTGGAACCCCACCTTCGTCCCTTCCTGCCCGAGGCCTGGGCCGCCAAATCAGATGCCTGGAAGGCTCAAGCCATCCAATCCACGCAAAAGGGGAAATCCCTGACGGACATGGCCGAGGCCCTGCGTTTCGCCTTCGAGCGGCCTGCGTCCTTCGATGAGAAGGCCGTGGAGAAGTTCCTGAGCGCAGCCGTCAAACCGGCCCTGCGCGAGGTCAGTGCCCTCACGGACTACAGCCACGATGGGCTGGAGGCCGCCTTCACGGCCATCCTCGAGCGGCAGGCCCTCAAGACCAAGGATCTGGCCCAGGCCCTGCGCGTGGCCCTCTGCGGCAAGCCTGTCAGTCCCGGCATCTACGACACGCTCATGCTCGTGGGGCGGGACGAGGTCGTGGCGCGGCTGGAGCGGTGGCTCTGATGGACCTCCAGGAGTTCACCCACATCACCCTGGCCGTGCTGGAAGACCATGGCACGGCGGCCTACGCCCCCACGATCATCGCGGAGGAGATCGTACAGGTGATCCAGAACATCCCCGAAGGGTTGGATCACCGGACGGCTCTTCAGGAGACGATCCTGCGCCTGGGCCTTGAGCAGTCCGAGTTCTTCTTCGGGGTGAAGTCGGGGCCCGGCGAGGTCACCACCGGCTTTCACACCGCCGTCAGTACGCAATCCCAGCGCATCTCGGAGATGCAGAAGGGGTTCGTCGTGTCGGAGCTGGAGGATTGCACCTGGTGGACCCTGGGGCAGGGGCGGGACCAGTAACTGTCCACCTCCACAGGAAGGCGGTAACCGCGAAAGGCGCGAATCGCCCTTTGAGCGTGCGAAAAGGCCGATGGCTGACCGCTTCCCCAGAGCTCAGATCCAGTCGGTTCGACCTGTTCCTTATTCGCGCCCTTACGCGGTTTCCTGCTTTTCCCTTGGGGGGTTCCCGCTATGCTGTGGGCCATGATCCCTTTCTCGGCCGTGCACCCGCGCCCTAGCACCTTGAGTGCGGGGGGGGGCTGCGCCTGCTGACCTGGAGCCAGGTCCCGACATCCCCCCGCCTTTCTCGGCGGGTTTTCCATTTTAGGGAGCACCCATGAGTCAGCATCCTAAGCTCGCCATCGTTGGCTTCGGCACCATGGGCCAGGCGATCAGCGCCGGTCTGGTGGAGGCCTCTGGTTATCCCGCCGAGCGCATCCACGCCGCCACCCGCCACCCGGCCGTGTCCCGCGCCCGGGCTGAAGGCCTGGGCCTTAGTCTTTCCAATGAGCCCGATGCCGCGGTGAAGGCCGCCGAGGTGGTGCTGCTCTGTGTGAAGCCGAAGGAGCTGAAGGGGCTGCTGGATGGCCTCACGGCCGCTGGATCTCTGGATCACCGCCCCCTGGTGGTGTCCATCGCCGCAGGCACCACGCTGGATTTCCTCACGGCGCATACGCCCGAAGGCACGCCCCTGGTGCGGGCCATGCCCAACACGCCCTGCTCGATCCGCAAGGGCATGACGGTGCTGGCGGCGGGGCAGGGGGTCACCGAGGCCCAACTGGCCCAGGCCCGGGCCCTCTTCGAGCCCCTGGGCCGTGTGATGGACTTGGATGAGAAGCACATGGACGCTGTCACCGGCCTCAGTGCCAGCGGCCCCGCCTTCATGTTCGTCATCCTCGAATCCCTGGCGGAGGGTGGTGTGCAGTGCGGCCTGCCCCGGGCCGTGGCCGTCGAACTGGCGGCCCAGATGACTTTGGGGGCCGCGTCCATGGTGCTTGAGACGGGCCGGCATCCCGCCGCCCTGAAAGACGAAGTGACGACTCCCGCCGGCTGCACCATTGCGGGTTTGATGGTCCTGGAGGATGGCCGCATCCGCTCCGTCGTGGCCCGAGGCATCGAGCGCGCCACCCAAGTGGCGGGCGGGTTGGGCTAGCTGGACGTGGGGAACTGCAACCTGAAGGGGCAGAATGCAACCATTTGTATCTATATTTAATAAAACAAATTCAGCCATTTAGGGGCTGCAACGCTTCGGCACTGATCATGCTTGGGAATGGTATCCACCTCCCCGAGGCACCATGACCCTTGCGCCGACGACCCGACACCTCCCTTGTCTGTTGGCAGGGGCCCTGGGCCTGGTGGGGCTGCTGGCCTGCAGTGGCGGGCACCCCCACGCGCAGCCGCAAGTGGATGACGTCTACGTGGCCGGGTATGAGTCCAGCGGCGTCGATATGGGTGGCTTCATCCCCAATCTGGCTGTGACCTGGACCAATGGTGCGAAGAAGGTCCTCACGCCCGGAACGGCGGGGGCTGTGGCCACCTCCGTGGTGGTGTCGGGAGGAGATGTCTACATCGGGGGCCAAGAGGTCATCGGGAACCAGGTGTTTGCAAGGTATTGGAAGAATGGTTCTCCCGTATCGGTCACGGACGGAACCCAGAGGGTGTTCGTCAATGCCATCGCCGTTTCGGGCGCGGATGTCTATCTGGGCGGGGGAGAGAACGATCTCGTCAAGTATTGGAAGAATGGCGTGCCGGTGACCCTGACCGATGGCAAGAGCGGAGGGTCGATCTGGAGCCTCGCCGTCTCCGGCAATGATGTCTACGCGGCTGGATTCGAGTATGGGGAAACGCTCGTCGGGCCCAACAGCTACGTCATCGCGCCGGTTGCGAAGTATTGGAAGAACGGCGTTCCCGTGCTGTTGTCCGACGGAACGCGGACGGCTGTGGCGAATGCCATCGTGGTCGCCAATGGCGATGTCTATGTGGCAGGATTCGAGGCTCTCAGCATGAGCAGCGGCGCCCCCTATATCGCCAAATACTGGAAGAACGGCGTCCCGGTGGTGTTGACGCCCACAACCCTGGGGGCCGTCGCACGATCCATCACCCTGGTCGGATCCGATGTCTATGTGGCGGGCTACGAGGGCAACGGCTCGGTGGTGGTAG
>Ga0302321_100003977_pt1 | contig 12722 bp, 6 predicted proteins | sample Fen_T0_1_FD_202505 | JGI IMG/M metagenome (GOLD analysis project Ga0302321, IMG submission 202505) | Peat permafrost microbial communities from Stordalen Mire near Abisko, Sweden - Fen_T0_1 | ecosystem: Environmental > Terrestrial > Soil > Wetlands > Permafrost | place: Sweden: Abisko...
GGGACGAACACCGCCGGCGGGGCCCAGTGGGGGGGGGTGCCGGGGGCGCGCGGGGGGACGACGAACCAGGGGAATGTGTTTGTGGCGAAGACGCCGGAGCCGTTTCAATATGATGCGGATGGGAACCTGACGAATGACGGGCGCTGGGCGTATGTGTGGGACGCGGAGAACCGGTTGGTGCAGATGACGGTGAATACGAACGTGGGGCCGCAGTATCAACTGACGTTTGGGTATGACGCGAAGAGCCGGCGCATTCAAAAGGTGGTGGCGACGAACGGGGTGGCGGTGGCCACGAACAAGTTTTTGTATGACGGGTGGAATCTGGTGGCGGAACTGGGGTCCAGCGGCCCGCTGGTGCGAAGTTATACGTGGGGTACAGACCTGAGTGGTTCGCTGCAGGGAGCGGGTGGGGTGGGCGGGTTGCTGGCGGTGAGTTATTATGGCACGGGGACGACGAATTGCTTCGCGACGTATGATGGGAACGGGAATGTGGCGGGGCTGGTGAATGGGGCGGATGGGACGCTGGCGGCGAGTTATGAATATGGGCCGTTCGGGGAGGTCATCCGCCAAACGGGGCCGATGGCGAAGGTGAATCCGTTCCGGTTTTCGAGCAAGTATCAGGATGAGGAGAGTGATCTGCTTTATTATGGGTATCGGTATTATAAGGCGAGCACGGGGACGTGGGTGAGTAGGGATCCATTGAACGAATTAGGAAATCGATTGCTCAGAGAAGGAAATGTTTACCGCTTTAGCGTTAAGGACAATATTGGTAATATTTATGATTTTATTGTAAACGAACCTATAAACCATATGGATTCGCTTGGCCTGCTAGCGTTTAGTCCAAATTGCAATCCTTCAGACGTCGACCGGATGAAAAATGAACTGAGAGAGCGCTGTAAGAAGGCAAAAGAAGGCGATTGCTATGGTTGTTTAAAAAGTAAAAAGCAAAAGGCCATGCAAAAAATGTGTGACAATATAGATGACGGCGCTGCTGGCCCAACAGTTAACTGTGCAGGTTCTACTGACAAAACATGTTCAAATAACGATATCTGCGGATATGTGTCAGGAGGAGTATTTGGCGATGGCCAGATAAATATATGTATGGGACGAATTAATGATGCAACCATTAATTGTAGCAGACCTGGTTGCATTCTTTTACATGAAGGAGGCCATGCTGTTGGTGGGGTTGGAGATGATAGAGATCCAACAAAAGATGATAGTGACAATAGAAGTTATGCAATTGAAAAATGTGCTGGATGCACCACACCTCCTGACGTTAAATTGCCGCCAGGATATTAGTGCTTCATGGAAAATTTGTTATTGTTTTAAATTTTATGAAGAGATTTGCAACGTTTCCTTGTTGTAACAGATTAATTGCTATAACCATAGGGTCTTTGTTGCTAATTACAGGCTGCGCAACGCGCACATGCTATCCGGCTTTGAAAATTCCATTTGATAAAAACGAACTTGTGGGGGACTGGATCGGTTTTAACAACCGGGATAATTCGTGTTATAAACTAGAACTTAATTCACGAGGAGAAGGCGTTCTATGCTCGGAATTTCAGAGTGGGACAACTGATACGATCAAAATAAGCAGTTGGAAAATACAAGGGCATTTACTTATTTGCAATTTCAAGGGGGAATCCACTCCTTCAAGTCCTTTAATGCTGAGATGTGACATTAAAATCAATTTGCTTGTTGGGATATTGGCTGGCAGAGGAAAATGGTCTGAAAATATAACCTTTCGTAGAAAACAGTTTTTTGAGAATGTTTTATTAAAGTGAAGGGGTAATAAGTAACAGAAAATGGTCTGGGCTAACCATTGACATAAAACATGCTGACCATTACGAAAACATATGATTTTCTGAACCGGTTGACGGGGATTGCCTCCACGCCGGTCGCGGCCCCGGCGGTGAATTTTGATTACAACTACAACGCGGCCAACCAGCGCACGCGGAACACGTTGGTGGATGGCAGTTATTGGGTTTATCAGTATGACGTGCTGGGGCAGGTGACGAGCGGGAAGAAGTATTTTGCGGATGGCACATTCGTGCCGGGCCAGGAGTTTGATTACAGCTTTGATGACATTGGCAATCGGGTTCAGACCAAGACGGGTGGGGACAGTGCGGGGACGGGGTTGCGGCTGGCCTCATATTCGGTGAACAACCTGAACCAGATCACGAGCCGGGATTATCCGGGGACGAATGAGGTGGTGGGGGTGGCGCTGGCGACGAACGGGGTGACGGTGAACGGGCAGACGGCGTGGCGCAAGGGGGAATACTTTTGGTCGACGGTGGGGACGAACACCGCCGGCGGGGCCCAGTGGGGGGGGGTGCCGGGGGCGCGCGGGGGGACGACGAACCAGGGGAATGTGTTTGTGGCGAAGACGCCGGAGCCGTTTCAATATGATGCGGATGGGAACCTGACGAATGACGGGCGCTGGGCGTATGTGTGGGACGCGGAGAACCGGTTGGTGCAGATGACGGTGAATACGAACGTGGGGCCGCAGTATCAACTGACGTTTGGGTATGACGCGAAGAGCCGGCGCATTCAAAAGGTGGTGGCGACGAACGGGGTGGCGGTGGCCACGAACAAGTTTTTGTATGACGGGTGGAATCTGGTGGCGGAACTGGGGTCCAGCGGCCCGCTGGTGCGAAGTTATACGTGGGGTACAGACCTGAGTGGTTCGCTGCAGGGAGCGGGTGGGGTGGGCGGGTTGCTGGCGGTGAGTTATTATGGCACGGGGACGACGAATTGCTTCGCGACGTATGATGGGAACGGGAATGTGGCGGGGCTGGTGAATGGGGCGGATGGGACGCTGGCGGCGAATTATGAATATGGGCCGTTCGGGGAGGTCATCCGGGCCACGGGGCCGATGGCGAAGGTGAATCCGTTCCGGTTTTCGAGCAAGTATCAGGATGAGGAGAGCGATTTGCTTTATTATGGGTATCGGTATTATAAGGCGAGCACGGGGACGTGGGTAAGTAGGGATCCAGACGAGGAAGATGGCGGTGACAACATTTACGGGATTGTGGATGCCAATGCCATCAATTCGTTCGATGCACTTGGACTTAAGACAATCACCCTCAATTTCGGTTTTGACTCTAGCGCTAAAGCAAATCCAAAGACAATTAAGGCCATTCAAGCGGGGATTTTATTCTTCAATGAGATGTTGATCAAGTGCTTGCAAAAGAAGAGTTGCGATTGTCCTGGCGTCGCGGAAAGTATTAGTTTAAGGGCATCTTATGACTATAATAACCAAGACAAGCCTGCGCCTTCCAATCTCATTTATGACGTTTCAGACCAATCTGATTACAAACTTTTCGTGAGCAATATTGGCAAGATTTCAGGCGGGAAAGGAGACTATCGTTGTTTGATAACGACGTCAGCCATTAAGGAAGTATGGCCGCCAGGCACGACACAAGAGGTGTTTCCTATTGCTGTGACACAAGAAGGCCTTGGCACGCTGTATAACGTAAAACTTGCAGCAAACATGGTTATTGCCCACGAGTTTGGGCATTTTGTTGGCTATGGCGGTGATGCCCCAGACGACAAGAGCCATTCAAAAGACGAGGGGAATTTGATGTACAAATACGGTGGAGACACCCCCGATTGTCAATGGTGCCAAAAAGTTCACGAGTTCGCTAAATGATTATGTTGCGGCATTTAAGCTTTTTGTTCATTGTGCTGTTTTGCGGGGTAGTCTGTGAGAAGCAGGCAGTGGCCTCGAATGACACGAATGGAGCAGTTCCCGCTATGCAGTTTAATGATACAAACCAAATTCGGGTAGCAGTTTACGCGTATTTGATTAAACAAGTGATAAAGCCACCAGTCGATAGCCTGCTGTTTATAGCGGCGGATTATGATGAATTGCCATCGCTTAAGGCCAAGTTCCCAGGTCTTGTCATCAAGCCTGCTGGAGATGCGAAAATTGTTGGAAACGAGGTGCGAGACAAGGCGACGGGAACAAAGGGAACGATTTTGGCGGTTCAATGGATCAACACGACCAACGCGAATCAAGCCAATGTTCATGCTGGTTATTTTTCCGGCGCTGGGGTGACTTATGATTTTCAACTACACAAGAATGGCGGTTGGCAGATTGACAAGGTGAGCAAGCCGACTGTCCATGACGTATTTTGAACAGTTATAGCGGGGATCACCCATCATCCTTTCTCCCTTCCAAATGCTCAGGGGGCAGAGAAACGACGGCTAACCAAACCGTCCGTCAGCGCCAGAAAGTCATAGCTTATTTTCGGCGGTCAGTGGTGTTAAAATGGGGACAATCATAAAGGGCGGGTGGCTGGGAATCTATAACACCAACCGCTTAAATGGATCACTCAATAGTAATGACGTATTGCCCTTTTGTTTTTGATCGGGCAAGGTTTCCCGCAGGGCGCGGAAGTTGCGAGTGGAGTATGGCGGCGCGATTTATTATATGCTGAATCGTGGGGATCGGAGTGAATGTGCTGTATTCCGATGCAACGCCGTCGGTGACGAACCGTTACGACCGGCTGGGCCGGCTCACGCAACAGGCCACGGCGGAGTATCAGCTCAACTCCACGTACAATCTGGCGGGGGAACTGTTGACGGAAACCTACGCGGGCGGAAGCCTGGCCGGGCTGGGGATTACCAACGGGTACGACCAGTTCCTGCGGCGCACGAACTTGACGGCGCGGCAAGCGGGCAGTCCGCTCGTCCGGCAAGCCTTCGGTTATGACCAGGCGTCGCGGCTGCAATCGGTGAAGGACGGCAATGGCAATGCCGCGGGCTATTCGTATGTTGCCAATTCGGCGCTGGTGGGGCAGATTGCGTTCACGAATGGGAGTGTCCAGCAGATGACGACCACGAAAACATATGATTTTCTGAACCGGTTGACGGGGATTGCCTCCACGCCGGTAGCGTCCCCCGCGGTGAATTTTAATTACAACTACAACGCGGCCAACCAGCGCACGCGGAACACGTTGGTGGATGGCAGTTATTGGGTTTATCAATATGACGTGCTGGGGCAGGTGACGAGCGGGAAGAAGTATTTTGCGGATGGCACGTTCGTGCCGGGCCAGGAGTTTGATTACAGCTTTGATGACATTGGCAACCGCCTGCAAACCAAGACGGGTGGGGACAGTGTGGGGGCGGGGTGCTGGCGCACGGCCACCATGGCGCGATCCAAGCGGGCGACGAATGACGAATGTCCAATGCCAGCGGGGGGAATGGTCAGCGTGGCCGACAAAATGATCGCCGGGAGGACTTACTGCGGGTTGGCGTCTGGCTCCGCGTTTGGGTGCAGGAGGTTGGGGCGTGAACCAGGGGTTGAGCGAGGCTGCAATCCTTGCAGGGTTGATAAGATTTTTTGGGTCGTTACCCAGCCGCTGCGCGGCAACGCCGGGCTGGATGAGGGAACGCCGTTGGCGTTCTTTGGCGGGGCACTGGTGGGGTGAATATCGAAGCAAGGTTCAGCCAAAGAAACAGCCGTTGGGGTCTTCATCCAGCACGCGGAGGGTTTTGGCCAAGGAGGGGGCGTCGGGAACTGGCTGGTAACGATGCCAGCGGCCGTCAGCCCGTTTCCAGAAAATACGCCAGACCCGCAAGCGGGGCAGGTGCTGGAGCCGGGCGATGGATTCTTCCACGTGCTCGCCGGGACGATTGAAGGCGGGGCGCACGAGGAAAAGTTCAATGGCGCGACCGGTGAAGCGCTGTCCTTCGCGGACCTGGTCGCGCAAATGCAGCGGGGGACGGCGTCGCGACCAGAATACTTCCTCAATGACCTGCAGGTGTCCGGCAATTTCGTTTTCGGTAAAGACCATGTCGCAATTTATGCTGTTTGCATGATGACTGAACAGATTGCCGCCCGCAAGGGGGGCATCCGAATCAATAATGGAAATGGCCGGGGCGGAGGAAGATGCCCGATCAATTAAAAATTATAAATTCAAAATTAAAAAGCGGGCGGGGCAGTTTTCGCGAATGGCACAAATGGACGCGAATTGGAGCATTTCCATCAATGCTGTAGCGATACGGTTAAGAAATTGAAAGCGGCGGTCTTTTTGCCTTTGGGCTTCGTTTCGGCCCGGTCACAGGCCGCCGGGGGCAGGCGCTGCAAACGCTCCAGGTCCAGCTTATGGAAAGGGTGGCGAGTAAAGAACGCCGCGTTGGCAATTTGTAGATACAGATTTACACCAATTGCCAGCCGACAATCATACTGCCAAGTGCGTGGCATGGACGACTCCGCGGAGCGCGACCGTCCGCGGGGGCGGCAACGTTCGAGCCAGGAGCCGCTTACGATTTATCGAGCAATGGTGCCAAGACACATTGCTGCGCCCGGGGACGGGCGCGCTCCGGCGCGGTAGTTTATCCCGCCGTCCTCCCAATAATGGTTTAAAATGCAGTCCCGCGACCATCACCGAATATGACATCTGTCATATATAAAATTACCCGGCTCCTGCTAGTTTAAACGCACCACCTTTAATCAACGCAACAGCGGGAGCACTGTTTTCGGCTGCAACTTACGACAACCCGAGCTTGCGTGGCTAACGGCATTGGTGGCGGCTGCAGAGGACATCAAAAAGCGATTCACCTTCAAACTATGAGAACCCCATTATTCCGGGCAGTGGCGGGGAAGTGAGTGGGGAAATGGGTGGTTCGCTGTTGGGACCAATCAAGAACATCGATTACACAACCATTGATATATGAATCCAAACAACCCAATATCCGGTTCATCGTTTAGAAACCCGCAGCGGCGGTTCCGTTTGCTTCCCCCCACGGCCAAGGGTGCCGGCAGACTGGCCGTCTGCCTGCTCCTGGGCGTGGCGACGTTCCCGCAACCGGCGCGCTCAACTCCCAGTTACGAAGCGGCGGTTCTGGCGGAGCACCCGGTTGCCTTTTGGCGGTTGAGTGAAACCGCTGATCCCTCCGTTGGAGGGGTGCCGGCGGTTGATGCCAGCGGCAACGCCTTCAATGCGACTTATGGCACGACTTCGCAAAATGGATTCAACAGCGTGCTGGGGCCGCAACCGGTGTCAAATGGTGGGCTTTACAATGGATTTGCCAGCGGCGAAGGCGCGCTGCGGACAACCACGGGTGATGTGAATTCACCGGTCACGGTGCCGGCTTTGAATTTGAACACCAACACGGTGAGCATCGTGATGTGGATTCAACCGGCGGACGTGATCGCCACCTATACGGGATTGCTGATGAATCGCAATGCCAGTGACGCAGCTGGATTCGGGTTTGGCGGGACGGCGAGCGGCGGCATGGCGGAACTGGGTTACAATTGGAATCAAAACAGCGGCTCAACGTGGAACTACCATTCGGGGCTGTATCCGTTGGTTGGTGTCTGGCAGTTGGCTGCGCTGGTGATCCAATCAAATTCGGCGACGTTTTATCTGTATTACCTTGATCCCAACAACGGCAACCAGCCGGTGTTGAAGTCGGCGGTCAATTATATGGCGCACACGGCGGAAGCGTTCAGTGGCGGGGTGACTTTGCTGGGTGACGATGTCAACGGCAGCACCGGCGACAGCGGCCGGGTGTTCAATGGTTCCATTTCTGGTGCGGCGGTGTTTAATTCGGCGCTTACAGCCGAACAGATATTGTCGTTGTTTGCGGCAGGTGTCGGCGTGCAGGGATATGCGCCGCAGATTTCCGTGCAACCGCGGTCGCAATATGTGTTTGCGGGAACGGCGGTGAAGCTGAGCGCCACCGGCGTCAGCGGCTCCGCGCCCCTGGCATATCAGTGGAAGTTGAACGGAACCAATGTGAATCTGCTGGCGGACAGCGCCAATTTCGCCGGTACAAATTCGAACAGCCTGACGATTCTCAACATGGCGCAGGCTGATGTGGGTTCGTATCAATTGAGCATTACCAACGCGATTGGGGGGATCACGAGCAGCAATGCGACGCTGGCCATTCAGTCTGCGGGCTTGGTGGGGCAATGGTTTACCAACGGCACGCTGGCGGATCTTTCAGGCCATTCACCGGCAGGCACACACGACGCATATGGGGTGGGCGGCACGATTATTTATGATGAGGCAAGCAATCCGGTGTCGACGAATTATAACTATATGTTTACGAACGAGGTGCCGTTCGGCAAGACCGGTCAATCGTTATACCTGACCGCCGATGACACGGGGGCCGGCAATACGGTGTTCGTGATCCGGAATTCGTCCACTTTGGATGCGAGCTACACCAACACGTTTGATGAACGCCTCATGAACAATTTCTCCCTCACGTTTTGGGCGAAGGGTGTGCCGGCGAGCTGGTCTCCGTGGGTGAGCAAGTATGGCGAAGGTGCAGCGGGCTGGCAGCTCCGGGCGGGCAGTGAAACCAACACGCCGTGTTGGACGATTCGAGATGGCGGCGTGGGATCGTATACGGTTGGCCATGGTCCGAGCTGGTCGTTGAACGGTGATTTGGACGATTTGCACTCGGCCATTACGGTGGATGATGGCTGGCATTTGTATGCGGGTATTTACAACGTGAACACGGGGGTGCGCAACCTGTATGTCGACGGCCTGCTGGTGGGGCAGGAAATTGGCAATGAGATCTATGGCGTGGCTGCGGCGGAACACCTCTGCATTGGTGGCCGAGACAATTCGCCGGGCAACACCTTTGGAAATTTTTTCACGGGGCTGATCTATGACGTGCGCGTGTATAATTACGATTTAAGCCAATCCGAAATCTACGCCGTGTTGGGAGCCATTCCCCCGGCGGTCAACAGCCAGCCCAAATCCGCCTCGGTTATCGTGGGCCGAACGGCACAGCTGAGTGCGGCGGTTGCGGGCACCGAGCCGCTGGCGTATCAGTGGAAGCTGAACGGCACCAATATCAATCTTTTGCCTGACAGCGCGAATTTCACGGGTGCAAACTCGAACGTTTTGACCCTGCTCAGCGCGTCGCTGGCGGACTCGGGTTTGTATCAGTTGGTCGCGACGAATCTTTACGGTCTGACGGTCAGCAGCAATGCCACGCTGACGGTGGCGCCCAAGCTGCTGCTCGGAAAGTGGTTTACCAATGGCACGGTGGCCGATGTATCGGGCTATTCGCCGGCGGGGACACACGACGGCACCCCGGTTGGCACCGGCGCCTATTCGTTTTCAAGCGATGTGCCGCCAGCCTTTGCCGGGCAATCGGTTGCGCTCGACGGCACCGGTGGCTTCAGCATTGCCAACACCGCCACGACGGATGGGGAAGGCTATACCAACACGTTTGATGCTTCGGTGTTCACGGTCACGTTCTGGGCGAAGGGCCGGGGGAATTGGACGACTTGGGACCAGTGGGTCTCGAAAAATGGGGATGATGGACTCGGATGGATGATCGGCACTGAAGCCTGGTCTCAAAATTTGAATTTCACCATGCGCGGTATTGATAAAGGCGGGGTCACGGTTACGGCGGGCGCGGGTCTCTGGGGAAATGAGATTTTGGAAGTCCCGAGCGACAGCATCGACGACACGGCGTGGTATTTCTACAGCGCCACATATAACGCAGCGACGGGCACGCGCAGCCTGTATCGCAACGGGGTGTTGCTGGCCCGGGAAACCGGCAACGGGCAATATAATTTGGCGGCAAATCAACATCTCTGCATTGGCTGTGAAGAAAAGGCCGATGGTTCCATCCTGTACACCGCCACGAAGATGTATGATGTGCGCTTCTATAATTACGACATGACTGCCAGTGAGGTGGTGGCAATGATTCCTGACCCGGTGATTGCGGCGCAGCCGCCCTCCATCAATGGCTATGTTGGGGGAACGGTTCAGCTCAGGGCCACGGCCATGACCCTGGCCACGCCCGTTACGAATCACTGGCAGTTCAATGGCGTCAATTTAACGGACGGCGCCTGGGGAGGTGCGGTCGTTTCCGGGGCGACTTCGAGTGTGCTCACGATCAGCAGTCTGACCACGGAGGTGCAGGGTCAATATCGCCTGGTGGTGTCGAATCCGGCGGGCATGACGATCAGCAGCAATGCGACCCTCACCGTGCTGTTCACGGTGGCTCCCCCGAAAGCGAATCTGGTGGGTGAATGGATAGCGGGGGCAACGAACTTGACAGACACTTCCGATTATACACCGGGTGGCGCGCATAATGGTTATGGCGCGCTAACTTCCGGCGCTCCCTCGGCCAACTATTGGTTCACGAACAGTGTGCCACCCGGGGCCGCCGGCCGGTCGCTCACTTTCCAAGGTAACACGGCTTTAGTCATCAGCAACTCGTCCACTTTGGACGGGGAGGGTTACAGGAACACGTTCGATGACCACATCAATACCAATGGCATGACCATCACGTGCTGGGCGAAGGGACTGCCTGGCGGTTGGAATCCGTGGGTGTCCAAGTATGGTGAAAACGGTGCGGGCTGGCAGCTCCGGGTCAACGGCAGTGGCAACACGCCGTGTTGGACCATTCGGGGCACGGGAGGCAATGAAGACATGGCTTCGACCCTTGGGAGCGTCGACGGTAACTGGCACTTCCATGCCGGAACTTACAGTCCGGTGACGGGTGTCCGCAGCCTGTATGTTGACGGGAGGCTGGTCGCCACGCAGACCGGCCAGGGGCCGGCAAGCGGGTCGGACGCGTCCCACTTAATGATTGGCGGCCGGGACAACGGTGGCAACAGCTTTAACAACTATTTTTCGGGGCAAATCTACGGCGTGCGCATTTACAATACCGCCCTCAGCGAGGCCCAGGTTAACTACTTGACCCAGATGCCGTCAGCAGCGTCGTCGGTGCCGACGTTTAGCGGCCTGCCAGTCCTCCGCGGCAATCGTCTCATTTTGACGTGGTCCGGAGGCACGTTGCTCGCAGCAACGAATGTGATGGGACCGTATCTGCCGATGGCGGGGGCGACCTCGCCTTATACGAACGACATCACGACGGCGGCGCAGATGTTTTACAAATTGAGCAATCCGTAAGACGGAAGGCGGAAGGCACGTATGAGGGCGCGGGGCGATGGCGGAGCATCGCCCCCCGCATCCGGCCGTTGGCCACGATGCCGGAGGCTCGACCCAGTATTGGGGTGAAGCGAAGGCCTTTTGGTCTTGGTGCTACAAATATATCACGCCGACTGGTCCGGGACGGGGTGCTGGCGCACGGCCACCTTGGCGCATTCCGGCGGGGTTGCGTACCGACGGGACGGGGAGGTGTTTTCTTGATGGCATTGGCTACCGACATTTTGCCCCTACGGGGCACCCGGAGGGAACCAAGGGAGGCGCTGGGATTTATAGTAAACGGAGGCGTACGGCACGGCGATGAATCGCCGGGCTATTTTCGGGTGTCCCGATGGGACAAAAACAGGGCGGCAGGCAGGGGCGCGTTTGGCCGGATTCCAAATTGGAGATTTCAAATTTCAAAGAAGGGTTGTTTAAAGGCGCGGATAGGGTGATAGGAACGCGGGTTGATGGATGGGTGGGGCAAAGGCGCGAAGCGACAGCGGGGCATGGGCATGGATTGGTGGATGGATGGTGAGACGCCGCTTGAGGACAGGTGGCCTACACACGGTGGGCGATGGCGGAGCGTGGCCCCCTCATTCGGCCGTTGACCACGAGCTGGAGGCCCGACTCAATATCGGGGAGAAGGGAAGGTTTTTTGGTTTTGGTGTTACAAACAGGTCGCGCCCAGAGCTGTGACGGAGTGCGGGCGCACGGCCACCATGGCGCGATCCGGCGGGGTTGCGTCCCGACGGGACGGGGAAGTATTTTCTTAATCGCATTGGCTACCGACATTTTGCCCCTATGGGGCATCGCATGCTGAAAGAATGGACGAAGGGGCGAAATCTGTGGGGATGAGGCGACGGCGGGCGCAGCGCAGCCAGCCGGGGAAGGGCACGCTGCCCCGGGATTGTGTCAATAGTTAGGTCTGACCCCATCGTGTCGCGGAGAGGGCGCTACTTGATGCCGCCGTTTAAGGAGCGGACGTAGTTGACTTCGTTGGTCCAGTAGGAGGGCAGGGTGTCATAGGGGTTGCTCAAGGTGTCGTCGGTGATGTAGATCCAGCCGGCATTGCGGCTCAAGGCGGTGGCGACATCGTTGGACATGGTGGTGGCGGACGTCACGGCGTAGGGAACATGCACAAACTTCCGGGCGGGATAGTTCGACACCCAGGCGGCGGGGGTGAAATTGCCGTAGTTGGTGCCGTTATCCTCAAAAATCAGGAAGTTGTCGGCGGTGGGCTCGGTGACATAGCTTTCCTGGGTGTTGGAGCCGGGATTGCCGGTGACGATGTAATTGGTGTTTTGCGATTTGATGTAGTCGTACAGCGAGGCGTAGTAAGCAATGTTGGTGACATTCTGGTCGTTTGCCATCTCGTCGATGAAAAAGCCATCGATGTTATAGAACGAAATATAAGTGGCAACCTCGGCCTCGACGGTGGACAGGGAGCGGGCGCCGTAGGTGGTGTGGACATAACCAATCACCTGGCCACCGGCCTGGTGCAGACTGGCGAGTGCTTGAACGTAGGCGCTGCTTTGTGACGTACCGGGGCCGCTGTTGGGGTTCATGATGGCAATCAGGGGCACGCGGGTGGCGGCGAAATTCAGGGCGTTCCAGTATCCGCCGGTGGAGGGGGAAAAATAGGCGGGCACCATGAGGCCGAGCGGGGCGCTGAAATTATAATGCAGCACGCCGTAGTTGGCCCAGGCGGGGAGGGAATCGGCGGTGCCGGTGTCGGTGCCGAGTTGGACGCCGATGGTGGGGTTGTTCAGCAGCGGCACGCCGGCGAACGCGCCGGCGACGCCGGTGACT
>Ga0302321_100003979_pt1 | contig 12720 bp, 10 predicted proteins | sample Fen_T0_1_FD_202505 | JGI IMG/M metagenome (GOLD analysis project Ga0302321, IMG submission 202505) | Peat permafrost microbial communities from Stordalen Mire near Abisko, Sweden - Fen_T0_1 | ecosystem: Environmental > Terrestrial > Soil > Wetlands > Permafrost | place: Sweden: Abisko...
AATTTCCTGGGCGTCATCTACCGCGAGATCAAGCAGGCGCTGGCCGACATGGAGCGGCTGTTCGCGCTGATCGAGGAGAACGCCGAGATCCGCGACAAGCCGGGTGCCAAGCCGCTGGCCGTCCGTGGCGCCGAGGTCCGCTTCGAGAACGTGTACTTCGGCTACGAGGCCAACCGCCAGATCCTGTTCGACGTGTCGTTCACCATTCCGGCGGGCCGGACGGTGGCGGTCGTCGGACCCTCCGGCGCGGGCAAGTCCACGCTCGCGCGGCTGCTGTACCGCTTCTACGACATCGGCGGCGGGCGCATCACCATCGACGGGCAGGACATCCGCGATGTGCAGCAGACCAGCCTGCGGGGGGCCATCGGGATCGTGCCGCAGGACACCGTGCTGTTCAACGACTCGATCGAATACAACATCGCCTACGGCAAGCCGGGCGCCACGCGCGACGAGATCGTGGCGGCCGCGCGGCTTGCCCAGATCCACGACTTCGTGTCCGGACTGCCCGAAGGCTACGCAACGCCGGTGGGCGAGCGCGGGTTAAAGTTGTCGGGCGGGGAAAAGCAGCGCGTGGCCATTGCCCGCGCCATACTGAAGGCGCCGCACGTGCTGATCTTCGACGAGGCGACGAGCGCGCTCGACTCCAAGTCGGAGAAGGCGATCCAGGCCGAACTCCACGCGATCGCGCAGAACCACACGACGCTGACGATCGCACACCGGCTTTCCACCGTCGTCGACGCCGACGAGATCCTGGTCATCGAGAAGGGTCGCGTCGTCGAGCGCGGGTCGCACGTGAACCTGCTCGCCGCCAATGGGGTCTACTCGCGGATGTGGCGGCTGCAGCAGGACGAGGAGCGGCGCACCCCGGCCGGAATGCCGGCGTGACGTCAGCCGGGAGCGGCCCCAAACCGTTGTAGCGCTTCCCGGACGGTGCCCCGGCGGCACCCGCCGGGCGGGCACGGGGCTTGCTGCGCAATCCGCAACGTGCGGTCGTTAACTTAAGTCCTTGATGCGCTTGGGGGATTGACGGGTGTTCCCCCGCCGTGCGATAAGGCAACTGGACTTTTGAGGCTGGACCTGATGATTCGATCCTTAATCGTTGTTTTTGCTTGCGTCCTCGGACCGCTGACCGCGGTAGCTTCGGCTGCCGAACCCGTCCTCGATCCGGGCAAGCTCAAGCTGGCGTCCGCCAACGTCGTGGTCATCGACGCGCAGGACGGCCGCCGCATGTACAGCAAGGCGGCCGACACCGTGACGCCGATCGCGTCGCTGTCCAAGCTGATGACCGCCATGGTCGTCCTCGATGCCAACCCGTCGCTCGACGACCCGGTGGCCGTGGACATGGACGATTTCGACTACATCAAGGGCAGCCGTTCGCGCCTGCGCATGGGGACGACGCTGTCGCGCGGCGAAATGCTGCGTCTGGCGCTCATGTCCTCGGAGAACCGCGCCGCCTCGTCGCTGGCGCGCCACTATCCCGGCGGCAACGTGGCCTTCGTGGCGGCAATGAACGCGAAGGCCGCAGCGTTGGGCATGACGAACACCCGGTTCGAGGATCCGACGGGGCTGTCCCCGCACAACGTGTCGACGGCCAACGACCTGGCGTTGATGGTCGGCGCGGCCGCGCAGTATCCGCTGATCCGCGACTACACGACCACGCCGGCGCATTTCGTCGAAGTGCAGCCTTCGGGCCAGGTGCTCGGGTTCAACAATTCCAACGCGCTGGTCAAGAATGTCGCGTGGGACATCCAGCTGCAGAAGACCGGCTACATCCGCGAAGCGGGACGCTGCGTGGTCATGCTGGCGACGATCGCCAGCCGGCCGATCGTCATCGTCCTGCTCGATTCGCTGGGCAAGTACACCCGGCTGGGCGATGCGCAGCGCGTCAAGCACTGGCTCGAGACCGGCGAGTCGATGCCGGCGCCGACCGCGAAGACGGCGGCGGCCAAGCCGAAGGCCAAGCAGGTCAAGGGCACGTTCGCGCCGAAGCTTGCCAGCAACAGCAAGGCGCGCGGGTCCTGATCCCGTAACGCCAGGCGCGCGTCAGCCGGCTTTGCGCCGGTTAGCTGGCCGCGAAGGTTCCGGGGACCTCAAACCCGAATCCCGCATTTCCCGGGCGTGCGCGCGTGTCTTTGCGGTAATCGTTGCGCCGCCCAGCATCCTTGCCAGTTCCTCGACGCGCTCGGCCGCGGACAACTGCGCCAGTTCACTCCGCACGCCGTCGCCGGCGCCGGTCTTCGTGACGCGAAAGTGGGCGTCCGCGCACGCCGCCACCTGCGGCAGATGCGTGACGCACAGCACCTGCCGGTCGGAGCCGAGTTTTTGCAGCAACTCTCCGACCGTCGCGGCGACGGCGCCACCGATGCCGCTGTCCACTTCATCGAATACGAGCGTGGGAACCTGGCCGACCTCGCTGGCGACCACCTGGATGGCGAGCGCGATGCGAGAAAGCTCGCCGCCGGACGCGACGCGCGAAAGCGGCGCCAGCGGCTGCTTGGGGTGCGTCGCGACGCGGAACTCGACGTCGTCCAGGCCATAGCTCGCCGGCGACGGCAGCGGGTCCAGCGCGATTTCGAGCCGGCCGCCGGCCATGCTCAATGACTGCATCGCGGCCGTGACGCGATGCGCGAGTTCGGTCGCGGCGAAACGGCGCTTGCTGGACAGCTGTTCGGCCAGGACGCGATAGACAGCACCGGCCTCGGCCGCGCGGCGCGCGAGCAACTCGGCGTCGGCGGATTCGGCAAGCGCATTGAGGCGCGCCTCGGTCTCGGCCAGCAGGGCCGGCAACGCCTCGGGCCGCACGCGGTGCCGGCGTGCGAGGTCGTGGATGGCGGTCAGCCGCATCTCGACACGCTGCAATTCCTTGGGATCGAGATCGAGCCGGCGCAGATAGTCGCGCAGCGCGCGCGCCGCTTCCTCGAGCTCGACGGCGGCGGGTTCGAGCAGCGCGACGATTTCCGCCAGCGCCGGATCGTGGGCCGCCGCGGCCTTGAGGCGCTGCGTCAGCTGCGCCAACTGAACCGTGAGCGCGGCGTCGCCTTCGGACAGCGTCTCACCGCCCTGCGTCGCCGCGTCGATCAGGTCGGCCGCATTGGCCAGCCGCGACTGCGCCGCGGACAGCTCTGCCCATTCGGATTCGGTGATGGCGAGCGCCACGAGTTCGCGCCGCCGCGTGTCGAGGAACTCGCGTTCGGTGGACGTTGCCTGCGCCGCCTGCGCGGCCGCCGCGCAACTGTCGACGGCGGTGCGCCACGCGCGAAAGCTTTCGGCCGCTTCGCGCGCGAGCGCGGTGAAGCCGCCGAAGGCGTCGACGAGATTGCGCTGGGCAACAGGCTGCGCCAGCGATTGGTGCGCGTGCTGGCCGTGCAGGTCGACCAGGCGCTCGCCCAGGTCCTTCAGGTGGGCCAGCGTTGCCGGACGGCCGTTGATCCAGGCGCGGCTCTTGCCCTGCGCGTCGAGCGTTCGGCGCAGCAGAACGTCGTCACCGTCGCCGGCGAGATCCTGTTCGGCAAGCCAGGCGCGCACACCCGGCACGTCCGTCGCGTCGAATGCCGCCGCGAGTTCGGCGCGGTCGGCCCCCGGCCGCAGCTGGCGCAGCTCGAAGCGATCCCCCAGCAGCAGCGACAGCGCGTCCAGCAGGATGGACTTGCCGGCACCCGTCTCACCGGTCAGCACGGTCAGGCCGCGCTCGAACTCGACGTCGAGCGCGTCGACGACGACGAAATTGCGGATCGACAGGAGCCTTAACATCAGTGCGCGTCGTCCGGGCCCCCGTGTGGCCCGGCGCTGTCGTGGCCGTGACGGCTCAGGCGTTCCGGCGTTTCGCTCCAGTGCAGCTTCTCGCGCAGCATGGCGAAATAGTCGTGGCCTTCGGGGTGGAGGAAGCGCGCGGCGTACGGTGCGCGGCATACGTCGACGCGGTCGCCCTCGGCCAGCGTGAAATGCCCCTGGCCGTCGCAATGGAAGCCGGCGTCGCGCGCGGTCAGCACGGTGATGGATATGTGCGCGGCGTCGGAAATGGCGATCGGGCGATGCGTCAGCGCGTGCGGCGCCACGGGCACGAGCAGGAACGACGCGAGCTGCGGGTCGAGGATCGGCCCGCCCGCGGAAAGCGCGTAGGCGGTCGAGCCGGTGGGCGTGGCGACGATGATGCCGTCGGCGCGCATCGAATAGACGAAGCGGCCGTCGATCTCGATGGCGCAATCGATCATGCTGCCGAGCGAGCCGCGGTTGACGACGACTTCGTTGAGCGCGAATGCCTCGTCGCGGCCGCCGCCGGAACGCACGACCACGGCGGCCAGCAGCGTGCGCCGTTCCTCCAGGTAGCGGCCGGCCAGCATGGCGTCGAGCGTCGACTCCATACGGGTCAGCGGAATGTCGGTCAGGAACCCCAGGCGCCCCTGGTTGATGCCGATCAGCGGCACGTCGAAGGGTGCCAGCTGGCGCGCGATCGACAGCATCGTCCCGTCCCCACCCAGCACGATAGCCAGGTCGACGGCGCGGCCCAGGTTTTCCGGCGCCGCGATCGGATAATCGGGCAGCGGCGCGTAGTGCGCGGTTTCCGCCTCGAGGACGACCGCATGGCCCTTGGCGGTCAGGTAGCTCGCGAGGCGGGACAGCGGCGGCGCCAGGCCCGGACTCGCATAGCGGCCGACGATGGCAACGCGGGGAAAGACGGGCACGGGGACAGCGACGGACATGGTCACGATTAAACCACAGCCCGCGGCAAGGCAACCCCATCCGAAAGTGCATGGAGTGCGAAACTGCAAGCGCCAAACGGCGATCGTCCCGCCCCGAACCGACATAGCGCGGTAAAATCGCCCCATGCTGGAAGCGCGCGCGCAGCACCTCCTCAAGACGCTGATCGAACGCTACATCGGCGACGGGCAGCCGGTCGGTTCGCGCGCGCTGTCGCGCCACTCCGGGCTGGAGCTGTCGCCGGCCACCATCCGCAACGTGATGGCGGACCTGGAGGAAATGGGGTTCATCAGCAGCCCGCACACGTCCGCCGGCCGCATTCCCACGCCCAAGGGCTACCGCTTCTTCGTCGACAGCCTGATGGTCACCAAGCCGCTCGACCAGCAGGAGATCCACCGGCTCGAAGGCGAACTCGTCGCGGACCGCCCGCAGCAGCTGGTCAGCGCGGCCGCGGGACTCCTGTCGCAGCTGACGCAGTTCGCGGGCGTGGTGATGACGCCCAAGCGGCGCGAGGCGGCATTCCGCCACCTGGAATTCCTGCGGCTGTCCGAGCGGCGCGTGCTGCTGATCCTCGTCACGGCCGAGGGCGACGTGCAGAACCGCATCCTGCACACCGATCGGGCGTACTCGCAGTCGCAGCTGGTCGAGGCGACCCATTTCTTCAACCACAACTTCGCCGGGCATCCGCTGTCGACGATACGCGCCCGGATCACCGACGAATTGCGCGCGCTGCGCCAGGACATCGCCGGCCTTATGACCGCCGCAGTGGACGCCGGCGAGGGCGCGTACGCGGAAGGCGAGTCGCTGGTTGTCACCGGCGAGCGCAACCTGATGCACGCGGACGGGCTGGCATCCGACATGGAGCGCCTGCGCCGGCTCTTCGACATGTTCGACCAGAAGACGTCGATCCTGCATCTGCTCGACGTGTCGCAGCGCGCGCAGGGCGTGCAGATCTACATAGGTGGCGAATCGGGGCTGGCGCCGCTCGACGAATACAGCGTTGTCACGGCGCCGTACGAAGCCAACGGCCAGGTCATCGGCACGCTGGGCGTGATCGGCCCGACCCGGATGGCCTACGAGCGGGTGATCCCGATCGTCGACATCACGGCGAAGCTGCTTTCCAACGCGATGTCGGCGCAGCTGAATGAAGAATGAGTGAAGTATGAGTGAAGTATGAGCGATGAGTGAGCCGCACCCCAACGCCGCGATGCTCAAGCGGTTGTATGCCGCATTCGCGCGCAGGGACGGCGCGGCGATGGCGGCCTGCTATGCGCCCGATGCCCGCTTCACCGACCCGGTGTTCGACGTGGCCGGCAGCGAGGTCGGCGCCATGTGGTCGATGCTGTGCGAGCGCGCCACCGACCTGCGCGTGGAATGGCGCGACATCCGCGCCGACGACAGCTCAGGGCAAGCGCACTGGGAACCCCGCTACACGTTCACCGCTACCGGTCGCCCGGTGCACAACGTCATCGACGCCGCATTCACGTTCGACGCCGGACGCATCGTCCGCCACGTCGACACGTTCGACCTGTGGCGATGGAGCCGCATGGCGCTGGGCGCGAAGGGCCTGCTGCTCGGCTGGTCGCCGCTTGTGCGCAATGCGGTACGGCAGCAGGCGCGGCGCGGCCTCGATGCGTGGATCAGCCGCCATCCGCTTGGGCCTTCCGCGCAATGAACATCGTCTTCAAGGCATCGCATGTCCCACGCACCTGAACCGCCGTTCTCGCACGACAGGCCGCCGCGCGTCGGCGTCCTGCTCGTCAACCTCGGCACGCCCGACCACGCCACGCCGTCGGCAGTACGGCGCTACCTCGCGCAGTTCCTGAGCGATCCGCGCGTCATCGAGATTCCGCCGTGGCTGTGGAAGCCGATCCTGTACGGCGTGATCCTGCTGGTGCGGCCCGCTGCCTCTGCGCGGAAATATTCGGCGATCTGGACCAAGGACGGATCGCCGCTGCTGGTGCACAGCATCAAGCAGCGGTCGCTGCTGCTGGGCTACCTGGGGCAGCGCCTCAAGGCCGCCGGCTATCCGGCCGACCTGTGTCCGGTCGAGATCGGGATGCGCTACGGCAATCCGAGTGTGGGCGACGCGATCGACCGCCTGCGCGCCGCCCATTGCGAACGCATCCTCGTCGTGCCGCTGTATCCGCAGTACGCGGCCAGCACGACCGCTTCGGCTTTCGACGCGGTCGCCGAGCATTTGCTCCACATGCGCCGGGTCCCGGGCCTGCGCTTCATCGATACGTTCCATGCCGATCCGGGCTACATCAAGGCGCTAGCGCAGAACGTCAACGACTACTGGGTGAAGCACGGCCGCCCGGACCGGCTCGTCATGTCGTTCCACGGCCTGCCGCGTCGGACGCTCGATCGCGGCGACCCCTATCATTGCCTGTGCCAGATGACCGGCCGCCTGCTCGCGCAGGAACTGGGGCTCGCGCCGGAACAATGGTCGCTGGCGTTCCAGTCGCGCTTCGGCAAGGCGCCGTGGCTGACGCCCTACACGGCCCAGACGCTGGCGACGCTGGGCCGCGACGGGGTCCGGCGCGTCGACGTGTTCTGTCCCGGGTTCGTCGCCGACTGCCTCGAAACGCTGGAGGAGATCGGCATGGAGGCGCGGGTGACCTTCATGGAAGCCGGCGGCAAGGAATTCAACGTGATCCCGTGTCTCAACGAGCATCCGGCGTGGATTGCTGCGCTGGCCAACATCGTGTTTCGGGAGCTCGACGGTTGGCTGGCCGAGCCGCCCGGCTTAGCGGCGCGCGAGGCCACGCAGCTGCGCGCGAAGGCGTTGGGCGCCAAAGCCTGAGGCAAGCACGGCGGGTGCCCGCGAAGGCGTGCCGCCAACCCATTGGTTTTGAACAACAAATTTCCTGCCGTGCGGGGAGGGCTTGAATCGCGCCGAATGACCCCAACGTGCGTGCGGATAGCAAAATCGATTCCAGGAAGAGCCGCATGAAACGACATCAGGACGAAACGACGACGGGCGCGCCGGTCGCCACCGAGGACGCTCACGCTGGCCCGGAGGCCGAGGCCGGCGCGGTGGAACCGGGCGGCGCGGACGACCTCGCCGCGCAGCTCATCAAGGCGGAAGCGGAAGTCGCGGAGCTCAAGGACGCCTTCCTGCGCGCCAAGGCGGAAACGGAGAACGTCCGCAAGCAGGCGGAAGTGAACGTCGCCAAGGCGCACAAGTATGCGGTCGAGCGCTTTGCGCTGGACATGCTGCCGGTCAAGGATGCGCTCGAGCAGACGCTCGCCGCCGGCGACGTTCCGCTGGAAGCCCTCAAGTCCGGCGCGGCGCTGACGCTGAAGGCGCTTCAGGCTTCCTTCGACCGCGCCCAGGTCGTCGAACTCAATCCCGTTGGCGAGAATTACGACGCGCACAGGCACCAGGCGATGCAGATGGTCGACTCCGCGCAGCCGCCCAACACCGTCGTGGACGTCTTCCAGAAGGGCTACCTCATCAACGACCGCGTGCTGCGGCCCGCGCTGGTGACCGTGGCCAAGGGCAGGACCGAGAACACATAACCGTTCCGCGCTTGGGCACCGATCCGGGTTGATCCGGCGCGGAAAATCCCCATCTGACGGACAGGTTGCTTTTTACTGCACACATTCATTCGCATACGAATCACGGAGGTTAGGACATCATGGGCAAGATCATCGGCATCGACTTGGGCACCACCAACTCCTGCGTCTCCATCATGGAAGGCGGCACGCCCAAGGTCATCGAAAATTCCGAAGGCGCGCGCACCACGCCCTCGGTCGTCGCCTATCAGGAAGACGGCGAAATCCTGGTCGGCGCGTCGGCCAAGCGGCAGGCGGTCACCAATCCCAAGAACACGCTGTACGCGATCAAGCGGCTGATCGGCCGCAAGTTCGAGGAAAAGGAAGTGCAGAAGGACATCAACCTGATGCCCTACAAGATCATCAAGGCGGACAACGGCGACGCCTGGGTCGAGGTGCGCGGCAAGAAGATCGCGCCGCAGCAGGTCTCGGCCGAAATCCTGCGCAAGATGAAGAAGACGGCCGAGGACTATCTCGGCGAGGAAGTCACCGAAGCCGTCATCACGGTCCCGGCGTACTTCAACGACTCGCAGCGGCAGGCGACCAAGGACGCCGGCAAGATCGCGGGCCTCGAGGTCAAGCGGATCATCAACGAGCCCACGGCGGCTGCGTTGGCGTTCGGCATGGACAAGAAGGAAGGCGATCGCAAGATCGCGGTGTATGACCTGGGTGGCGGCACGTTCGACATCTCGATCATCGAAATCGCCAACGTCGACGGCGAGCACCAGTTCGAGGTGCTGTCGACCAACGGCGACACGTTCCTGGGCGGCGAGGACTTCGACCAGCGCCTGATCGACTACGTGGTCACCGAGTACAAGAAGGAATCCGGCGTCGACTTGAAGAACGACGTGCTGGCGCTGCAGCGGCTCAAGGACTCGGCCGAGAAGGCCAAGATCGAGCTGTCGTCGTCGCAGCAGACCGAGATCAACCTGCCGTACATCACCGCCGACCAGTCCGGGCCGAAGCACCTGGCGATGAAGATCACGCGCGCCAAGTTCGAGGCGCTGGTGGAGGAACTGATCGAGCGCACCATCGGACCGTGCAGCGTCGCCATCAAGGACGCCGGCGTCAAGCTGTCCGACATTTCCGACGTGATCCTGGTCGGCGGCCAGACGCGCATGCCGAAGGTGCAGGACAAGGTCAAGGAATTCTTCGGCAAGGAACCGCGCAAGGACGTGAATCCGGACGAGGCGGTTGCCGTCGGCGCGGCCATCCAGGGCGGCGTGCTGAAGGGCGACGTGAAGGACGTGCTGCTGCTCGACGTTACGCCGCTGTCGCTCGGCATCGAGACGCTTGGCAGCGTCATGACCAAGCTCATCAAGAAGAACACGACGATCCCGACCAAGGCGCAACAGGTGTTCTCCACGGCCGACGACAACCAGGGCGCGGTGACCATTCACGTGCTGCAGGGCGAGCGCGACGTGGCCGGCGGCAACAAGAGCCTGGGCCAGTTCAACCTCGAGGGCATTCCGCCCAGCCCTCGCGGCACGCCGCAGATCGAGGTCACTTTCGACATCGACGCCAACGGCATCCTGCACGTGTCGGCCAAGGACAAGGCGACGGGCAAGGAAAACAAGATCACGATCAAGGCCAACTCCGGGCTGTCCGAATCCGAAATCGAGAAGATGGTGAAGGACGCCGAGGCGCACGCCGAGGACGACCGCAAGATGGTCGAGACGGTGCAGGCGCGCAACAGCCTCGACGCGCTGGTGCACAGCGTGAAGAAGTCGGTGACCGAATACGGCGACAAGGTCGAGGCCGACGACAAGACGAAGATCGAGGCCGCCCTGAAGGACGCCGAGGAACTGCTGAAGCAGAACGACGCGACGAAGGAACAGCTTGAAGCCAAGGCCGAAGAATTGGCGAAGACGTCGCAGAAGCTGGGCGAGGTGATGTACGCGCAGGCCCAGGCGGCGGCGGGTGCGGCCTCTGGTGGGTCCCCCGGCGGCGCGGGCGCGGGAGCGGCCGGCGCAGGCGGCGGTCATCAAGGCGACGAGAAGGTCGTCGATGCCGAGTTCACGGAGGTCAAGGAAAGCAAGTAACTGATATTTCGTCGCGCCAAGCGACTGCGAAAACGCTGCGGTAGCGCGCGACGTAATATCTGGCCGGATTGGAGCGGTCGCCTTGTGGCGGCCCTCAATCCGGCCTTTGCTGTTGTAGCATCGGCAACGTTTCATAACGACTGGGCCCACACTGGCCAAACGTCGAACCAAGGGGCAGCTTAAGAATCATGGCGAAGCGGGACTACTACACGACACTGGGCGTAAGCCGCGACGCGAGCGAAGAGGACATCAAGAAGTCCTATCGCAAGATGGCGATGAAGCACCATCCGGACCGCAATCCGGACGACAAAGGCTCCGAGGAGAAATTCAAGGAAGCCAAGGAAGCCTATGAGGTCCTGACCGACGGCAAGAAGCGCGCGGCCTACGACCAGTACGGGCATGCCGGCGTCGATCCGTCGGCCGGGATGGGCGGGCGTCCGGGTGGGCCGGAAGGGTTCGGTGGCTTCGCCGACGCGTTCGGCGACATCTTCGGCGAGATCTTCGGTCAGCAGGGGCGCGGCGGCGGCAGCGGCGTGTATCGCGGCGCGGACCTGCGCTACAACCTCGAACTGTCGCTGGAGGACGCCGCGCGCGGCACCGAAGTAAAGATCCGCATCCCCGCGATGGAAGGGTGCGAGACCTGCCACGGCACGGGCGCCAAACCGGGCACGCAACCCAAGACCTGCGGTTCGTGCGGCGGCCGCGGCGAGGTGCGCGTTTCGCAAGGCTTCTTCTCGATCCAGCAGACGTGCCCGACCTGCCGCGGCACCGGCAAGGTGATTCCCGAGCCCTGCGCCACGTGCCACGGCGCGGGCCGCGTGAAGAAGCACAAGACGCTGTCGGTGAAGATTCCCGCGGGCGTCGACACGGACGATCGCATCCGGCTCACCGGCGAAGGCGAAGCCGGGCTCAACGGCGGGCCTGCAGGTGACCTCTACGTCGTCGTCAACCTGAAGCCGCACCAGGTGTTCCAGCGCGACGGCGCGGACCTGCACTGCGAGATGCCGATCAGCTTCGCCACGGCGGCGCTGGGCGGCGAGCTGGAAATCCCGACGCTCGACGGCCACGCCACGATCAAGGTTCCGGCGGAGACGCAGTCGGGCCAGACGTTCCGCCTGCGCAACAAGGGCATCCGCCCGGTGCGCGGCTCGGTGCAGGGCGATCTGTACTGCCACGTCGCTATCGAGACGCCGGTCAAGCTCACGCATCGGCAGAAGGAACTGCTGCGCGAATTCGAGAAGATCAACGAGGAAGACCCTGGCAAGCACAATCCGCGCGCCAAGGGCTGGTTCGACAAGGTGCGCGATTTTTTTGGGCAATGAGCTGTGGGCAATGAGCGTCGGCCGATCGATGGCCATCAAGTGCCCTGCTCGGAATCAGACCTGACGGACGCTCTCCGCTCGGATTGAACCGTCAGCGACGCGGAAAGCGGTCACCTCTTTGTGAGTCGTGGATGTGCGCTATCGACCCTCAGCGGTCCTTCGACCTTACAAGAAGCGGCGGTTCGATTGTGGTGAAGCGGCCACCCAACCAGAGCTGAGCTGCGACGCCGACATGATCTCCGGAATTGATAGCGTCAAAAATTAAATCGTTGCACGGCACTCTAATTCAGTCGATGAAGACTAATTTTCGTCAGATTTAGTGACTAACATGCCCAGCAAGATCGTAAGGGCCGCCCACCACAGCGATCCAAACAAGCCGTACACGAGGAATTGTGGTTGTCCTTGGAGAAAGAGGAGAAAGAGAATAGAAATCGGAAAATCAATGACAAACATGGGAAACCATCCCCAGGATTGTCCCGGAGAACCGGCTAACGACGATTCCATCGCTATGCACAACAACAAATGAATACCGGCGACTACTGCTGCTGCCAACGCGATCTTATGCGTTCTGTGAATCATCAAACGCATTCCATGCCCCGATTCGAAATACGCAGCGACCGTTGGGGCCAGACAACTGCGTTATAACCTTTAAAATCATGGTGCGTATCTTCAGAACGTTGGTGGCGTGGGTCGTTCATCAAATGGTGGTTTGACCTTTGGACGGTTGGAACAATCGGCACACGATGGATCATCTGGTCCGGTATCTGGGGAATTGTTGTACGCCATCCACCACCAGAGCGGACTATCAAACCAAGATCCTGAATGCATCGCGTCGTCAGCGAGGCTTCGGTCACATGCGGTCATGCAACTCCCTCTAGAACTCGACGAGCAAGGAAAGGAATTTCTACAATTGAAGTAACAAATGTCATGCCGCTTGCATCCTTCGTCTAGATCATCAATTGGATCTCGATAGCCCGGACCCGGGACATAAGGTCCCTTGCGGCCCCCCGTCCAATCTGGCCCGCACCAGAATCCGAAATACGGCCACAGGCCCTTTCGATCCGAGCGTCGAACCGGGCTACCTGCGGCATAGGCAA
>Ga0302321_100003981_pt1 | contig 12719 bp, 4 predicted proteins | sample Fen_T0_1_FD_202505 | JGI IMG/M metagenome (GOLD analysis project Ga0302321, IMG submission 202505) | Peat permafrost microbial communities from Stordalen Mire near Abisko, Sweden - Fen_T0_1 | ecosystem: Environmental > Terrestrial > Soil > Wetlands > Permafrost | place: Sweden: Abisko...
TTGCAGTTTGCCCACTATATTCCTGGTAGTAAGTTCAAACTCCTGGCCTATATTCCTTACCGAACCGATATTGGTAAAATAAGATCCAAAGCCGGTAGCTTCCGGAACCTGAACATTTAACAACAGTTCAGTATTTAATTTGTTATAAAAGTCAAACGACCCTGTAATGCGGTTTTTTAAAATTCCAAAGTCAAGCCCCACATCATAAGTTTTTGATTTCTCCCATTTCAGGTTAGGGTTAGCTAACACGTTAGGTGCCTGGCCAATACCAGCTGCCGGTGTTGATCCAAAAACGTAACCAAAAGATCCGATGGTAGGTATAGGGCCGTAATCGGGCAAATTGTAGTTACCGTTGATGCCATAGCTACCCCTTATTTTTAATTGACTGATAACAGGCAAATTTTGCATAAACGCTTCCTTGTTAAGTAACCATGCAACAGATGCTGCGGGGAATGTACCAAACTGGTTATTGATACCAAACCTTGATGACCCGTCTCTGCGCAGGCTGGCCGTTAAAAAGTACTTTTCTTTGAAGCCATATTGCAGGCGGCTGAAATAAGAGATCAGCACACTTTGAGTTGAAGTGGTATTGCCTGTAACACCCACTGCCGCATTTAAAGTTGGTATAACAGCACTGTTAAATCCTCCATTCGAATTGATAGTGGCCCTGTCTAAACGTTCCCAATCGTAAGAGTAACCAGCTAACACGTTAAGTGTGCTGTGATACTTATCAAAGGTCCGGGTATAATTCAGTGTATTCTCGTTTACAAAAGTTTGCCTTTTATAACTATTATAAGTACCCGATGTATTTGCAGTAAGTACATTTGTTCCGGTAAAGGTTCTTTGCGCCTGGGTACCTGCGGTAAGGTAAGATACATAAGTGGTAGCAATGTTATCGGTATTATCAAGGTTAATCGAACTTCTGAAAGTAAGCCCTTTAATAATTTGAAATTCGCCAAATGCGGTACCCAAAGTACGATAGCGTTTGTTAGTACCCTTATTATAGGTTAATTTACCCATGGGCGAGTTGGTAGTGCTGCTATAAGTGTAAGATGCATTTTTACCGGTATTGGGAAATACTCCCATGCTATCTTCCTGCACCGGTGATAAACTTAAGGCCTGGTGAAAAATGGCATCTTTACCATCCACACCAGGGTCTTGCGTAATGGAATATGTAGGGGCTATATTGATGCCGAACTTCAACCTTTTAGAAGCATTGATCTCCACATTTGCCCTCAATGAATAAGTTTTGTAGCCAACAAACTTAACTATACCATCCTGTTTGGCATAGTTGCCCGAAATAAAATACCGCACCGCATCCGAACCGCCACTTGCCGAAACCTCGTAGTTATTCATGGGGCCTTTTTGTTCAATCGCATCCTGCCAGTCAATAAATGATAAACCCGGATGCCCTGGCTGTGTCCAACGGGGATCTGGTATATAGTTGGGATCAGAAACTCCGCCGGGAAGACGAGCTAACCTGGTAGCCTGGTCATCAGTAGCCAGTGCGCCTACCGATCCGTATTTTGCCACATAGGTGGCATTGATATATTCAATGGCATGGTTGATCCACTCCTGCCCATCCATCATTTTTAATTTTTTAGCCGCCTGGTTATACCCCGTGTAAGCGTTTACGTTAACTTTAGGCTTGCCTGCCTGGCCGTGCTTTGTAGTGATCAATACCACACCGTTTGACGCTCTCGATCCATAAATGGCTGCCGCAGCGGCATCTTTTAATACTTCAATACTTTCAATATCATTAGGATTGATATTATCTAAAGGATTACCGGTGGTAAAAGTACCATTACCGGTATTACTGGAATTTAAAGCGAGCGGAAAACCATCTAATACATATAGCGGCTCATTACCGGCACTGATTGAGCCCGAACCACGTACCTGTATACTAAACGCTTTGCCCGGGATTCCGGTATTTTGTTTTACAGTAACACCAGCCAGTTGTCCTACAAGTGCCTGGTCTACTCTTGTAATAGCCCTTTCCTGGAAGTTTTCGTTTTGCAATTTACTTAATGCACCGGTTACACTCCCTTTCTTTTGTGTGCCATAGCCTATAACCACTACATCATCCAATAATTTTTGCGACAGTGAGAGGGTAAGATTAACCACAGATCTTTTGTTAACCGCAATTTCCTGTGCCTGGTAACCCACATAAGTAAACACCAGTACTGCTTTACCTGCCGGGGCTGATAGTTTGTAGGCCCCGTCGGCATCGGTAACAGTAGTAGCAGAAGTTCCCTTAACCGTTACAGTTACTCCAACCATACCTTTGCCATTTTCATCTGTTACTTTGCCTGTAACAATGGCATTCCCGTTTTGTGCATGTAGTGAATAAAAACTAAAAGAGAAGAGAAGTAAAGCAACACACTTTAAAAAAATGGAATTTAATTTCATACAGCTAGTTTTTAGTAAATTAATCGTTGAATAGCAGTGTGAAATTATTCCTGAAGCCAACAGAAATCATCCTGTTCTATCCTGTTGTTGAATTTAACAAAACCCTTGCCTGTATTAGGTTACGCAAGTATATCCGTACCAATAAAATATTGATAAGTTTCAATAATAAATTAGCAAAATGCAGCCGTTTTACTTTACTATGGTAATAAAATTAAAACAGGATTGCTTAATTTTTATTTCGTAATAGCAGTTAAGGTAACCGGCCCTGTTAGTCCGGATATCCTGGGTTCCCATTTTGATGCATCAAAAATACCATCCGCCCCACGGTTTTGTGGCAGCCTTGCGGGATAGTTGGTATTATTGAATTTTTTCCAAAATACTTTTCTCTTATCCAGGTCAATAATTCTGTTGGCCATACTGTTGGCAACTTTAATTTCGATAGAATTGTCTTCGCTTAAATCTTTTGCTGCAACCACGGTTGTAAATACCGGGCCAATTAATGTGGCTATTTTTTTTCCGTTGATAAACACTTCTGCACTTTCATATACTTTACCAAGGTCAAGTAAATATTGAGTGGCGTTACCAACAGGCTTTTTAAAATGAGTACTGTAAGAAGCAGTGCCTGAAAAGATTTTAAAAATATCCCCTTCCATTTCCGTCCATGGTTTTAACTGGCTTAAAGTTACCGGATCAGGAAAAGAAGGGCCGCCTGCTGTAAATTTTAACACCCAATTACCGGTAATGTCAGTTACAGTACCTGTTGACTTAATGTAAGGATACTGATTTCCTGAAGCAAATTTTAAATGGGCGGTTTGCACAATAAAACTTTCATCCGTATTTAAAGGCAGGTACACTTCAAGAAAACCTTTTTCATTTCTTTTACTTTGTGCCACTCCCGACTGCCCGGTCATGGGGTTATACAAGAATGCAGCATTATCCTGCACCTGCAGGGTTACCCAATCGTCAAATTTTTTGCCGCTACGGTTGGCAATAAAATAGGTATGAAATATACCGGCATCTTTACGACGGTTAAATTGGAGTCCTTGTTCTGTCATGCTTTCTTTTCTGATAGCAGCAAATTGTAACAGGTCTTCTACATTACTGCCCAATAAAAATTTCCCTTTTCCTATATTGGCCATTTGGATAGCTGCAGCCCCATCAACAAATTGAAAATGTAATTGGGCCAACAATGCTTTTAATGCGGTAAGATTTTTTTCCAATTGCCCAAAGCCCGGCACATCGGAGGGTAAATTTTTATAGGCAATGATGGTCGCCCCGCCTTTTGCCAGTTCTATTAATTTTTGCAGTGTTACTGCTTTCATGAATTTGGCATCGGGCAATATTATGGTTTGATAGGCAGTACCACCGGTTAAGATTTTTTTATCTGCCGTTTGCAAATTGGCAATTTGCCTGTCGGAAATATAATCAAAGGCATAGCCTTTTTCCTGCATCATGGTTGCCGATGTTTCAAACGGTGTGCCGTTGAAATCGGGTTTCATCCCATCAAAATGCAGCAGCAGGTCCCTTCCGGGTTCCGAGTATTTATCATAGATGGGAAAATATAACAACACATCATTATCAGGTTTACCCTGTTGTAAAAAAGATTGAGTTCTAGTTACATAACTGTTTACAGCTGCAAAATTATTCCAGAAAGGATTGGCCTGTGTAAACTCCACCGCTGCATAAAACAACCGGCCTGGCCATGGCTCCGATGGTGGCGAGTAAGCTGTACCGTGATATACAATATGATTAACGCCTCCGATAAAATATACATCCAGTGCTTTTTTTACATCACTTAAAGTAGATACAAAATGCTCATTCAACCAGGTGGCAGATTCTGATGCTGCCAGTGGTTTGCCCATTACATGAGCCGTGGAAGGTGCAAATTTGATGCGCAATATTTCTGTGCCTTCTGTTTCAGGAATATCCACCACACCATACAGGTCCAGCGTGTTGGCAGGCGAACCATGCGATTGATTGCGAACAATCTTGCCTTTACCGTGTGCCCATTTTTTCCATTCGCCGGTAAAATCTTCCAGTATCAGTTCATCAATCGTCATGCGGTAATCGCATAATATCCGGTTGGTTCTTTCGGTATGTGTTTTGGTAAACAGCGCGGCCAATTCGTCTTTCAGATCATAACCCCTTCTCTTTTTAAATTCTTCAAACAACAAAGGGGTATAGTTAGATTGCCCCCTTGCATCATCCACTTCATAAGAATCATTGAAGAAGCCGCGAAGGCCGCTGATATCAACACCTTTAAAAGCGTCATCAAAACGTGCCAGGTAATGGTGCAATGCCGATGCAGAAAAATGATCGATCACATTGCCTTCGCCGCCCGGTGCAGCCCGCTCTACCTGTTTACCATGCCATCCCATAAACAGGGCATACAAATTCCATTTGCCACCGGGTGCGGTCCAGTTTAATTTACCGGCAGCATCTACTTTATTGGTCAAATCTATTTTTTCTCCGGCATCTGAATAAGCCATCAAGGTTTGCAAAGGCAATAACCTTGCAAACCGCACCTGGTCTATTGCCAGTTGCTGTATATTTTTATTGGCCGATATGGGTTGTAACAGGTCTTCTGCCTTTACTGCTTTACCATTTTCTGTACGTACCAATGGCTCTTGCATCAATTTAATGGTATCGCTCAATGTTTCTCCGCCATTAAGGGAATACATTTTTACCTGCATGTTTTTACAGGCATCTGCATCCCCTATCCACGGGCCACCAAACGGCCAACCGGTAGCGTTAGCAAGGTCGATACCTAAATTTAAACGCCTGCCTTCTTTTAATGCATGGCTAAACACTTCCATCCATTGCGGTGTAAGAAAACGGATATACTGGTCCTCTTCATGCTGTACGCCATAAATAGGTGTTATCTCCAAACCACCTAGCCCTACCTGCTGGTATTGTTGCATTACAGTAGTCAAATCATTTTTCTTTACCTGGCTGCCCAGCCACCACCACCTTGTCCAGGGTTTGGTTTGATTGGTTATAGCCGGCCACTTAACCTGCGCCATTGCAGCATTACAACTGATAACCACCAGGAAAGACAATAATACTTTTCGCATGATATATTATTTTTAGGTTCATGGCTTATGGTTCATAGCTAATACATTTAGCTACGAGCTATCAACTATGAACTATTAACCATCAACTCTTCTTTATCTCCACTGCATACACATTTGATTCCCCTTCAAAATTTGCCCTGAAGATGATCCACTTTCCATCGGGGCTAAAATGTACATTGGGTTCTAACCTGTATTGATGGTGTTTCATATTCACTAATTTTTCGGTATCAAAATGATCGCCATTGGGCGTAAATAAATTTATCCATTGACCATCCGGTGCTTTGGCAACAGCACCTGGGTCGCCGCCATCGCCTGCGAATAAGGTTTCATCCGCATTACTGTTGTAATGTACGCTCCAGTCATTGCGTGGCAAACTGTATTTTTTTTCTTTGCCTGTAGCTACATCATAACCACCTACAAAAAACGTTTGTCCCTTGGGTTGTTGCAGGTCAAACCACATCGTCTTACCGCTTTTACCAAACCATTCATGTCCCCATATTTCCATATCAATAGTGCGGTGATGTACCTGTGTTATTTTTTTCGTGTTAATATCAATGTGCCAGATGCGGTTTACTTTATGCCATGGCCCTTCGTGGCAAAATGATAATAAAGAAGGATCAGTAGTAGAGAATTGTAAATGATTCAACCAGGCACTATCAGTAAAAATTTTATTCAGTTGCCCCGTTTTTACATCAATGGTGAATAATGTTTTAGGCAGGTGGGCATCATAAATTAAATTGAAGTAGCTGCTTTTATTGGGGTTGTTCTTTAATATTTCTTTTTCGGCATCCGTTGCCCTTGAGCCTGCCAGTAAAGTACCATCCGCATTCACAGTCATGATTGCAGACTTAAAATCTGCAGGATAAACAGCTACCAGTCTTTCTTTTTTAGTAGTAAAATCCAATGCAAATATGCTGTCTTTGATCTGGAAGAAAACTGTTTTTGTTTTTTCACAAACCACTTCACCACTCATGGGCGAACTGTGAAAAGTGAGTTGCGTTAATTTTTTAGTGGCCAGGTTCACACTCCATATCTGCGTGTTATTAATATTGGTTGCAGGTGTGGCTTCTTTTTTCATATCGGTAACATCAGCGGCTTTTTGTTTACTGTTGTTATAAAATATCATTTCGTTACCTATAAAAGGGACATTGTGAAAATAAAAACTAAGGCTGTTGCCCGGTAAGCCGGCAGATAATTTAATCACTTTATGATGGGTATCTTTATCGATCCATTCATTGGGCATTTTTTGGCCACCTGTTTCCATTACTTCCTGTGCATATGCTGATGTGCACGCACTGGCCAGCAATAACGCTGTTACAAAAATTCTCATCATAAAAGTTTTAAGAGTGTGATACAATCGTTATTTAAACCGGGGAAATGAATAGCGACACAACTTATTTAATTGCAGGCTTCTGGCCATCCTGTAGTTTCATGCTTTGGAAAAGATTGGGAGTAACAAATGTTAAGCGCCTGCGGCGTTTAGTACGGGAACGCTGATTTTTATGATGGTGATGATTAAAATACGTTAAGATCTATTATAACCAATCACCACCATCATAAAAATCTGCGTTCCAACTCCACCACCGCAGGTGGTTCACAACAATCAATCATTTTCAACTTTGGTCCCTTTTATTTCTTCGGGTAGCAATGGCCAGTCTTTATTAGGAATATGAGCTTTCTTTATCATCGCATTCATTCTTTTCACCACGCCACCAAATTTATCCGCCAAATTATTTTTTTCGCCGGGGTCATATTCCAAATCGTATAACTCTGTAATTACAGATTCGGCAGTATTTACATTGAGCTTTACCAGTTTCCAGTTTTTCCAACGCAAGGCTTGCCGCCCGTTATTTTCATGAAACTCCCAATACAAATATTCATGTTGTACTTGTTTACCTTGTTTTAATAAAGTAGGCACTATCGATATACCATCTACTTTTTTATTCAATGGTATCCCCGCCACTTGCTGAAAAGTGGGATACATATCCCACAATGCCAGCCATTGATTGGTCTCGCCTACTGCTATCTTTCCTTTCCAGTATGCAATGAAGGGTACGCGGATACCACCTTCATACAGGTCTCTTTTTATTCCCCGGTAAATACCATGGTTCTGAAAAAATTCCGGGTCACCACCATTTTCTTTATGCGGCCCGTTGTCGCTGCAAAAAATAATGAGTGTATTTTCTGCTAATCCTTTTTGATTGATGGTACTTACTATTTCCCCTACATATTTATCCAGCCTGTTTACCATCGCGGCATAAGCAGCATGAGGATATGGTTCAAAAATATTTTTTCCTTTTTTGGTTTTTGCCGGTGCTGCCACTGCGGTTTCATTAAATTTTTTGATGTAATAATTATATACACTGTCATGTGGTACAATTACATCAGCATGGGGTAAAGTATAAGGCAGGTATAAAAAGAAAGGGTGCTCATTGTTTTGCGCATTGATGAAGGTCATAGCTTGTGCATGAATATTATCAGCCGAATACTTCGTATTATCAGTAAGGTTTGCTGCAAAATCAATGCGGTTGTGATTGCTCCACAAATGATCGGGATAATAATCATGCGCCAGTGTTTGGCAATTGTAGCCATAAAACTGGTCGAATCCTTTTTTATTGGGATCACCTGATGTAGTAATAAAGCCCAAACTCCATTTGCCAAATGCCGCAGTGCGGTAACCATTTTTTTGTAAACTGTTGGCAATGGTGGCAACGCTGTCTGCCAGTGGTGTCTGCCCTTCGGGTTCAAAGGTTTTGTTGCCGCGTATGGGTGTGTGGCCGGTATGCAGCCCCGTCATAAATGAGGTGCGTGCCGGAGCACATACCGTGGAGCCGGAGTAGTATTGTGTGAATTTTAAACCCTGGTTTGCAAGTGCATCAATGTTGGGCGTTTCAATTTTTTGTTGTCCGTAGCAGCCAATATCGGCGTAGCCCAGGTCATCTGCCAAAATGAAAATGATATTGGGTTGTTTAGGCTTTGTTTTTTGTTGTGCAGAAGTCGTAACAACAAAAAACAACAAAGCCCCCGTTATTATAATTTTAAATCTTTCCATATCATATTTTCTTACTGATATTTTAACCCTACTGTTTCTATTTCTCCACCAGTAACTGCATAAGGCGCCTCTTTTTCTCCGGTACCGACGAAGTCGGGATTGAAAAAATTCGCCTTAGCGAAAATTTTTTCAAAAGGGAAAAAGTAGCGCCGGTGCAGTTACGCAGCCCCACCGGCTGTGGAGGTGAAGGCAATAATTTATGAACTCTAACTAATATCTATTTAAGCCTAACCCATTTAATCTTTCACACGTTCATAAATCTCCACTTCAATAATACTTAAGGTTCCCTTCGCCTTACTATCATCCCTTGCCACCCCATCATCCAATTTCTTTCCATTTACTTCCACACCGGTATTTGCAGCACTGCTCATTTCATTGGTTAATTCAATACGTACCTTTTTGCCTTTGGTGGGTTTACAAATAGCAGTAAAGTAGCCCAAATTTTTGCTGGTACTGTCTTTAAACACCTCTTTACCATCCACCGTAATGCGAATAGGATAACTGCGGCTGCGGAAATTATTCAGCTTCATCGTAACCTCACTTATAGTAGCAATTCTCTCCAGGTCATATTCAACCCAGGCGGTATTCAGTTTGCCATCATTCACCCAATCGGTGGTTTCATTATCATCATAGCTGGCAAAAGCACTGTCGGAGTGTGCGCCGGCAATTGCTTTTACAATGCTGATCATATTTCGTGTAATGGAGTACGATGGTGTAACAGGCGTTGGCCCTCTACGTAAATTAACCGGCAAGCCCGCCGAAGGCAATATGGTTGACAAACCATTTTTTTCTGCAAAAGGTTTGGTGGTTAAGTTTAGCGTGGTTGATTTTAATCCATCCGAAGTGGCAGTAATAGTAATGGTACCCGGCGATGTGGTGGAACGAATTAAAAACCGGTTCACGCCACCTTCTACCGGAAAGTGTTCTGACAAGATAAAATTATCCTGGCCCATCGCCATTCCGCCACGCCATACTGCGGGGCCATCCACTTTATAATTGATCATGTTCAATGCCGTAGGGCAACGGTTGCCGTTAGCATCAATCACTTCCACTTCTACCAAAGCAAGATCATGTCCGTCAGCAATAAAATCTGTGGGTCTTTTGATGGGTGCTAAACGCAATGCCACCGGTTCGCCAACAGTGTTCAACTGGTCTGAGCAAACAGGATTATTTTTTTCATCATACCCTTTTGCAGAAATATTACCCAGTTGCCACGCCACATTTTTAAACGTGAATAAAAAACCATCACTCTTGGTACCAAAGCCCTGCGACACACTATTTACTTTCAACTCCACTTTTGCAGCGGTGGAAATTACATAAATATCTTTTTTTACGCCCGGTAAATAATTCCAGTGGCCCACAATATGGATGCGTTGCTTTTCGGGATTTACCCAGCCATCCCACATCACCTGGTTGGCATAAAAATTTTCTTTCTTAATGCGCAGGGCATCTACTTCCCCACTGCGGCGGTAGTTTTCTGCACCGCGGTGATGGGTATTGGTTTCGCTCCATACAATATTTACACCGCCGGCGCTTACACGCTTTCCGGTGCCCGGTCTCTCATTCCAGAATTCAAACCAGCGTTTTACATTTTCCACTGCGTGGCTTTCCATATTGCGATTGTATTCGGGCGCCGGTTGGCCTTTGAGCAATGGGCCATCGCCATCTTTATGATACGGCGGTGTATAATCATCCCAGTATTTTCTCGAGCCTTCATCTCTTGAATATTCCATAGCCCACAACGGAATGCGGGCGCTTTTATTAGTGTACAACATTTCGCCTCCATACTCTGCCGCTTTACTGTTCAGCATTTCGCGGCTGCCAATAGCACGGCCGCCAAAAGGATCAAATACATTACGGATGTCTTTCATTTCCTGCATATTGCTTTCCCTGATGCCTTTATTACCGCACTCATAAAAAATAATACTGGGGTTATTGCGGTTATAAACAATAGCATCTGTCATCAGTGCCTTGCGTTGTTCCCATCGCACTCCTGTTACATCACTCTCTGCATCGCCTGCCTGCATCGACATCATCAGGCCCACCCTGTCGCAACTTTCCACATCCTGTTTCCACGGTGTAATGTGCATCCAGCGTACTAAATTGCCATTGCCTTCCACCATCAACCCGTTGCTGTAATCACTCATCCATGCAGGAACCGAAAGACCAACAGCAGGCCATTCGTTAGATGTTCTTTGTGCATATCCATGTACCATTATCACCCTGTCATTCAAATAGATCATCCCGTTTTTAAATTCAGTTTTTCTAAAACCGGTAGTGGTTACCACGCGGTCGGTTTCTTTACCATCAATTTTTATGCTGGTGATCACATTGTATAAATAGCCATAGCCCCAACTCCAGAAATGCAACCCGCTTACCGGCGATGCGGCTGTTAAAATCTTTACCTCACCGGGTTGAACAATTTCTTCTTTACCCATAAATTGCTTTACTATTTTACCATTCAATTCTTCCACCTGCACCTGGTATTGCACTTTCTTTGTTTCGCCGGTTTCATTTTTTATTTGCGATTGGGTGTGAACTGTTGCAGAGCCTGCTTTAATATTAAAGTAATCGGCATACACATACACCCCTGTTGTTTTTAACGAAGAATATAAGGGCAGTGTTTGATAAATTTTTGGTGTGATATGCAGATACACATTTTTGCAGATGCCGCCATAGTTGGCATTAAAATTCTTATCCTCCCATTGAAATTTGGTATCGGTAGTTTTTTCTTTATAGTCCCAGCTGTTATCAGTGCGTACGGCAATTACATTTTCTATGTCGCCAAAATATACAACATCACTAATGTCAAATCCAAAAGCCATTACACCGTTCTCGTGGCGGCCAATGAATTTTCCATTCAAATAAAATTCGCCGGCCTGGCGTATGCCTTCAAATTCTAAAAATATTTTTTGTCCCTGTGCACTTGCCGGAATGTTGAAATGCTTGCGGTACCAGGCAATGCCGGTACTTAGTTCTGCAATATCTTTTTTAAAAGCATCGTCTTCATTCCAGGCATAAGGCAATGTTACCCTGTTCCAGTAATCATCCTGAAAGGTTCGGGCAGCGTACACACTATCGTCCTGCACTTTTACTTTCCAGTTGCTGTTGAAATTGTATTTGGTGCGCTGCGCAAAAACTGTTTGCAACGAAAAAACAAAAAAGAGAACGCATAAGATTGGTTTCATTGAACTGTATTTTTTTATTCACTACGTGAATTGGTTTTGCCGGAAAGACGTTAAGGTGTAAAGGAAATTGATTCCGTCTTATGTTCTTCCCGGCAATTTTCCTTTTTGTATTTCATCTGTGTAACCTGTGCAATCTGTGGCAAATCCATTAATGCAAAGCAGCAAACCTATCGCTTCAGCCTGTATACTTCACTACCCGCCAGTAAAAAACATCCCAATCCAAAATCTTCAAAATCCGGTTCATGGTCATACCCCACCGGTTGCGAATCTTTGGGTTCTTTGCCTGTGCCCTGCACATAACCTAAAAAGCCATTAGGATGCACCGCCTCTTTGGCCATCGCATTCCAGGCTTTGGTGATCACAGGTAAATAAGTTTTTGCATCCAGTATTTTATTATTGATGCCCCATGCCATGCCATACACAAATAAACTGGTGCCTGTCACTTCTTTGCCTCCAAAATCAGTACTGTCTTTAAGGCTTACATTCCAGTAACCATCGGCACGTTGTAAAGGTACTAATGCCGCCATCATTTTTTTATAGTCGGCAATATATTCGTTACGGTGGTATTCATTTTTTGGTATGGCACTCAATACACGAACCAATGCTGCCACCACCCAGCCGTTGCCGCGGCTCCAGTAGCAACTGTTGCCATTGGGTTCTTTGTAGGGAGGATCAAAATCTTTATCCCGCCACCACAATCCCTCAGCAGCATTGTACAAACCATTATCGCCATGTTTGTTTTTGGTGTACGCATACATCTCGTACATGCGGTGAAAATAATTGGTGTCTTTGTATAGCACGCCCAGCTTTGCAAACACGGGCATTGCCATTTGTATAGCATCCACCCAACTCCAGTCGTCTATCTTATCGCCCTGCATCATTTTATCAATGCTGGCCTTTATACTGTCGATGCGTTCGGGCTTTTTATCAATGTTATACAAGTCAATATAAGTTTGGCCGCAGGCCTGGTTATCGCCATTACGTGTTTTGTTGCCA
>Ga0302321_100003983_pt1 | contig 12716 bp, 14 predicted proteins | sample Fen_T0_1_FD_202505 | JGI IMG/M metagenome (GOLD analysis project Ga0302321, IMG submission 202505) | Peat permafrost microbial communities from Stordalen Mire near Abisko, Sweden - Fen_T0_1 | ecosystem: Environmental > Terrestrial > Soil > Wetlands > Permafrost | place: Sweden: Abisko...
AAAACTGGAAGGTCCGGCTCTTTACTTAACCCTGGGCTTGTCTCTAACCCTCGGCATTGGACTCTTCTTTTTGCTTCCCGCTGGCATTGGTGGTCTGGCTGAGCATTATCTAGGCTGGAGTCCCTGGTTGAATAATCTGCTTGAAGGCATTTTGCGCCTGCTTTTCTTCATTGGCTACATCTGGGGAATCAGTTTCATGCCTGATGTGAAACGCCTTTTCATGTATCACGGCGCGGAACATAAAACCATCAACGCTTTCGAAGCAGGTGCAGAGTTGACTCCCGAAGTGGTGGCAAACTATCCCATTGAACATGCGCGCTGTGGAACGGCATTCCTGCTAACGCTGATTTTGCTTTCAATTTTGATCTTCACCGCGCTGGGACCCATGCCCATTGTATGGCGGCTTATCACGCGCGTGTTATTTATCCCCATCCTCGCAGGTATCGCCATCGAATACATCCGCTGGACCGCCAATCATTTGGATAGTCCGTTTGTGCAAATGTTGATCAAGCCAAACCTGGCATTGCAACACCTCACCACACGCACCCCAGATCTTTCCATGCTGGAAGTGGCAATTGCGTCATTTCAGTCAATGCACAAAGCGGAGCAGGAAGCAGTCTAACCGCAGAGCGTGGGCATCTCGTAGAGAAAGAGACAGGCAATCGTCTGTCTCTTTTTATTTTCTATTCATCAAGCCTTGTTAAAATAAGATGATGAGATCAAAAAAGATTTTGATTTTTCTGGTCATTCCGCTAGGGTTGGCATTTTTGCTGGGTGGTTATTTTCTTTTTAGCAGGGGACGCCCAGCGCCTGTGCCTGTAAAAGAACAAATCATGAAAGGCGTGACCTATATGCGGATCGTTCGTTATTTTCCGCATTCCATGATCGCGCATGTTTTAGTGATCGATAAAAAAGCTGGGGAACTGCAGTTCATGGTCACGCGGCCAGATGCTGTTGACGGCGGAGCGATTAAAGCGCGTACGACCTCCCAGTTTTTGGAAGAGTTTGGTGTGCAGATCGCCATTAATGGCGATGGATTTTTCCCGTGGTGGTCACGTAGTCCCGTGGATTATTATCCGCATGTGGGCGATCCCGTCACACCCAATGGGTTTACCGCTTCATACGGAGACCGCTATGCAGATGGCTTGCAGGATATTAACCCTGAACCGACGCTGTACATAAGCCGTAGAAATGAACTTACTTTCAACAAGCCGCCGAACAAAATTTACCATGCTCTTTCAGGTGACCGCATGTTGATACAAGGCGGCGAGGTCATTCCTGATTTGGATGCAACCGAAATTGATCCACGCACCGCAATTGGCACCAATCGTAACGGACGTTATACCTATCTGGTTGTAGTGGATGGCAGACAGCCATTTTATAGCGAGGGCGCAACCTTTGACGAACTGGCAGGACTCTTGAAGGAACTTGGTGCGTTTTACGCCATGAGCCTCGATGGCGGCGGATCGTCCACGATGGTGATCGAAGGGGAAGATGGCACCCCTGTCATTTTGAATTCCCCGATAGATAGTTACATCCCGTTACGTGAGCGCCCTGTGGCGAATCATTTGGGAATTTACGTAAAGTAACAGTTTTGTAAAACCTTTGGGATATTTTACAACTTCCTCATAATTCTTCCGCATTCTTTCCACCTGATTTGTTCTCCCTGATTATAAAATGTTCATCGTTAGTTACATGAACAAAGGAGAACAAAATGTCAAAACAAAATATAACAAAATTATTTCTTGATCTGGGCACTTTCACCGCCCTTCTAATTGCAAGCGCACCTCATTTCACCGGGGGCACCATTCACGAGTGGTTGGGCGTCGCCTTGAGCGGCGCGATTGTTGTCCACCTGCTGCTGAACTGGAATTGGGTCGTTGGGATCACATCCCGTCTTTTCACAAAAGTTGCAAAGGGTCAGCGCTTCAACTACTTTTTGAATTGGAGCTTGTTTGCCAGCGGTATCATGATCGTGCTTTCTGGCTTGATGATCTCAAAGACGGTTGTGCCATTCTTTGGCTTATCCCTGCCGCAAAACATGTCCTGGAGGGAATTGCATTCGCTATCTACCAATATCCTCATGGTTTTAATGGGCTTGCATGTAGCCGTTCATTGGACCTGGATCACCAATATGTTCAAGCGGATGTTCGCTCCACGTGTTGCTCCGCGTGTTGCTGTCCCTGCCTTGTCCATGCAGAGAAAGGGTGCCCAATCATGAAAACCATATTCAATATCCTTGTGATCCTTGTCGTTGCAGTTTTGGTTGGCGGATTGTTTTATGGGGTCGCGACCGCTACTTCTTCTGGCGCAAGCCAGTCATCTATGTCTGAAAGACCAGCTGATGACCAGTTCAGTCCGCGTGATCGAGAAGGCGCAGGCGGAATACAATTCCCCGCAGACTCAGTCAAAAACCTGGCGATCATTTCAATAATCGGCGTGATTTGCTTGAACGCTATCAAGTGGCTGGATAGGAAAAAATCAACTGTGAAGGTCGCTCAATAAAGAAAGAATAGGGAACTGCAAAGGAGACGATATGCCCAACGAAGGTTCAAAGAATACTGTAGGACAAACGAAGATCAAGCTCTGGGTGGATGTTCTTATTTTTATCGTATTTTTGATCGCGATGGAACCACACACAAGCGGTCTTGCGATCCATGAATGGCTTACTTTATCCGTGATGGCGGCGATGATCGTTCACCTGCTCTTGAGCTGGGATTGGATCACAGAGATCACGAGTCGTTTCCTCGGGAAGTTGGGAACACAGAACCGCATCAACTATATTTTGAACTGGTTGCTGTTCATTGACGGGACTCTCATCATGATCTCTGGCATTTTGATTTCGGAAGTAGCCATTCCCGCGCTTGGTGTTAAACTGCCGCTGGGATTTGCCTGGCGCAGATTGCATGACATGTCTGCCAATATCTTTTTGGTATTGCTTGGATTGCATACAGCCTTGCATTGGGGCTGGGTTGTCACCACCTTCAATAAATATCTGGTTCAACCGATCATGAAGCTGGCTTCTGCCAAACAAAAGAAGGATGCTTCGCTATGAAAACGCTCGGACGAATTTTGATTATCCTGGTGGCGTTTTCCATTTTTGCCGGTTTGATGGTGTTTGCAGTCAACGCAAGCGGCGCAAATGACCCAGGTTTTAATGGTGCTCCCCAGTTTCGCCTTGGTGGTGGGGATGGAGTTAGGACCGAAGGTGATGGAAACCGACCTGAACGCGGCGGGGGAGGGGCTGGTGGTTCGCGCTGGATTTTTGACCTGATTAAGAATGTGGCCGTGATTGCGGTGCTGGTGGCGATAATTGCTTGGCCCAAGAGTATCGCAAAGAAGAGAAGGAAGCAGATTAGGATCAAGTAGGCAAAAGGAGAAGGCATCCTGTTTTGGATGCCTTCTCCTTTTGTAGGGCGGGTTTGTAACCCGCCAATGCTTGTTCTTTTGGGAACTGTCAGACTGGAAGCCTGACCTACTACATGAGAATCGGTTGGATTAGTAATCCGACCTACGTGAGAATGGGCAGTTGGATGACTACTTTCAATCCATTGCCTGTTTCGCTTTCAGCCCAAATTCTACCTTTGTGCATTTCCACAATGGATTTGGCGATGGCGAGACCGAGACCTGAGCCGCCCTCATCACGTGTGCGGGATGCATCGGCGCGGTAGAAACGGTCAAAGAGATGTGCGGCGTCTTCGGGGGTGACGCCTTCGCCGCTGTCTTGAATGCTGATTTCCACGAGGTCACCATTTTGTTTTATGACTATGGCAACACGCCCTTCTTCGGGGGTGTATCGCAGGGCGTTGTCTAAAATGTTCGTCAGGACTTGCGAAAAACGGCTCGGATCAAGATTCGCTGTCAGGGTAACAGGAGCAGGCTCGAGGTCGAGTGCGACGCGCTTTTGGTTGAATGGGACCATGTAGTGGGATTGGATATCGCCCAGTAGTTTGTTGATCTCAACGGGTTGGAATTCCACCGAAAGCTCGCCCGCATCGGCGAGGGATAATGTACGCAGGTCGTTGACGAGTTTTTCGAGTCTTTCGGCTTCTTCGCGGATGATCTCGAAGTTTTCTTTTGAAGGGGGGAGGACGCCATCGTGCACCGCTTCGGCATGACCAATGATAAGGCTGAGCGGAGTACGCAGTTCGTGCGCGATGTCGGCGGTCATTTGTTTGCGGAGGTTGAATGAACGACTCAGATCGTCATTCATTTTGTTGAAAGATGATGCGAGTTCGCCAATTTCATCGCGTGAGCGCACAGGCACTTGTTGACCAAATTTTCCGCCTGCCATTTCACGCGTGGCTTTTGTCAGTTCACGGATGGGGCGGGTGATGGTGCGTGAAAGAATGAAGCCAAGGATGAATGCAAGAATGATCGTGCCGATGGCACTGAAAAAAATAGAGTCGTTAATACGGCGAATGAATTGATCTTCGAGTGGATTTTTATCGGGTCGGGTGTTGAGCAGGAGTATGCCAACCGTTTCACCGTTGACCTGAATTTGCGTGCCAGCTTTGAGCGTTTCTGTACTGACGATTTCTCCTGCATGATGATTCGTGCCTGTGATAATAATTTTTCCGTTTGCGTCTGCAATGGAAAAAAACAGCGGGCGATTATCCGTTGGGTTGAAATGGTCGCGGTTGAATAAGCCTTCGACGCCATCCCATTTTTGATTTTCCTTGTAGTAGTTTGCAAGTTGATCCACGAGGTCGGCTTTATATTTGTTGTTGACGAAATTATCGAATTCACGGCTGGTGGAGATTCGTGTGTATGCGGCAATAATACCTATGCTGAACAAGCTGACCAAAAGGAAGGCAAGAATTAATTTGGTGGTAAGTTTCATTTCAGCCTTTGCTTAGGCGATAGCCCACGCCATACACGGTTTCGATGTGTGTGGGATTGCGCGGATCATCTTCCACTTTTGCGCGCAGGTTTTTGATGTGGGTATCAATGGTGCGTTCGTAGCCTTCGTAGCGCACACCTTGAATTACATCCAGCAGGTCGAGGCGGGAGAAGACGCGCCCAGGCGCAGACATCAACGCGGCGAGCAGGTCAAACTCTGACGGGGTCAGGTCAATACCGCGTTCGCCGATCAGCACTTCGCGACTGTCGCGGTTGAGGACGACATCCGCCACTTTGAGGGTTTTGCCTGTTGGTTCGGATTTTCCCGCGCGACGCAGTACGTTCCGCACACGTGCCATGAGTTCACGCGGTTTGAATGGCTTGACGACATAATCGTCAGCGCCGAGTTCGAGACCGATGACTTTATCATCATCTTCGACTTTGGCGGTCAACATGATGATGGGTGTATCGTGCTCGGTACGGTGGACGCGCATGAAGTCATAGCCGTTCATCTCTGGCATCATGATGTCGAGGATGATCAGGTCTGGCTTTTCTTTTTTAGCCACGGCAAGGGCTTCTTTGCCATTGTAGGCAGTGGCGACGTGATAGCCTTCCTGTATGAGATAACTCTCCACAAGTGAGACAAGGCGTTTTTCGTCGTCTACGATTAGTATGGTTTGAGGCATAATTTTTTCCAGTATACCAAGTTTCGATAAGGTAAAAATGTGGGCGTTTGGCTTGGCAAGGTCATTTATTCATTCTTCACAACAATCTGGACGAAAAACGGCGTTCCAAAGGGGTAATCATATTTATTTGCCATAATCCAGTAACCTGTGTACGTTCCTTCCAAGTTTGGCGCTGTTAATTCGATGGAAACTTTTGCCTGCCTGCCCGATGCTACAACTTTGCCAATTTCCGTATCCAACCCAGACATGGAAGCACCATCGAAAAACTTCAGCTTGTAACTGTCTTTCCACATGCAGAAGCCGGTGTTTTCAAGCGTCCACGTTTTTACAAATGTTTCACCAGGTGCAAGGATGGTCCCATCTGGAATGGTTATGTCTTCAATGTATGCGGAATTATCGCAAAGGCTGTAATCAACTCGAATGGGCTCGTTTGGATTTTTCCAAAGACCGGACGGGTGATTTTTAATCGGAGTATTTGTCGGCAGAACCAACGTCGGCACGGCAGTGGGCGGAACCAACGTTGGAGAAAGAGTTGATGTTACAGTGAAGGCAGGCAAAGGAGTGGAGGTGAATACCGGCGTTTGTGCTTGTGCGCTGGCGGTGAAAAGGTCTAAAACAATTTGATCCGTTGATGACGTCGTCGTTGCACTGCCACAGGCGCTTAAGAGAATTGTCAACGCCAATAGCATAAAATAATATCTCTTCATTGTTGTTGCGCCTTCTTCACTTGAAGCATGGGATTTGTCTTTCTATGATTGAACTTTCTTTTGCAAAAGCTTGATCGCAATATCAAACAAGGCGGATGGAGTGCTGGTTTCCATGACGGACGCGGCGCCGGTATTACTGCCTGCGGATGCTGCCCCAGAGGTTTTCGTCACGCCTTCTGGCATACCACCTGGGTCGCCGCCAGGAATGCCGCCCATATTCGGCGGTCCACCTGCTCCGCCTCCGCTCGCTCCGCTCGTGCTGGAAGCTGGTGAAGTATTCGAGGAATTGTTGACCTGGGTGATTGCAGCCATATCTTTCATAGAAAGGGACATATCGTCAATGGCTTGAATCTGATCATCTGTCAGTACCTGCTGGACTTGGCTGACAAGTCCAGTAATTTCTTCCTGCGCAGCTGAACCGCTTTTGTTTAGTTCTTGCAGAACATAAAACATAGGCAGGAGTTCTGTGGCTTGTTCGGCAGTGACTGCGTAGTCTGTTTCTTCAAGATTGATCGTGCCGAGGATAAGTTTTGTTTGCGTGGGCAACTTCTCTGTAACCTTGGAGGTTGGTGTTGATGATTTCGAAGATGCGCCGCAAGCGGTCAGTATCAGAGCGAAAAGGAGTAGTAGCGCTGTCAGAGAAATTTTTCTATTCATGGTGTTGATCCGTAATATTTTTATTTGTTTACTTTATGATGGACATCGGGGACGATGTGTATTGAGAGAAGCTCCCGTAGGCTGTGGTAGTTCAAGCCTTTTTCGTAATAAACCTATGAAATGGTGCATATATCATTTATGGATTTATGTTTTCAGAAACACAACCAATTTATTTCTTGCTTTGTAACAGTTTGATAAGGGCGTCAAATAGCCCGGATGGAATGCGGCTGAACTGTCCGCTCCCGCCGTTTTGCGACCTGCGCGCTTGAAAAGTCGCAATTTGCTGGGGAGATAAATTCTGCCCATTATTGAAACCTTGTCCGCCGCCCGGTGCTCCGCCTCCTGGCACGCCGCCGCCACCAAAACCGTTGCCACCACCGGGACGAGGAGTGCCGGAAGCATTGGGTCGGTTTGCAGATGCAATACCAAGTTCCTGCATGGTTTTAAAGAGGTCTTGTCTTGTGAGTTTCATATCTGTGATCGCCTGCGCTTGCGCCGGAGTCAATGTTTCCTGAATTTGCTGTGCGAGCGCATCAATTTCTTGTGGCGCGGCTGAAGTACTTGTGCTCAAATCCTTATAAGTCTGCCAGAGAGGGAGTAACTGGGCGGCTTCATCGGCAGTGACTGCGTTGGGTGTCCCCTCGAGTTTGAAGGTTCCAACAACCAACTCCGATGCCAGGGGCAGAGGAGCGGTACCAAAAGAGTTCCCGTTACCACCACCGCTGGTATTTCCATCGGGATTCTCTGCCTGTGCGTTGGAAGCGCTGCATGCAGTCAGGGTCAAAGTAAAGAGTATCAGAATAGTAATTAAAGTTTTTTTCATTTTTTCTCCTTTTAAATAAATTTATTCGTATCGTAAAGCTTCAATCGGGTCGAGTAGCGCCGCCTGATTTGCAGGGTAATACCCGAAGAACGCGCCAACGATTGCAGCGGAACCAAAAGCAAGCAGAATGGATTGTATTTGTATGACAGTGCGCATTCCACTCAACGCGCCGAAAAGGTATGCGCCCCCTATTCCAACTACCATGCCGATTAATCCACCGACGATGCTGAGCATGAGCGCTTCGGTCAGGAATTGCAGGCGGATGTCGGCAGGGGTGGCTCCCACAGCCTGACGGATGCCAATCTCGCGTGTCCGCTCTGTGACGCTGACCAGCATGATGTTCATGATGCCGATACCACCCACGATCAGCGACACTCCCGCCACCCATGCAAGCAGGGATCGGAAAGCGGCAGTGGTGGATTCCTGAGTTTGAATAATATCCTGCTGGGTGGTGATGGTGAAATCTGCTGTGCCCGTAGAAGAAATTTTGTGACGCCTTAGGAGTAAAAGATTGATCTGTGTGGTCACATCAGTGAGCGTGGCTTTGGGGTCAACTTTTACATAGATCAAGCGCACCCTGTTTCCCAGGAATCTGGCGAACTGAGATGGTGTGAATTTTTGAAAAACCACGGTAATAGGTGTGTAGACGCGCGCATCAAAATCCGTATTTCCGACCAGACCCTTTTTAGCGAATACGCCAATCACCACCAGTTTTGTAGTGCCGACAGTAACATATTGCCCGACAGGTTCGCTGTTTCCAAATAATGAAGTAGCCAGACTGGAACCAAGCACGATAACTTTTTGTTTGCGGTCAATTTCGGCTTGTGTGAAAAAACGACCATCGGTAATCTTCATATCGCGGACGGAGGTAAACCCTGCCGTGGTGCCAAGCAATTCGACACTTTGCAGGGTGGTGTCTCCAAATATCACATTTTCAGAAGAGGCTTGTTCAACAACCACTGAAACCACGCCGGACACGCTATTTTGAATTGCTGTAGCATCGTCGAAAGTCAGCCCGCCAGTGTCGGGTCGTTGATTTGGTCCACCGCGTGAGAAGGCACCCTGCACGAAGACCAGATTGGAACCGAGACTCGTGATCTGGTCACTGATGGTGGCTTCGGTTCCAGCGCTAATGCCAACCATGATGATGACTGCCGCCACGCCGATAATGATGCCGAGCATCGTCAGGAAGGAACGGATCTTGTTTTTTAGAATGGCTTCCCCTGCAATACGGAATGCTTCAGACAGTTTCATGTTCAGCCTCTTTCGCGGTGTGATCCTTTCCGTTTTGCACCACTTCGCTCACCAGCCCATCCATGAGTGTGATCGTGCGCTGGGTATGTGCGGCGATCTTGGGGTCGTGTGTCACCATGACGATGGTGGTGCCCCGCTTATGGAGTTCGTGGAGAAGGTTCATGATCTCTATGCCTGATTTGCTGTCAAGGTTGCCTGTCGGTTCATCGGCGATGACCATGACCGGGTCGTTGATCAATGCGCGGGCGATGGCGACGCGCTGCTGCTGTCCGCCGGAAAGTTCATGCGGCTGATGGTGCATTCGGTCAGCTAGTCCCACGAGTTCAAGCATGGCGTGTGCCTTTTTATCACCCTCTTCAAGTGTTTTTGGGTTGGTATAGTTATAAAGCAAGGGAAGGGTCACATTCCGCAGGGCGCTGGTTCGCGCCAGAAGGTTGTATGCCTGGAAGATAAATCCGATCTTTCGGTTGCGGATCGATGCGAGCTGGACTTTGTCCAAATGGCTGACATCATCTCCATCCAGGATGTATTGTCCAGCAGATGGTTGGGAAAGACACCCGAGGATATGCATCAATGTGCTTTTGCCTGAACCAGAAGGTCCCATGATGGCGATAAATTCACCGGTCTTGATTTGTATATTTATGCCCTTCAAGGCTGAAACCATGATGTCGCCCATGCCATAGACTTTTGTAATATCGATTGTTTCAATGATCGTGCGTGTATCGTTCATTGTGTTTTGGTCGTCGTGATGCCAGTGGTCACAACGTCTCCTGCTTGTAGACCGGATTTAATCTCCGCGCTTACCTGGTCCTGTATTCCAATTTGAACAACCTTTAATTTCGGCTTGCCGTTTTCCATAACAAAAACCGTGAACTGGTCACCTGCCGGGTGTAAAGCTTCAATTGGCACAAGCAGGGCGTTATCAGCGCGCCCGCCAATGACATCCACAGAAGCAGCCGAACCAAGCGGGAGGTTGAATCCACTTGCAGGTATGTCAAGTTGGATCAGTGCCCGTACTACGGACGTATTTCCCGAGGCGTATAACCCCGGATCCACTTCGGTTACTTTTCCTGTAAATTTTGCGTCAGGCAGGGCATCGAAGGTAATCTCGGCATCCTTGCCAACCTTCGCGTTATTCCAGTCAGATGGGTCCAAATAAACCTGTACATAGGGCTGGCTAAGATCGGCAATCGTCACTGTAGTTGTCGAATCAGCATTATTTCCAACCGTAAGATCAAAAGTCATCAATGTCCCTGAGATGGGCGCGATCAGGCGTGTTTTTGCCAGGGCATCTTCCGCGCTCTTTACGGCTAATTGCGCGTTTTCCAATGTCGTTAAACTGGTTCCAGTTGCATCTGCTGGGATGGAATCACCCCTGAGCGCCGCGAGATAATTTTGTGCCTCAACGACAGAAGTCTTTGCCTGATCCAGTGAGGCGCGGGCGGTCGCGATCTCCGCATTTGTGGGCGCCGAAACATATTTAGCACCCGCCTTGTCTTTCTGTGTGAAATATAGTGGCACGTAGACATTTGTGTAGTAGTCCCAACTGCCTTTTACTTTGTCGTTGTAATAGCCAAGTATCGCTTCGGCTTTCTTGACCTTTTCATCTGCGGTTGCAGACGGAGATTGTTTGGCGGCTGCTCTTGCTGTATCCAAATCCTGCTCGGCTTTTGCAACCTGCTCCTCCCAATAAAGAACATCGGGGCTTATCAGAAAGGCGAGATGTCCGCGCGCGGTATCCACGCTTGTAAGGGCGGTTGCAATACTTTGCTCTGCGGTTGCGATGGCATATGGCGATGTCATATCGGAAAGTGCGCGTTTTGCCTGAGTATATTGAATCTGTTGTGTGGAGTTATCCAATTCAGCCAGTATATCGCCGGCTTTAACCAAATCTCCCGCCTTTGCGTTTACTTTGGTTATTTGTCCGCTTGTGCCAAAACTAAAAGTGGCTTGGTTCGTTGCAACCAGCGTGCCATTCCCGCTGGCGTAGATGATCAGGTTTCCCTGCCGCACAACAGCGGTTTGTACCGCGGCTGTGGAAGTAGTTGCGGCTGTCTGCGCTGGAACGTAAACCAAGGTGTAATATGCGTATCCGCCTGCGCTTGCGAGTAAAAGAGCGACTATCCCAATGATCCACCAGGTTCGTTTGCTGATTTTTGATATGAATGGCATCGCTTTTAATTTTGCCGGCCATTCCATCGCTTTCTTGAATATGCTCATATAATTTCCTCTCAAACATAGAATTATTTTAGTTGACTAATGTAGTATCTTCCCTGGGTGTAAAGAGAAAGTCATGGAATTGTGTGGAAATTATGTGTCTTTAGAATCAAAATGTCCGCCTCTTTTCGAAGCGGACATTTGTCCAGGCAAGTTCGGATAAATGCTTTTATGACTTGGTGATTTTTTCAGGGCGGTATGTGTCGAATATCTTTAAGGCTTTGAATACCGGTTGCGTTTGGACTTCTGCTCGTTTCTCTATTACCATTCGATAACATTCCTCGTAAGCTAGGATCGTATTATTCAGACTGTGGGGCTGGGAACGCAGCATGCCCGCCTGTCCCATTTCAGCCCAATCCTCGGGACTCTCGAGAAATTTGTTCATCCAGTAGGCGGCATCGGCTGCATTATCCGCCTCGAAAAGATAGCCATTGACTCCGTGTTCAACCAATTCAGGCAAAGCTCGCGCGTTGGCAACTAGGGCGGGTTTTCCGCATGACATCGCTTCCAAAGTCGCAATACTTTGGAGTTCTGCTGAACTTGGCATCACGAAGATGTCTGCGCTCATGTACAATGCTGGCAGGTCTACCGCTGATACGTATCCAAGAAAAATAACACGTTCTTCCACCTCAAGATGACGCGCTTGACGTCGCAATGCTTGAGCTTGCAATCCATTTCCGACAATTACCAGTTGGAAATTAGTCTGTGGCAACTCGGAAACAGCCTGTATCAAAATATCAACGCGTTTTTCACCATCCAACCGACCAACATAAAGGAAGATGTTTTTATCCGTTGCAAGACCATATTTGCGGCGGATGCCCTGGCGGTCAACTTTCGGGTCGAAGGCAAATCGCTTGGTATCCACGCCATTGGAGATCGCCTGCACAGGAAAGTGAATATCCTGATTACGCAGGATATCGGCGGCGGCATATGAGGGTGTAGTGGTTGAATCCGTTTGATTGAAAACACTCAACATGATTTTCCATAAAACGCGCGCGGTCAGGTTGCGAAGCAGGGGAGATCGAATCAGAAAGGGGAGAAGATTTTCCGGCAGGAAGTGATTGGTGCCAACGAGTGGTATGTGACGTTTGCGAGCTTCCTGCGCGACAGCCATACACAGAAAATAGTGATCCTGAATATGTACTATATCTGGCGCAAATTTCTGCAAAATGCTCTTTACGCGAGGCGCGGGCCAAGGTGTTACGTAGACAGCCGGATGTACCATGGACATATGGATGGCAGCGACCTTTTCCACCTGCACGCCATTGATGGTAACGGAATACGACTTGGGGCGGTCGGAAGGCATCAACATTTTGACTTGATGTCCCTGCTTTACGAGGTTCTCCGCCAGGCGCAGGGTAAAACCTCCCTGCCCATTTCCGTCTGAATAAATCTGGCCGGCAATAAGGATGCGTAATGGTTTCATATGTTATCCTCGTGTGAACGCCTGCGCAGGATGTATATCCCCACGATAATTACCAGAATTGCAGTTGATCCAATTGAAATCCATTTCAAACCTTTTTCTATGTG
>Ga0302321_100003984_pt1 | contig 12714 bp, 11 predicted proteins | sample Fen_T0_1_FD_202505 | JGI IMG/M metagenome (GOLD analysis project Ga0302321, IMG submission 202505) | Peat permafrost microbial communities from Stordalen Mire near Abisko, Sweden - Fen_T0_1 | ecosystem: Environmental > Terrestrial > Soil > Wetlands > Permafrost | place: Sweden: Abisko...
TACTTGGGCGGAGCCCAAACCGATGTCGCCCATCTCACCGCTGACGACATCGACTGGGAAAATCGCATCGTGAGTTTCTCCCGCCGGAAGACGGGGTCCATTTCACTGATCCGCATTGGCTCGGCACTGGAACTGGTTTTGAAAGCGTTGCCCAGCTTCGGACCATTGTTCCCGAATCACCAGGAGCTCACCGAAGGGCACCGGGCGAAAGAATTCTGGCGCGCATGCCGACGCGTAGGCGTCACCGGCATCACGCTGCATTCCTACCGCTACGCTTGGGCTGAGCGCGCCAAGGTCTGCGGCTATCCGGAACGGTTCGCGCAGGAAGCACTCGGGCACCAAAGCAAAGCCGTACATCGCGCCTACGCGCGCAAGGCCCAGGTGACGCTGCCGTCGTTGGAGGATTACGAAAAGAAACCCGGAGCCGGCGGGGCGCGGGCCTCCGCCTAACGAATCAGTGACTATCGCCAGAAGTAAGTAATTCGAACGACTCGGCTTGGTTCGGCTGGTCCGTCGCCGAACCAATTGATTTATGGGCATTCTTCGTTTTCCAGTGCAGACAAACCGCGCTCGTGATCTTGGCGAGCCACGCCCGATCGCGCGTGAGCTCCACCACCTCCGCCGTTGAAAAATACTTGGTGCCATTCGGCGGCGGATGTCCGAGTGGACGAAGAAGTTTTGCCGCCACCAAAACCGGAATATCGTGCGTCTGGCAATTTAGCACCCACGCCGCCTGCTCGACCGTCAGTCGGGCGGGCGGCTGTCCCAGCAGGGCAAGAAAATGGCGTTGGTCGTCGTTCACGCGATGCCTCTATTGGCTGGAAAAATCGGTTCGGCTCAACCGCGAGAGCATCCCGTATTTTCGGTCGTGTCGCACACCCGTGTTTGGAAGTGACCAGCTCATGACTTTGGGAAAATAAAAATGCTCATACGAAACAGGGTTGATCGGAAAATATTCATACCGACTGTCGCTCAACGTAGCGTTGCTGCACCCGCATCTGTTCGGCTGCGCCAGCGAGGCTGGCCCATTGCACGTGCGGGTTGAGGTGTTGCAACGCTCGCGGCACGAGGTGCAGACGTTCAACCATCCGGTGTCGCTGCAAGAACTCCGTCGCAAGTTCGCGACGATCATCGGTGTGGTTCAGCCGTGCGAGAATCTCCTTTTTGTTGGCCACGTAGATTGCATGCGCCCCGCGAAACCGCGTGTTGCCGACGTAGAATTGCCGTCGCGCCAACGCGCGCGCCGCGACTTCGCCGAGCACGAGGAGCGACTCCTCTGAGGTACTGCCTTGCGAACGGTAGGACGTGATCGCGTGGCCATAGGTCCACGCGGCGAAGCCCGGCGGCAACTCGCGACCATCGGTAAAGACGACTTGGTTCGCGGCAGGATCAACGTGAGCGACATCCTTGAAATCGCCGTTCGCAAAACCGGCCTCGTCGCTGCGCCCGCGGATCAACAACCGGTCGCCAGCAGCCACCGCCAGCGTTTGCACACGCCCCACGTCAAACGCAGCGCGCTGCTTGCGCGTGATTTTCGCTTCGCGCCCTTTCAGCCCACGCACGCGGACGCCGTCTGGCATGATCGCTATGACTTCGGCGGCGACACCCCGTTTGAAAAATCGCGTGTCGCGCGCGAAGAGCAACCGGTCACCGACTTTGTATTGATCCCAATGTGCCTTTTGCTCCGCTGTCCACGTGAGCGGTTTCACCGCTTCGCGCGTGACTTCCTGAATGCCGAGCAAACCAGCTTGGCGAAGCGCCGGACGAACGTGCGTGTTGAAGCGCTCGATTTCATCCCAGAACGGAATCACCACGAGCGTGCTGATGCCTTTGGTCTTGTTTGTGACGAAGTGTTCCGCCGCTTGTGCGAAGAGCGCATCGTCATCGCCGGTTTCGTAAATCAGACCACGCCGATCCGCGTAGGCGAAGGCCTCGGCAGCATCGCCTGACGCGAGCAGGCGACTGAACTGGCGGTCCGATTCGTCGCGTTGGCGCAGTACTTCCGTAAGTCGAAAGACCGGCACACCAGATTGATCAATCACGTTGCGCAGAGCATCGCCGCGCTCGATGCTGTAATGTTGCTTCGTGTCGCCAACAAGAAGCACGCGAGCGCGAATGTCCTGCGCGATCTTCGTGAGCCGATCGAGTTGCTGAGTGGAAAGCAGTCCTGCCTCATCGACCAGGACGACGCGGCCTATCGCTTGCGCCTGCATCGCTTCGCTGACGAGGAAATGTTGCACGGTGTCGGCCGCATCGAAGCCACTTTCGACCAGCGCATCGCGGGCCTTCGTGGTTGGCGCGAGCGGAAGGAAGCGTTTCCCTCCAGCCGCTAGGTGCGCGCCTTCAATGGCGGTCAGCACCGTCGTCTTGCCCGTGCCGGCGTCGCCGATGAGCACGGTCACAAAGTCGTGGCTGTGAAGAATCGCTTGCGCTGCGCTCCGTTGTCCTACTGTAAGCGACGACGGCAACGCCTTCACGTCACCCAAATCGAAGCGTTGGTTCCTTGTCTCAATCACCCGGCGCACAACGCTTGATTCTTCGCGATAAATCGATCGCAGCGTCATCTCACCATTTTTTCGAATGATGTCCGGATGTGATTCGAGCACCAGGCGAAGTTCGCGCCAACGATAAAAATCGGGATTCAACTCCAGCGCGGCGCTGAGCACGACTCCTTCACGCGCTACGCTGGCTCGTTCGTAGACGTGCCGTAGTGCCGCCTCCAATACATTGTGCGCTTCACCGTGCGACCACTGTTCGCGCGGCGGTCGCACAGACGCTCCTCGAACAAGTTCGTCAAGCGACTGCGCTTCGCTCGCGGAAAGTTCCGCTCGCTGCCTGACCCGAACCTCCGACGTGCTCACCTCCGTGAGTTTGTCTTCCCGCGATTCGCGCACGAGAATCTCGACTTCGCGCTTCGTGGCCTTGCGCCCTTTCTGCACCGCGAAGTCCGCCGCGAGTTTCTCGACGGCGCGGGAGCGCTTCGAAAAACGCTCGCGGAGATGCTCGACGCCACGCACCGAAAATCCTTTCGAACTCATTTCGTAAGGTTCGTAGCCGAGCCCGCGAAGCCGACCTGCCAGCTCGCGGTACAGCACTTGTCGCAGATACGGCGACGCCCGGAGCATTTCGTTTTGTTTGAGCGCAAGCCACTCGTTGCGCGTTGGGTCCCAGGTCGCGTTGGCGAGCACCGCGTGCGCGTGAAGCTGCGGATCGAGATCGCGGCTTGCATCATGAACGAACATTGCCCCTGCAAAGTTGTTCGTCAGACGGAATTGTTCGCTCATCGCGGCATCACCCCGGCGTTCACGGACCGCCGCGTAGCGTTCCATCTCCGTCAGCACGACCTTAACCGACTCGATAAACGCCGCGCGGACACGTTCGTCGTCGCCCACCAACGCGAGCACGCTCACGTCTTTCGGCGCCGAAAGTTGGATGTCGAAAAACGCCACGCGGTTTTTTTGTTCGCGCGCAGTGAGGCGTTCGCCCGTGTGTGGATTGCGATTCAGGCGCAGCGCTTCGAACGGTTCGTCGGTCACCTCGCCCGACAGACCGAGCGCCCTTGCGCCCTCACCGATCCATTCGCCACACACTTCCTTTTCGCCCTCCGCCCAATAATCGTTCTTTCGCAAATGCTGCGAAAGGTAGGTGCCGCCGTTTCGGATTATGCCAATCGTGATCATGCCGACCATCACGGTCGACCTCATCGACTGCCTCAACCGCGCGCCCCCTCCGAATTTGGTGTAGGCCGCCTACCGAAATCGGTGTAGTCGTTCGTACGTTTTCGGTGCGTCTTTCTGAGGTCCAAGACTTCGACAATCCTTGTGAGTGCACGTCAGTCCTCCGTGTTTTTTCTGAAAAGACGCAAGGCCCTAACGAGTTCGTTGGGTTCATAAAACGAACTAAATGCATGAGCCAAGCCACCTCACACGGCTACCGTGATTGCGGTAGCTCAAGACTTCTTCGACATCGCCGCCGAATGCGTCTTTTGGCGAAATCGCCCACTCATCAACGCGGTCCCCGTGCCAAACATTGCACCCAATCACAGTTAAATAAACCAAGCTATACCCACCGCCCCACTCAAATCCTCAGTTATTTCCCACCATTAAACAGCCAGAACAACGCCCGAAATTTTCAGAAAATACTACACCCCTTCCCCCGCCTCAAGGCGGGGAACCCTCCCGCTTCCGGTGACCACCATTTGTGCCAATTGGGGAGTGCGCTAATGGCTTTGCTGGGAGCGAGAGATCAAAATCGTAGCCAACTGTGCTTCGAGCGTTTCTCCAGGACCAAGTGTTTTGAAAAAGGAGATACACCAACGCATGGTATTTCCGATAGAACGCGATAGCCGACACCTTGGGCCTTTTGACCGTCGCGTGGCCGGCGTGGTGATTCCTAACCTCACGGAAGGCTTTGCCGAAATCCGTGATCAACTGTCCCTTCGCGTCACAAACCAGTGGCAAGAGTCCTTTGTAGTATGTAATTTGGTTCTCCCACTTGGGAGCGTAGTCGTGCTCGATGCTGTGAATCTTTGAATTCACGCAGCGGAGCGCTTCAGACGCGATGCGCTGGTCGTGAGCTTCATGGGGCTTTTTGCTCGGGCCCCGTTTGTCCCAATCCGTGTCCTGTGCGTCACGGCAAATGGCGGAGAGGTAGAACTCGTAGAGGTGGTGCAGAAACCGCACGTAAGCGTCGTGGGACGGCTTTTGTGCGCCCTTGAGCCCGTGGACGTTGGGGCCCGCGAGCATTTCAAAGCTCCGCCACGCCGATTCGCACTTTGCCATCTCGTCCGACATCGAGCGGACGAGCATGCCGTCTGTGGAATCTCCGAGCGTGAATTTCAACGCAGCCAATCCCGAATTATGGGCCAAGCCGCGATCACCGCAGCGACGGCCGCGATGACGGATACCCAAAAGCCCGGGGATTGAGTCCAATGCGGTTTCGGCCCCCTTTCGACTGCGCGGCGAAGATCGGTAAGTGCCGCGTCAGTTGCGGCCTGGCGTGCGGCCGCGGTGGCCTCGGCCTGCCCTCGCAGGATGTCGGCACGTAGCTCCATCAGGAACCCCTCGACCTTCTCGTGCTGCGACTTCTCGGTGAATTGTTGAATCCGAGAGAGCGCGTAGTCGATGTGCTCGGTCGTCCAGTCCTTACTCCGAGAACGGATCAATTCCCGGCTAGGAAAGCCTCGGATGGTGCCTTCGACAAGGGCTTGGTCTTGGACTGGAATCATGACGGGTTGGCGAATTGCAGTTCGCAACGAAGGAGGAGCGCAGTGCCGTTGCGGTGTTCGAGTGGAATCTCTTCTACGACATATTGGAACGGACCAAACGGCTCAAGATTTTGGATCAAGCCGTGGAAGAAGCAGCATTCAGCGAGCTCGATGATTTCGCCGATCATTGAATGCATCTCAGGCAGGATTTCTGCGTCGGGTTCAGGGTTGATTCGCCATGAAGGCGGCAGGATCGCGTCTGCGGTCAGTCTGAAATTTTCGACGAAGGTCTTTTTTGGCGTGTGTTCCTGAGAATTCCTCATGTCTACGATCCGTTTGATTTTGGGTTCAAAAATATCGAGCACCTTTAGTAGCTCGTCTGGGGACGGCTGCAAAGCGCGGAGCTGCTTGATGCCGATACTAAAATTCCCATTTTTGATCGTTATCCCAAAGAAATCGTTCAGCACTTCGGCGATGTTTTGGACAGCGCGTTTGGCGTTGATCAAAAACACGGTGGCTTCGTCCTCCAGGTGGGCGACCTGTGGAAGATTGTTCACTACTCTCCGCTCGATTTTGAGCCCGCCAGTTTTTTGGATTTCTTCGACGATCGCGTTTTGCGCGGCGGCAACCTTCAAGAACGCCTTTTCGCATTTCCGCAGATCCTCTTTGGCGGTGTGGAGGGAGATTTTGATATTCTCCGAGTCGCCGCGAGTGAGCTTCTTGTCCTTCAATGCCTCAGCGCACTGGATGAAGACCCGTGCGATGATGGGATTGGCGCTCCCGGCGTCGTCCGTGATTGCCCAAGCCCATGGGACGTTCGGCTTGGTTCTCTTGGGATCGACGTCGTCAGGAGTGAGGGCCTTGAAGGTGCGGTCTACTTTGTAGATTTCGAGGAACCCCGGCATCGAGATTGGATGCATGACGGCGCCAGTGCCTCCGACGAACTCCATCGATCCGGCTTGATCCCGGGGTAACATCCGCACTCGTGGTTTTAGGTCCGACATTTTGTTTACGGTTGGGATGACAGATTACCAGATTTGGGACAATCTGGAATCGTCGTCGGCGAGGTATCCCTTACAGCGAGATTGCTTCGAGGAGGCTTCCGTGTTGGATCTGTAACCCGGATGGCGAAACTGAGATCAACACCGATTACCGCAGCTGATCTGGCTGGGTATTTGAAGGCCGACGATGACTTTGCCTTCGAGCTTAGGTGCCTGCATGCGCTGTCCCAGCGCCAGGTCGCTTTGGAGCATGGCGGCACTTACTCCGATCCGGTGACAGGCAAGACTCGGCAGTTCGACATCCGCGTGAAGCTGGAGGTCGATCAGCTACGGGTCGGTCTTGCAGTCGAATGCAAGAACCTGAGCCCGTCTTTCCCTCTTTTGGTATCTCGAGTCCCCCGGATTGAGGGCGAGGCGTTCCACCACCTTTTGATTCCTGAGGAACAAAAGGAAGCAGGTGGCGGGCTCTATTCCATCAGGGTGCCGCAGATGACGTGGTCCCAGTCGATTCCGGTGAAGACGCCGGATTCCCTCTACGAGGTCGGCAAGTTCGTGGGGAAGTCCGTGACCCGCGTGGGGGTGTCGGCTTCCAACGCCGGAGAGTTCGTTTCAGACGATTCCGAGGTCTTTGACCGGTGGTCTCAGGCTGTCGCATCGGCCTATGATCTGATGTCGGAAGCGGATTCCTACTTCCGCGAGGACGACGCTGATCCCTGCGCTTTTTGGATCGTGCCCATCCTCGTCGTTCCAGATGGTACGCTTTGGGTTGCCGACTACGACAAGACGGGGACGCTGCTTTCACCGCCGGCCCAAACGGATGAGGTTGAGATATACCTCGACCATGAGTCGTGGCAAAAAGGGGCGATGTTCAGCTACACGATCTCGCACCTTCATTTTGTTACGCCGAAGGGACTGTTGAAAATGGTAGATCGGGTCTTGGCCAACGTCCATTTCAGGGAGCGCGTTCTGCCAGTTCCTGACGCTCTGACCTAAGAATCAGAAGAGCCTGAAAAAGGCCATGTGGTTCGGCGTAGGATGAGCGCGATCCACGTTCGTCATCTTCGGCAGAATCCTTCCGGCAGACGCCGGCGAAGGTGGTTGAATCAGCATCTCCGCGGTTGAAAGGCAACCGTCAGACCCGGCACCTTATTGGCACTTGAAGACGATGAGGTGGACGGATGAGGGGCTTTATTTTGCTGGTCGGCTCCACGTGATGCGGGCCGAGGAGGAGGACGCTGGTTAGCGCAACGCTGCAATTCCCGCCAGCTTCCGTCGCAACCCCGGCAGGCGACCTTGGCTCGCCATATCCGCAGGAAGATGCCCCGGCAGCGCTTCCATGAAATCTTCTGAGCCTACAAGTTTGGCCATAGCCCTGGCTACATAGGCGCTCAATGCAGGATCGGCGGCAGCCACTTCTTCGACTATTTTCTCACGGCCATCGATCACTGTGATCAGGTCTTCCAGATCATGGCTGGCGTAGTAATCGCCATCACCGCGGTCAAGGAACGCGACATACTTCGTGGCGATGAAACCCACCGGCGAAACAATACGCAACCGCCCGCCAGCTACAGTGTGCACGGTTGCCGAGGCCAATGCCTCGCGAAACCAAGCCGTGTTAAGCCCAAGGTAATCCCCTTCCGCCGGCATGATGTCCACCGTAAGCTCGCCCAACACCCAACGACACCGGGGCGCGCCCTCGCGTGTGTCGTGGTCGAATTTCAGGGCCCGCAATTTCTCCTCGATGCCTGCATAACGGCGTTGAGAAACCACTTCGAGGACGACGTCGACATCATCGGTGGCGCGCACGGGCGACAATTCCGGATGATCAAGCAGCAGGCCAACCACAGAACCACCCAGAAACGCGTAGTCCAACCCGAGCCCATCCAAGCGCTCAGCAACGGCCTTCATTGCAGCAATTGGTATATCAGCCATGGTTTAGCCTCCGCTCAATCTCCTTCGCGGCCATGACCCGCTCGCGGGCGCGCCCAAGACGCAAGGCATCCACCAATGCCAGCAGATCATAAAGCGCAGGGTCATTGTCCGCCGCAGCTGGAACGGTGCGGTAAAGCGGCTCGACCGACAGACCCTTGCAGATGCCGTCAGGTTCGGGCCAGACCGGGGCTTCGTTTTCGGTCGTAGCCACTTTGCCCGACATAACGGGCGCAGCCCACGCGGTCGGCACACCGCGAGTCATTTCTCCGACCGCCACCGGAAAGGCATAGGGCACGCCATGAAGTAAGAATTCCACAAAGGGCTTGCGTCGGATCTTGCGGGAATCCGGATCAAGCAGTCTGCCGTCCGCCAGCCGCCCAACAGCGGCATGCACTTCGGATGCACTCATCCCGAGCGCTTTCGCGAGCGCAGCATAGGATTCGTCTCCCGCCGCAAGAGCGAGTTTGAGCCCGACGACGATGTCCTGTGGCTTAATCATGCACCATTCGCTATTCGCGAATAACGAATACGCAAGCGTAATTTCCACCAGCACATCTGCCCCTACCAATTGCAGATGTAGTTGCCTCCTGCAAAATCGGCGCGTTCGCCAACAACCGAACCGAGGCAACAAGAGCGATGGTTTTCGGCGCCCTTCTTCTGTTTCTAAAATTTGATCCCACACGATCGGCTGACGGTCGCGACGATGTTACAAAACCAGTAAGTACGGCCGATCTATTCGTATCACTTGCGAACGGGAGAAATTAAGAAAACTTGCCGCCGTGCGTCGTCATCTTTCTATCGGTTGCTTGTTGTTCGCCTGGCTTTGTGCCAACGGCGCGCTGTGGAACGTGGTGCAGGTCGTGGCCTGGGCGAAAATGTTTCACGACTACTCGGCGACCATGCCCGCCGCCGAGGCGCTGGAGATGACCTTCGACGCGAGTAAGCCCTGCAAGCTCTGTTGCATCGCCAAATCCGCGGAAGACACCGCACGCAAGCAATTGCCGCGCGAGGCCGTTCTGGGCGGGGGCGTAGAAAAACTTTTGCTCATCGCCGAATGTGCGCCGGCCGTCGTCGTCCCTGGGCCGGACTTCACCTGGCCAGGTGTCACCGATGATACCGGCTTGATTCGTAAAGAGGCCGTGCCGGTTCCCCCACCGCGCGGGTAACGCGCTCCTCTCAGTCTCCTCCGTCGCCGCGCCAATTGCGCGGCGTGACGCAATCTTCCTGCCCAACTGGGCGGCGTTCGCGCGCACGCCATTGCCCGCGCGCATTCATTCCAACTTTTCTCATGCCTTTTCCTCTTCGTTTCCAACACGCAGTCGCATTTGCCGCTGCGCTCTTCACCTTCGCCAACACAACGCCCGCCAAGGCCTGCTCCGTCTGCGGCTGCTCGCTCAGCTCGGACTGGGCCGCCCAGGGCTACGACATGATGCCCGGCCTCGAAGTCGGGCTGCGTTTCGAGTATTTTGATCAAACCGACCTGCGCAGCGGCACCAAGAGCGTTGACCGCGCCGCGCAGTCTTTTCCCAACGACAACGAAATCCAACAACGCACCCTTAACCGGAACACCTGGCTAGATCTAAACTACGTGGCCGATCCGGCTTGGGCGGTCACCCTGTCGGTTCCTTACCACAATCGCTTCCACACCACGATTGCCGAGGGCGATACCGATATTTCTACTTCGCGTGCCAGCGGGTTGGGCGACATTCGCGTGCTCGGTCGCTATCAAAAATTCGGAATGTCCCACAGTTTTGGCCTGCAGTTCGGTTTCAAGCTGCCCACCGGACGCTTCGACCAAAATTTCGCCACCGGCCCGCAGACGGGTGAATTGCTCGACCGCGGCCTACAACTGGGCACCGGCACGACCGACCTTCTCGCCGGAGCGTCCTGGTTTGCGCGTCCCACGACTCAACTCGGATGTTTCGCCCAGGTCATGCTCGATCAGCCGCTTGCCGCGCGGGACGAATTCATCCCGTCAACCAGTGTGAATTTTAGTGGCGGTGTACGTTGGTTAAACACGAGCCGATTCACTCCGCAGTTTCAACTCAACGTAAAAACAGAAACCCGCGAGCACGGTGCCGCGGCGGATACCGCCAACAGCGGTGGGACGCTGGCCTACTTGAGCCCCGGGGTTACCGCCGAACTGAGCGACAGGGCCAACGCGTTCGTCTTCGTGCAGCTGCCCGTCTATCAGCGCGTCAACGGCCTGCAATTGGAGCCCCGTTGGCTCTTCTCCACCGGTCTGCGCTGGAAAATCTGAACGGAGTTTGCACCGGAGATGGGCAAAAAACTGCTCATCTCCGGTTTCGGCCCGCGAGCTTAACCAGTTTCGCTGCCTACTCGTGAGCCCGTACCTCGATCCGCGTTGTCCCCGCAGGCAGCAAGGCAAGGGGAACCCGATAGTAGCCGTGATGAAAGGCACTCCGGCGATATGAGTTCAGGTTACGTGGCGCAAAGTCGGTCTCCTCATTCCGTAGGATTAGTCCCGTCTGATCGTAGAACGAAACAGTCAAATGGATGTGTTCGGTAGTATCGGCTCCAAAAGCCCGTTCGACCGTGCCATCGAGTTCGAGTCTCGATGCTTTTGAGCGAAGTTCGGGCGTCCTCACGATGACTTTCGGAGACGACACGCCGATGAGTTTGATATGGGAGGCGTCGTCGGGCAGTCGTTCCGTGTTCAGCCCGGCACATCCGCCAAGGGCGGTGACTCCGATGGCGATAAGGGTCAGTTTAAATTTCATGGAATATTAGATTTATTGTATGGTTTTGGTGTGCGATACCGTCCCGCGGTGGCGAAAACATCTCCGGGTCGTTCTCGCCACCCGCGGACAGGGATCGATGACTCAAAAGGCCCAGGTCGCGCTGCCGTACACACCGCGCCGGGCACCAAACTGCGGCGCGCCCACGCCGATGCCCGAGCCGTCGCGCAGTTCGTAGACTTTGTCGAAGAGGTTCACCACATCCACCCGGAGGTGCAGTTCCTGCTTTCCGGTCAAAGTGATTTTCTGATCTACCCCAAGATTGGCCGTGGTGTAAGAAGGCAGCGTTTCTGTATTCGCAAATCCACGACGCAGTCCGCTCCCGAACAAGGCATCGGCGTAAACGAGAGTGCCCTTCCACTTGTAAGTCACACCCACGGAGCTGGTGTAACGTTGGTCATGATCAAGGCCCACGTCGTGCGTCGCGATATAGTCGAGTTCGTCCTGCCCAAATTGAAACTCGCCGCTGACGATTTCACGTCCGGTCGCTTTGCTGATCGCGAGATTGGCGTAGGCCGTAAATGCCCCTGCCGTGAAGTTGGTGCTTAGCTCAAGGCCGTAGATTTTGCCGGTGCGATAGTTGAACGGTGAAAACACCAGCGCCTGGCCGAACTGACCCTCGTCGAGTTGGTTCTTCGCGGTTTTGTAGTAACCGTCGAGCCCGACCGACCACGCCTTCGTGACGTTTTGCGTCACGCCCAGAGCGAAATAGTGCGACCGCTCCGACCGCACCGGCGAACTGGTCGTCACTTCGGGTGCATTCGTGGTGTTGGCGAACTTTGCGATGGCCTCGCTCGAAACCAGTTCCAGCGGAGGCGGTGTGAAATAGCGTGCATAGCCTGCGTGCAAATTCGTGCCTTCGACCGGCGTATAGACAAAATTGATACGCGGGCTAAGTTGGCCTTCGCGCACGTAGCCATCCGATACATCAGCGCGGAAACCATAGTTGACCGTAAGCTTGTCCACCGCAGTCCATTCATCTTGCAGGTAGAGACCATACTGAGAACCGCGCTTCGACTGGTTATCCACGATCGCCAGGGGCGTCGACAACGTCTGATTTCCATCGGCATCGACAGCAAAGACCCGGTCGGTCGTATTCACCTTCGCCCGATCGGTCGTGAAAATGAATCCGCCGCGGAACGTGTGATCGGCGAACACCGCCCAGCGCCCATCGGACTCGATACCATCGGAAAGAATATTGCGCTGCACCGCACTCGCGACGCCATTGAAGATCAGGTCGCCGGCCGAGTCAGGCGTGAATTTAATATCACTGGTCCGCGTGAAAACCGAAAGCTGGAGCCCGGCATCGGTCGTTGACTTTTGGTACGAGATCGTCGCGTAGCCATTGTTCTCCCGTTGATTCTCATCGAGATTGGCTGAGTCAAAGCTCGGAACACCCGCCAGGGCAAAGGCTGGATCTTGGTCGGGGTTGTTTGGGATTTGGAATTTTGCCCCGGATCCGCTCACGATGAGGGCGAGGCGACTCGTCGAATCGATTAGGTACGAAAAATAGCCAAAACCTTTCAACTGCTGCGTATGATCATGAATCGCTGTGCGCTGATCGGTGGGATTTTCAATGCCCAAGTCGTTCTCAAAATAACTCCCGGTGACGTAGTAATCGAGCCGACCTTTCGTTCCGCCCAGTTCAAAGGCAGAACGCGCCGTGTTGAAGCTGCCACCGTAAAGTGTGACTGAGCCGCCCTCCGTGTTCGCGCCGTTTTTCGTGTGAATATCGATCACCCCGGCCGTGCGATAGCCATATTGCGCCGGCAACGAACCGGTCAATACCGCTACGGTGTCTACAAATCGCGTGTCA
>Ga0302321_100003986_pt1 | contig 12714 bp, 9 predicted proteins | sample Fen_T0_1_FD_202505 | JGI IMG/M metagenome (GOLD analysis project Ga0302321, IMG submission 202505) | Peat permafrost microbial communities from Stordalen Mire near Abisko, Sweden - Fen_T0_1 | ecosystem: Environmental > Terrestrial > Soil > Wetlands > Permafrost | place: Sweden: Abisko...
GCGACGCACGGTTGGCCCGGGCACGTGCAGCCGGTCACCGACCGCACCCGCGAGGTGCTCGACACCCTCCGCGTGATGGCGCTCCTGCAGGACCGCTGGGGCGAGCGGTGCTGCGGCCGGTACGTCATCAGCTTCTGCCAGCGGCCCGAGCACCTGGTGGCGGTCCGGGCCCTGGCGCGCCTGGCGGTCGGCGACCGGCCGCTGCGCCTCGACGTCGTCCCGCTGTTCGAGACCGGACGCGACCTGCGGGCGGCCCCGGCCGTGCTCGACGGCTGGGTCGGCGTGGCCAGCACCCGGGACTGGCTCGCCGACCGGCGGCGCGAGGTCGAGGTGATGCTCGGCTACTCCGACTCCGCCAAGGACGTCGGGCCCGCGAGTGCGACCCTCACCCTGTACCGCGCGCAGACCGAGCTGGTCGAGTGGGCGCACGCCAACGACGTCCGGCTGACCCTGTTCCACGGGCGGGGCGGCTCGCTCGGCCGGGGCGGCGGCCCGGTGCACCGGGCGATCCTGGCGCAGCCGCCGGGATCGGTCGCGGGACGGTTCAAGGTGACCGAGCAGGGCGAGGTCATCTTCGCCCGGTACGCCGACGTCACGATCGCCCAGCGCCACCTGGAACGCCTCACCTCCGCGGTGCTGCTCGCCGACACGCCCGAGGCCGAGCTGACCAACCGGCGGGCCGTCGAGCGGTTCGGCACCCTCGCCGCCCGGGTGGAGGAGGCGTCGCGCGAGCGGTACCTCGCGCTCGTCGGGATGCCGGGGTTCGCCGACGTCGTCGCCGAGTCGAGCCCGCTGGAGGAGCTGGGCGAGCTGCGCCTCGGTTCCCGGCCGGCGCGCCGCAGCGGCGCCACGAGCGGTCGCGACCTGGCCGACCTGCGCGCCATCCCCTGGGTGTTCGCGTGGGCCCAGATCCGGGCGAACGTGCCCGGCTGGTACGGGCTCGGCAGCGGCCTGGCCGCCGTCGGCGACCTGGCCGAGCTGCGGGCCGCCTACCGGGAGTGGCCCCTGTTCGCGAGCATGGTCGACGTCGCCGAGATGAGCCTGGCGAAGGCGAACCGCTCGCTCGCGGAGGCGTTCCTCGGGCTGGGTGGGCGGCCGGACATCACCTCCGCCGTCCTCGCCGAGCTGGATCTGACGCGCGCGCAGGTCCTCGCCGTGCTCGACCAGACCGTGCTGCTCGAGCGCAAGCCGCAGCTGCGGACGGCGGTGGGCCTGCGGGCGCCGTCGATCGACGCGCTGAGCCAGGTGCAGCTACGTGCCCTGCGGATCCTGCGAGGGCGCGACGGCGTGCCCGGCGTGCCCGGCGCTTCCGGCGGGACGGGCGAACCCGTCGAACCGTGGCAACGGGTGCTGCTGCTCACGGTCAACGGCGCCGCCGCCGGGCTGCAGAACACGGGCTGATCCCCACCCGGGACCGTTTCTCAGGGTAAGCACGATCATTCCCGGGGTAATCTGCCGTGGTCGGGCAGGTTGCGCTGCGGAGGTGGGTCCATGGGCCCTGAGAACGGGCGACGTCCCCCGGGCGACGGCCGTCCCGGTGCCGCGCTCGAGGCGATCCCCTCGCCCGTGGGTCTGCTCGCCGTCACCCGGGACGCGGCGGGAGCCCCGGGCGTGGAGGTCGTCTACGCCAACCCGGCGTTCGCCGCCCTGATCGACGCCTGCTCGCCGGTGGCCGCCGGGTCCGGCCCGGATCCCCGGAGCGCCCGGGTGCTGTCGCTGTGGCGGGGGATGCCCGCGGACGACGCGATCCGTCGCCTCGCCGACGTCACCGCCTCGGGGCGCCCGTGGCGCCGCCGGGCCCGCACCGGCGGCCTGCCCGGATGCCCGGAGTGGATCGAGGTGGTGGCCTCGCCCGCGGGCGAGGCGGTGTCGGTCTGGCTGCGCGACGTCAGCCGCGAGGAGGCCGACCGGGTGCAGCTCGACGAGGTGCAGGTCGCCTACCGGACGCTCCTCGACGCGCTGCCCGACCGCGTGGTCGGGGTCGTCGACGCCGACCTGCGGGTGCGGTTCGTGGCCGGGTCGGGCCTCGCGCGCACCCGGATCGACCCGGTGCCGACCGTCGGGTCGCGCGTCGGCGACGTCTTCCCGCCCGCCCAGCGCGACTTCGTGGAGGCGCAGGTGCGGGCCGCGCTCGCCGGCGAGCACGTCGTCGTCCCCGAGGCGGTCGCACCGCAGGGCACGGTGTGGCGGATCGACCTGGCGCCGCTGCCGGGGGACGACGGGACCGTCCGGTCGGTGATGGCGGTCGGCCTCGACATCACGGCCGAGGTCGAGGCGCGGGCCGAGCGGGACCGCACCCTGCGGGAACTCCAGCAGGCGCAGCGGATGGCCCGCACCGGCAGCTGGTCGTGGGACGCGCGGACCGGCGCGACGTGGCGGTCGGCGGAGCTGCTCCGCCTGCTCGACCTGCCGCCCGACGTCGGGGTCGAGGAGGAGCTGGCCGCCCTCGCCCGCCGCTCCCCGGACGCCGCCCGCGCGCGCGACGCCTGGGACCGGGCGCTCGCCGGGCGGCAGCCCCTGGAGCTGGAGCTGCGCCTGGGCGCCGCCGACGGCGACCCCGACGGCGGGCTGCGGTACCTCGTCGTCCGGGCGGCCCCGATCGTCGAGGTCAGGGGGGACCTCGGGGGCGTCGGCGCGGAGGGCGCCGTCACGGGGGTCGTCACGGGGATGCGCGGCACCGTGCAGGACGTCACCGAGGCCTACCAGGCGCGCCAGGCCCTCGCCGAGAGCGAGGAACGGTTCCGGCTCGCCTTCGACGAGAGCCCGATCGGCAAGGCGCTGCTGGCCCCGCCGCCGGACGACGCGGCGCGGGTGCTGCGGGTCAACCGGGCCCTGTGCACGCTGCTCGGCCGCCCGGCCGACAAGCTCGTCGGGACGTCGTTGTGGGACTGGGTGCACCCCGAGGACCGCGACGCCGCCCGGGCCGCCGTCCGCCCCGGCGGGCCGGGCCTGCGCGCGGGGGCGCGGGCCGAGGTCCGGCTGGCCGCCGACCCGGGCCGCCAGGTCTGGGCGGGCGTGGGCGCGACGACGGTCCGCGACGTCGAGGAGCGCCCGCTCTACCTGCTCGCGCAGATCGAGGACGTGACGGCGCGGCGGCTGGCGGAGGACGAGCTCGTGCGGCAGGCGCGCTCCGACCCGCTCACCGACCTGCCGAACCGGCTCTCGCTGCTCGAGCACCTGGGCCGCACGCTCGCGGACGGCCCACCCGTCGCCGTCCTGTTCCTCGACCTGGACGACTTCAAGACGGTCAACGACAGCCTGGGGCATGCGGCGGGCGACCAGCTGCTCGCCCGGGTCGCCGTCCGGATCGGCCGCCACCTCGGCGAGGGCGACTTCGCGGCGCGGTGGGGCGGGGACGAGTTCGTCGTCGTCAGCCCGTCGCACGCCGAGCCGTCCGCGGCCCGCGCGCTCGCGGACCGGATCCGGCTGGCCGTCGGCGAGCCGGTCGCCGTCGACGGCCACGAGGTCGCGGCGACCGTCAGCATCGGCGTCGCCCTGGGCGGCGCCGCGAGCACCGTCGACGGCCTGCTGCGCGACGCGGACATCGCGATGTACCGGGCCAAGGCCGCGGGCAAGGACCGCTGGGCGCTCGCCGACTCCGCCGGGCACGAGGGGGCGATGCGGCGGCTCACCGTGGCGTCGGCGCTGCGGCACGCCCTGGACGGCGACCAGCTGGAACTCCTCTACCAGCCCGTCGTGGACCTCGCCGACGGGCGCCCGGTGGCCGTCGAGGCGCTGCTGCGGTGGCGGCACCCGGAGCGCGGCCTGCTCGGTCCCGAGGAGTTCCTGGACGTCGCGGAGAGCTCCGCGCTCATCGTGCCGGTGGGCGAGTGGGCGCTGCGGACGGCGGTCTTCCAGGCGATGGCGTGGTACCGCCGGTTCGGGTCGCGGGCGCCGTCCGTCGCCGTCAACGTGTCGGTGCGGCAGCTGGGCCACGCCCGCCTGCACGAGCGGGTGGCCGCGGCGCTCGCCGGGAGCGGGCTGCCGCCGGACCGGCTGTGCCTGGAGCTGACCGAACGGGAGGCCGTCGCGGCGTCGGGCGCCGAGGCCGCGGACCTGCAGGCGGTCCACGCCACCGGCGTCCGGCTCGCCGTCGACGACTTCGGTACCGGCTACGCGGGCCTGGACTACCTGCGGCGCTTCCCGGTGGACATCCTGAAGATCGACCAGTCGTTCGTGCGGGGGCTGGGCAGTGATCCCACGGACACCGCGATCATCGTCAGCCTGATCACCCTGGGGCGGGCCCTGGACGTCGTCGTGGTCGCCGAGGGCGTGGAGGACGAGACCCGCCTCGCCATGCTGCGACGGCTGGAGTGCCCGCAGGGGCAGGGCCGGCTGTGGTCGCCGCCGGTCGCCCCGGAGGCGATCGAGGAGCTGCTGCTGCGGGGGCTTCCGGGAGGGTGACGCCGTCCCTTCTGGCGTCCTCTTCTGGCTTAGGCGGGCGTGGTCGTGGGACCATGCGGGCACCGCGACCGTGACGTGCCGTGGCGGGACCGTGGGGAGGGTGGATGATCCGGGTACTACCGGTGCTGATCGAGCTCGGCCTGTTGATCTACTGCCTGATCGACTGCGTCCAAGCTGATCCGGCCGCCGTGCGCAACCTGCCGCGCTGGGCCTGGATCGTGCTGATCCTGCTGTTCCCCCTGGCCGGCGGGATCGCATGGCTGGTCGCGGGGCGCCCGGCGCGGCCGGTGCCGGGGGCGGAGCCGCTCGACGGGTTCCCGGAGGCCCCGCGGGCGCCGCGCCGTCCGATCGCCCCGGACGACGACGAGGACTTCCTGCGGACGCTCGGCCGGACGACCGCGCAGGAGCGGTCCCTCGACCGCTGGGAGGCCGACCGCGCCCGCCGCGAGGAGGAGCTGCGCCGCCGGGAGCAGGACCGCCCGGACGGGTGAGGGCTGCGGCCCGCCGGTGATCCGTCGGGTGCAGGCAGTCACTTGATGTGAATTTGACTCCGCTCGGTCACCCCCGCCCGCGTGGCGTGCCGGATAGGTCCCGTAGAGTCCGGTCTCATGACCCCAGAGGAGTTCCGGGCGGCGGCGCACATCCTCGTCGACTGGATCGCCGACCATCGCGCGCGCGTGGCCGACCTGCCGGTGGCGGCCCGGGTCAAGCCCGGCGACGTCGCGGCGGGCCTGGCCCCCCACGCCCCCGAGGGCCCCGAGCCCTTCGCCGCCGTGCTGGCCGACCTCGAGCAGGTCATCGTGCCGGGGGTCACCCAGACCCAGAGCCCGAACTTCTTCGGCTGGTTCCCCTCGAACGCCGCCCCGGCGTCCGTGCTCGGCGACCTGGCGTCGTCCGGGCTCGCCGCCCTCGGGATCACCTGGGCTTCGGCCCCGGCCCTCACCGAGGTCGAGGAGGTCGTCACCGAGTGGCTCCGGGAGCTGACCGGCCTGCCGTACGGGTGGCGGGGCGCGATCCAGGACACCGCGTCGACGGCGTGCCTGGTCGCCCTCCTCGCCGCCCGGGAGCGGGCCACCGGTCACAGCGAGCGACGCGGCGGCCTGCAGGCCGAGCCGGCGCCGCTCACCGTGTACACCTCGCCGCACGCGCACTCCTCGGTGGCCAAGGCGGCCCTGCTCGCCGGGTACGGCGCCGACAACCTGCGGTACGTCGAGGTCGACCCGATCACCCGGGCCATGGTCCCCGAGGCGCTCGCCCGGGCGATGGCCGACGACGTCGCCGCCGGGTGCCGCCCGGCGGCCGTCGTCGTCGCCGTCGGGACGACGGGCACCACCGCCATCGACCCGCTCGCCAAGCTCGCGCCGATCGCCGCCGCGCACGGCGCGTGGGTGCACGTGGACGCCGCGATGGCCGGGTCGGCGCTGCTACTGCCCGAGCGCCGCTGGATGATCACCGGGATCGAGGGTGCCGACTCGCTGTGCTGGAACCCGCACAAGTGGATGGGCACGATCCTCGACTGCTCGCTCCTCTACGTGCGGGACCCCTCCGACCTGGTGTCCGTGATGTCCACCGACCCCTCGTACCTGCGGTCCGCGGTGGACGGCGACGTGACGCAGTACAAGGACTGGGGGATCCCGCTCGGGCGCCGGTTCCGGGCCCTCAAGCTGTGGTTCCACCTGCGGCTGGACGGCGTCGCCGCGATCCGGGAGCGGTTGCGGCGCGACCTCGCCAACGCCGCCTGGCTCGCCGGCCAGGTGCGGGCCACCCCCGGCTGGCGGGTGCTCGCCCCGGTTACGTTGCAGACGGTGTGCGTGCGCCACGAGCCGCCCGACCTGGTGCGGCCCGGCGTCGGCATCCTCGACCCCGACGGGCTCGACCGGCACACGCTGGGCTGGGCGGGGGCGCTCAACGACTCGGGCCGGGCCTTCGTCACCCCGGCGGTGCTCGACGGGCGCTGGATGGTCCGCGTCTCCATCGGCGCGGAGGACACCGAGCGTCACCACGTGGAGCACGTCTGGGCGTTGATGAGGGCGTACGCCGAGGCGGTGTAGCGCCGCGCCCCCTGCCGGGGCTGGTCAGGCTCGCGCGGTCAGACCTGGGCGGTGAGCGAGCCGATCGCCGCCGCGAAGCCTCCGCCGCTCGACCCCAGGGACGTCACCCACAGCAACCAGTAGCGGTGGCTCCCGCCGGACGTCGCGGGGAGCGTCGCGCGCCCGTTCACCGTCACCGACGACCCCACCTTGCGGTAGCCGTCCGCGGTCGCGGACTTGTCGTCGGCGGCGCGGAGCTCGACCGTCAGCGGCCCGGTCCGGACGTCGACGGTGACGGTGCGCAGCGGCTTCGCCGAACCCAGGTCGAGGACCAGCCCGATGCCGTCCTTCAGGTTGCCGAACTGGGCCGACGCGTACGTCTGCGACCGCCAGACCCCGCCCTCCTGCTTGCGGAAGCCGCTCCCCTTCGGGTCGAGGCTGCTGAGCTCCGCGTCGACGGGGACCGGGGCCTTGGTGGAGGCCGCGGGGGCCGCCTTCTGCGGCGGCGCCTCGCCCGTGGCCCAGCGCTGCGCCGCCACGCCCGCGGCGGCTCCGAGCAGCGCGCAGGCGGCCAGCACCAGGGCCCGCCGGGCGGTGGACGGGCGGGCCCCCGGCCGGGCGCCCGGCGGGTAGGGGCGGGCCACGTAGGGGTCGGGATGCGGTTGGGCGTACGGGTCGGGGTGCGACGGGGGCTCCGGCCGCCGCCCGGGCTGCGGCTGCGGCTGGGATGGCGGCTGCGGCTGGGATTGCGGCTGCGGCTGGGATTGCGGCTGCGGCTGGGATTGCGGCTGCGGCTGGGATTGCGGCTGCGGCTGGGATTGCGGCTGCGGGTCGGGGGGAGCGATCGGGGCGGGACCCGTGGGCGTGAGCCCGTTCGGCGACGTCGCGGTGAGCTCGCGCGGCAGGCCCGCGGTGGGGGCGTCGTGGACCGGCAGGGGCGCCGTGCCCTCCAGGTGGGAGGCGTCCGGAGCGCCCTCGGGAACCTCCTCGGGAGCGTCCGGTGGTGCGTTGCGCTCCTTCCGTGCCACGCGGCGATCCTTCCTCCGGCCGGCTCGTGCCCGACGTCGTGCCACCACCCGGATCACCGACGGTGACCGGGAGCGCCACAGGAGCGGCGCCGTGGCCAGTATCTCCCGCCACGCCGCGACGCGCCCGGGCACAGTGACGCCCGTCGAGATCGTTCCGTCACCTTTCCGGGATCTTGCTCACCCCGCCGAGGAGCCGGGCCGCCGCCTGCGCCACGGTCGTGACGACGTCGACGCCCGTCGGCGCGGGTGGCCGCTCGACGAGCACCACCGGGACGTCGAGGTCGCCCGCCGCCCGCAGCTTGGGCGCGGTCATCGCCCCGCCGCTGTCCCGGGTGACGAGCATCCCGATCCGGTGGCGGCCCAACACCTCCCGCTCGCCGTCGACGGTGAACGGGCCGCGTGCCGTCACCAGCAGGTGCCGTGGCGGCAGTGCCACCTGCGGCGGGGACACGCTGCGGACGACGTGCAGGTGCCGGGCGTCGTCCGCGAACGCCGCCACGTCGCGGCGTCCCACGGTGAGCAGGACGGCGACGTCCGGCGCCGCCGCCGCTGTCACCGCGGAGGCCGCCGCCACCGACGGCACGCGCCGCCAGCGGTCCCGCGGACCCTCCTGCCAGCCCTCCCGGCGGACGGCGACGAGCGGCACCCCCGCCCGGGAGCACGCCGTCGCCGCATGATCGCTGATCGTGACGGCGAAGGGGTGCGTCGCGTCGGCCACCCGGTCGATCCCGCGCTCGCGGAGGAAGCGCACCAGCCCCTCGACGTCGCCGAACCCGCCCACCCGGACCTCGCCCGCGGGCAGCACCGGGTCGTCGGTGCGCCCGGCGAGCGAGCTGACCACCTCGACGCCCGGGCGCGCGGACAGCAGGTCCGCCAGCTCCCGGCCCTCCCCGGTGCCGCCCAGCACCAGCACGCGCACAGCGCGCGACCCTAGCGCAGCACCCCCCGACCGGGGCGCGGCAGACTGGGGGCGTGGGTGAGCTGCGCAAGGGATGGACGACGGGGGCCTGCGCGACCGCCGCCACCACGGCCGCCTACGCCGCCCTGCTCACGGGGGAGTTCCCCGATCCGGTGACGGTCACCCTGCCCGGCGGGCAGGCGCCGTCCTTCGCCCTGACGCGGGAGCGCCTCGCCGGCACGGGTGCCTTCGCCGCCGTCACCAAGGACGCCGGTGACGATCCCGACGTCACCCACGGTGCGGTCGTCGGGGCGCTGGTGGCGCCCGGACCCCCCGGAACGGGGGTCGCCTTCCGGGCGGGGGACGGCGTCGGCACGGTCACCAAGCCGGGCCTGCCCCTGGAGGTCGGCGAGCCCGCGATCAACCCGGTGCCGCGGCGGATGATGCGCGAGGCCGTCGCCGCGCTGGCCGCGGCCCACGATGCTCCCGGCGACGTCGTCGTCGAGATCTCGGTCGAGGGGGGTGCCGAGCTCGCCCGCCACACGTGGAACCCGCGGTTGGGGATCGTCGGTGGCCTGTCGATCCTGGGGACGACCGGGATCGTGGTCCCGTACTCGTGCTCGGCGTGGATCGACAGCATCCGCCGGGGCGTGGACGTCGCCCGGGCGGCCGGGCACGCGCACGTCGCCGCCTGCACGGGCAGCACCTCGGAGGCAGCCGCCCGCGCCCGCTACGGCCTGCCGGACGACGCGCTGCTCGACATGGGCGACTTCGCGGGCGCCGTGCTCAAGTACGTGCGCCGCCACCCGGTGCCGCGCCTCACGATCGCGGGCGGGATCGGCAAGCTCGCCAAGCTCGCGGCGGGGCACCTCGACCTGCACTCGGCGCGCTCGCAGGTCGACCTCGGCGCCGTCGCCGCCCTGGCCGCGGGCTCGGGCGCCGGGAGCGGGCTCGTCACCGCGATCGAGGGTGCCGGGACGGCGCTGGGTGCGTTGCGGCTGGCCGGGGCGGCGGCGTTCCCGCTGGGGGACGTCGTGGCGGCGGCTGCTGCGCGGGCCGCCCTCGACGTCCTGGCGGGCGCGCCGGTGCGCGTCGACGTCCTGGCAGTGGACCGGGCCGGGATCGTGGTCGGCCACCACCCTGCGTGAGGCGCCGCACCCCCGTCGTGATCATGCAGTCCGGCGCGATCATGCAATCCGGGGACAGGCCGGCCGCTCCTGGACGCGCATCGTCGATCCTGACCGGGGCCGGCGCTCGTCGACGGTCCCGGGCCGGACGGCGGCGATCTCCCCGAGCGGGTGCGGAACCCCGAAGATTCCGAGGTCCCACCCGCTCGAGAGGATCACCCACCACCGACCAGCAGCGATGGGTGGGCGGGGTCAGCGGCGGGCAGGCTGCGGGCCCCGCAGCGGGGCGGCCTCCGGGAGCAGGACGGCAGCGGCTGCCCGGTCGGCGTCCGGCAGTGCGAGCCGGACGTCGTCCGGGTCGGCCGCCGCGTCGGAGCCGATCCCGGCGGTCGTGATTCCGGCGTCGGCGGCTCCGGGCTCGGCGACCCCGGCGTCCGGGTGCTCGGCGGTCACGGCCTCGGCGTGGGCCGCGGCCAGGACGTCGTCCACCAGCTCGGCGAGCAGGTCGGTCACCTGGCGCAGGGGGAGCAGCGAGCCCGCCACCCTGGCCTGCATGAGCCCGCCCTCGTACCCGGCGACGACCAGGGCGGCGAGCCGGGCGGCGTCGTCCGGCCGGGCGCCCGCCCGCCAGAGCAGGGCCGTCACGCGGTGACGCAGCGTGTCGAAGGCGGTGGCGAGGACGGCGCGGAGGTCCTCGTCGTCGGGCACCGTCTCGAGCGCCGTCGCAGGAACCCGCTGGCCTCCAGGCGCTCTCCCGCCCGGTCCAGCCAGCCGCGCAGCACCGTGACCGGGTCCCCGTCGGCGTCGAGGTCCGGTGCGTCCGGCGCGTCCGGCGCGTCCGGCGCGTCGAGGTCAGGCCCGTCGGGGGCGTCGTCGGAGGAGGGGGTGGGGGGTCCGGCGAGGTCGGCGACCAGCCGGGCGCCGGCCACCCGCAGGGCCTCGGCGGCCAGCTCGGCCTTGCCCCCCGGGAAGTGGTGGTAGAGCACGCCGCGAGGGCTCCGCGCGGCGAGGAGCAGCTCGGCGACGCCGGTGCCGTGCAGGCCGCGACGTTCCAGGCCCCCCGCCATCTCGAGCACCAGGCGGTCACGGGGAGCGAGCGGGGCCGTCATGCGCGGAGTCTTCTTCGCCGGTCCGACGCTGTCAAAGCGGCGCGCGGTCAGCGCGTTTGACCTGATCAGACGCCGTGTGGTTGGGTTCGATCGACGGCAGTGAAGGAAGTCCGGTGTGAATCCGGCGCGGTCCCGCCACTGTCACCGAGGAGTTCTCCCCTCCCGTGCGTCACGGCCGCTGCGGCGGTTGGAAGGCCAGGGGCGAGCGTCGATCCGGGAGCCAGGATACTTCGGCCGTCGGAAGAAGACCCCAGGGCGAGGACACCCGAGGAGCTCCCGATGCCGCACGCGCACGTCCGCCGTCGACCACCCTCCGACCCTCCCCTCCCTGCGCAGGCCTGCAGCCCGCGGTGAAGGGGTCGCTCCTCGTCGCGGGAGCCACGTCGGACGCGGGCAAGAGCGTCATCACCGCGGGTGTCTGCCGCTGGCTGCGCCGCCGGGGCGTCGCCGTCGCGCCCTTCAAGGCGATGAACATGAGCAACAACTCCGTCGTGACGCCGGACGGCGGCGAGATCGGCCGGGCGCAGGGCGCGCAGGCGGCGGCGTGCGGCCTGGAACCCGAGACGGCCATGAACCCGGTGCTGCTCAAGCCGGGCAGCGACCGCCGCAGCCACGTCGTCCTGCGGGGGCGCCCGCTCACCGACGTCGGCGCGCTCGCCTACCGCGACCTGTTCCCGCAGCTGCGGGAGGCGTCCCTGGCCGCGTACGACGAGCTGCGCACCCGCTTCGACGTCGTCGTCTGCGAGGGCGCGGGCAGCCCGACCGAGATCAACCTGCGTGCCACGGACCTGTCGAACATGGGCCTCGCCGACGCCCGCGACCTGGCCACGGTCGTCGTCGGCGACATCGACCGCGGCGGCGTCCTGGCGAGCCTGTTCGGCACGGTGGCGCTGCTCTCGGCCCGGGACCAGTCGCTGGTCGCCGGGTTCGTCATCAACAAGTTCCGCGGGGACGAGCGCCTGCTCACCCCCGGGATCGACCGGCTCACCGCGCTGACCGGCCGGCCGACGCTCGGCGTCGTCCCGTGGAGCGAGGGCGTCGCGTTCGACGTCGAGGACTCCCTCAGCCAGCAGCCCGAGCTCCCCGACGCCGGGCCGCCCGCCGGCCGGGACGCGCTGCGCGTCGTCGCCGTCCGGCTGCCGCGCACGAGCAACGCCACGGACGTCGAGGCGCTCGCCTGCGAGCCGGGCGTGGGCGTGCGCTGGACGACGTCGCCGTCGGCGGTGCGCGAGGCCGACCTGGCCGTGCTCCCGGGCAGCCGGGCCACCGTCGCCGATCTGGCCTGGCTGCGCGAGCGCGGCCTCGCCGACGCGCTCGTCGCCCGGGTCGCGGCCGGGCTGCCGGTGCTGGGGGTGTGCGGCGGCTACCAGATGCTCGCCGTCGACCTGGAGGACGACGTCGAGTCCGGCGCGGGCGCCGTCCGCGGGCTGGGGCTGCTGCCGGTCGACGTCCGGTTCCACCCGGCGAAGACGGTCGGACGGCCGGTCGGCGAGGGGTTCGGCGAGCCCGTGACGACGGCGTTCGAGATCCACCACGGGATCGCGACGCTGCGGCCGGGCGCGCGGGCCGAGCCCTTCCTCGACGGTTACCGGGTGGGCGCCGTCTGGGGCACCACCTGGCACGGCGCGCTGGAGAGCGACGGCTTCCGCCGGGCATTCCTGCGGGCCGTCGCCGACGCCGCGGGCCGCCGGTTCACCCCGGCGCCGGACGTCGACGTCGCGGCGGTGCGGTCCGCCCGCCTCGACACGCTCGGCGACCTGGTCGAGCAGCATCTCGACACGGCCGCCCTGGAGTCCCTCATCACGGCCGGGCCGCCCGCCGGGCTGCCCTTCCTCCCGCCGGGGGTCCCGGCCGCACCGGAGGTCCACCCATGACGTTCCTGCTCCTGTCGACCGCCGACACCGATCTGCTCGCCGCCCGCGCGAGCGGGGCCGGCTGGCGCCCGGCGAACCCCGCCCGCACCGCCGCCGACGCCGTCCCCGCCCTGCTCGACGGGGTGGACCTGGCCGTCGTCCGGCTGCTGGGCGGTCGCCAGGCGTGGCCGGACGGGCTCGCGGCGGTGCTCGCCTCGGGCGTGCCGACCGCCGTCCTCGGCGGTGAGGCCACCCCGGACGCCGA